>LNFM01003362.1_pt1 | contig 42324 bp, 41 predicted proteins | sample 596031 | NCBI WGS metagenome assembly LNFM01 (sample SAMN04254537, study PRJNA301005) | activated carbon metagenome | isolation source: dual media filters at the Ann Arbor, Michigan drinking water treatment plant | place: USA: Ann Arbor
GCCCAGCTCAGCCCGCCCGCGCCGCCAGCCAACCACCACCCGCCACCAGCGCCACCGCCGCCACCAGCCGCCAATCCAGCGCCGCCTCCCCCATCGCCACCAGCAGCAAGGTCGATGCCACCGGCACGCCATAGGCCAGGATCCCCAGCAGCCGTGGGTCGCCCCGCTTCATCCCCCAATCCCACAGGAAAAACGCGGCGCCCACCGGCCCCAACCCCATCAGCACGGCGGACAACCATTGCCAGGCATTGGGCCAGACCCAGCTTTCGAACAGCGCATGCGCGGCCGCGGCCAGCACCGCCGAGGCCAGGCAGAACCCCGCCACCGCCTCGGTCGGCACCAGGGCGAAGCGGCGGGACAGGACGGAATAGAACGCCCAGGTGACGGCCGCGCCCACCGCGCAGGCGAAACCCAGCCAGGCCTCGGGGGCGAAACCCGCGCCGCCGCCCAGCAGCAGGGCGCAGCCGGAAAACCCCAGCGCCACGCCCAGCAGGCGCCGCGCGCCCAGCCGCATCCCCAGCATCGGCGCCGCCAGCAGCACGATCAGCAGCGGCCAGAGGTAGTTCAGCAAATTCGCCTCCACCGCCGGCGCGAAGGCCAGGGCGGCGAAATACAGCGCGTGGTAGCCGAACAACCCGCCCACCCCATGCGCCCAGACCAGCGGGGGCTGGCGCAGCGCCGCAAGCCGGCCGCGCGCCGCCACCAGCGCCACCCCCAGCACGCCGGCCACGGCAAAGCCCATGGCGGTGAGCTGCAGCGGTGGAAGCCCGGCCGCGCCGCGCGTCAGCGCCGCCAGGAAAGCCCACAGCGCCAGCGCACCGCAGCCGGCGAGCGTGGCCCGGTTCACACCCCGCCCGGCAGCGGATGATAGGGCAGGCCGACCAGCCGCGTGCCGTAGCGCGTCACGCGCCGCCAGACATCGCCGGTGATGTAGGGGTCCTCCGCCCACCAGGCCTCGGCCTCGGCATCCGTCGCATGTGCGGTGATGGCGATGGAGCCGACCATGTCACGGCCGCGCATGATGGCGCCGCCCAGCACCAGCAGCCCCGCCTCGGCCGCTGGCGTCACCCGCGCCATATGCGTGGGCCGCACCGCGGCGCGCCGCGCCGGCGCCTGCGCGTCGGTGCCATCCAGCCCGATGCTGATGGTGTGCGTGCGCGTCGTGGAGGGCACCGCGCCGGGCTGCGGCAGCGCGCGGTAGGGCAGGGTGGCGATGGCGAAGGGCAGCGCCTCGAAGCGCGACCAGACACCCTCGCGGGCAAACGGCTCCTCGCCGATATACTCCTTTACATAGGTCTCGTCCGGCACGTTGAGGATCATCAATGAGCCGACCGGGCTGAACGCGGCATCGAACAGCGGCGTGCCCAGCGCCAGCCGGCCATCACCGGCCCAGCGGGTGATGACCTCTATATGCCGGGCGCGCGCTTCCGCCCGGCGGGAGGGATCGGTGCTGTCGAAGGCGAGGATCGCGAAGCCCATGCGGCTCACTCCACGGTGACGGATTTGGCCAGGTTGCGCGGCTGGTCGACATCCGTGCCCTTCAGCACGGCGACATGATAGGCCAGCAGCTGGACCGGAATGGCGTGCAGGATGGGTGCCGCGAAGGGATGCACCCTGGGCAGCACGACCACGCGTTCGGCGAATGTCCGCAGCACCGGCGCGCCGGCCTCGTCGCAGAACGCCATGATCCGGCCGCCGCGCGCCGCGGCCTCCTGCAGATTGCTCACGGTCTTCTCGAAGAGCGGGCCGGAGGGGGCGAGCGCGATGACCGGGACAGCCTCGTCGATGAGCGCGATGGGGCCATGCTTCATCTCGCCGGCGGCATAGCCCTCGGCGTGGATATAGCTGATTTCCTTGAGCTTAAGGGCGCCCTCCATGGCGATGGGGAAGAGCGAGCCGCGGCCCAGGAACAGCACGTCCCGCGCTTTCGCCACCTCATGCGCGAGGGACTGGATTTCCGCGTCACGGTCGAGGATTTCGGCGGCGAATTCGGGCACTTCCAGCAAGGCGGCGGTCAGGTCGGCGGCGGCTTCGGCCGAGAGCGTGCCGCGCGCCCGGCCCATGCCGATGGCGAGGCAGGCCAGCACCATCAGCTGCGCGGTGAAGGCTTTTGTGGAGGCCACGCCGATTTCCGGCCCCGCCACCGTCAGCAGCGCCGCATCGGAGAGCCTGGCCATGGAGGATTCCGGCACATTGACGATGGACAGCGTCGTCTGCCCGCGCCCGGACAACATTTTCAGCGCGGCCAGGTTATCCGCGGTCTCGCCGGATTGGCTGATCAGGATGGCGGCGCCGCCGGCGGGCAGCGGCGGGTCGCGGTAGCGCAGCTCGCTCGCCACATCGGCGTCGCAGGGGATACGGGACAGCTCCTCGATCCAGTATTTGCCCACCAGCCCGGCCAGGAAGGCGCTGCCGCAGGCGGTGATGGTGATGCGCGGCACCAGGACGGGGTCAAAGGGCAGCGACGGCAGGGAGACGCCGCGGGTGGCGGGGTCCATGTATTGCCGCAGCGTGTCGCCGAGCACGCCGGGGTGCTCGTGCAGCTCCTTCTCCATGAAGTGGCGGTGGTTGCCCTTGCCAGTCAGCGCGCCGGAGACATGCGACGCCTTCGCGGCGCGCGTCACCTCGTGGCCGTCGAGGTCCATGAAGCGGACGCCCTGGGACGAGAGCACCGCCCAGTCGCCATCCTCCAGATAGGAGATGCGGTTGGTCAGCGGCGCCAGAGCCAGCGCGTCATTGCCGACATACATTTCCCCATCGCCGTAACCCACCGCGAGCGCGGGGCCGTGGCGGGCGATGATGAGAAGGTCGGGCCGCCCGGCGAAAAGGAACGCCATGGCGAAGGCGCCATGCAGGCGTTTCAGCGCGGCGGGGACGGCCTCCTCAGGCGCCATTCCTTGCGCGAGCAACAAGTCCAGCAGTTGCACCACGGTTTCAGTATCGGTGTCCGATGAAAACGCCTGGCCGGCCGCTTCCAGCTCGGCGCGCAACGCGGAAAAATTCTCGATGATGCCGTTATGCACCGCCGCCACGCGCGCGGTGGCGTGGGGGTGGGCGTTGCGCTCGGTGGGGCCGCCATGGGTGGCCCAGCGGGTGTGGCCGATGCCGGTCAGGCCCGGCAGCGGATTGGCCTCCAGCGCGGTGGCGAGGTTGCCGAGCTTGCCCTCCGCCCGCCGCCGCTCGATGCGGCCATCGACCAGCGTGGCCAGGCCCGCGCTGTCATAGCCGCGATATTCCAGGCGCTTGAGCCCCTCCAGCATGCGTGGCGCGGCCGGGGAAAGGCCGATGACACCCACAATTCCGCACATGCTACTTCTTCCCCTTGAAGCCGCGCCCCGGCTTGTTCACCTGCCGCCCGCGTGCCAGGGCCAGGGTGTCGTCGGGCACGTCCTCGGTGATGGTGCTGCCGGCCGCGATGAGCGCGCCATCGCCGACACGCACCGGCGCCACCAACGCCGTGTTGCTGCCGACAAAACTGCGCGCGCCGATCTCGGTGCGGTGCTTGGCCAGGCCGTCATAATTGCAGGTGATGGTGCCGGCGCCGATATTGGAACCCGCGCCCACGCTGGCATCGCCGAGATAGGAGAGGTGGTTCGCCTTGGCCCCCGCCCCCATGGTGGTGGCCTTCAGCTCGACGAAATTGCCGACATGCGCGCCCTGCCCCACATCGGCGCCGGGGCGCAGCCGGGCATAGGGGCCGATGATGGCATCGCGCCTGACCACGCAGCCCTCGAGATGCGAAAACGCCCGGATCACGGCGCCGCTTTCCACCCTGACCCCGGGGCCGAACACGACATGGGGCTCGACCAACGTGTCCTGCTCCAGCACCGTGTCGTGGTGCAGGAAGACCGTTGCCGGCGCCACCATCGTCACGCCGCCGGCCATGGCCGCGGCGCGCAGGCCGTCCTGCAATCCGGCCTCGGCCAGGGCCAGTTCGGCGCGGCTGTTGATGCCGCGCAGCTCGGCCTCCGGCGCCTCCACCGCGGCGCAGCGCGCGCCATCGGCGACGGCCAGGCCGATCACATCGGGCAGGTAGAATTCGCCGGCGGCATTGTCGTTCCCCACCGCCGCCAGCCAGGGAAACAGCCGCGCGGCGGGGGCGCGGATCACGCCGGCATTGCACAACCCGATCGCGCGCTCGGCCGGGCCGGCATCGGCCCATTCCACCACGCGCAGCACCGCCTCGCCCTGCGTCACCACCCGGCCGTATTTCGCGGGGTCCGCCGGGCGCATGGCGAGCAGGGCGATATCGGCCTCGGCCGCCAGCAACCGCCGCATGGTGGCCGCCGTGATCAGCGGATTGTCGGCATAGAGCACCGCTACCTCGCCCGCGTAATCGCGCAGCAGCCCCGCCGCCATGCCGGCGGCATGGGCGGTGCCCAGGCGTTCATGCTGCACCACCACGGCATGGGGCGCGGCCAGGGCGGCCAGCTCGTCCATCCCCGGGCCCACCACCACCACGATGCGGTCGAACACCTGCTCCACCGCCGCCAGCAGGTGGCGCAGCATGGGCCGGCCACCCAGCGGGTGCATGGCCTTGGGCAGTGCGGAGCGCATGCGGGTGCCCATCCCCGCGGCGAGCAGAATGGCGGCTGGCATGCGGTGGTGCGTGCCGCAGCCGCCCCGGCGCCGCAACCCCCTCCCGGTTGAAGATTCATTGCCGGGTGTGGCATGGCATTCGGCATGAACCGTCTCGCCGTCTTCGACCTCGATGGAACCCTGCTGGACACGGCGCCCGATATCCTCGTGGCGGCGAATCGGCAGCTGGCCCGGCACGGCCTGGCGCCGCTCAGCCTGGCCGAGGTGATCCCGATGATCGGCGATGGCGCCAAGGTGCTGTGCGACCGCGCCTTCGCCGCCCGCGGCAGCGCGGTGCCCGACGGCGCGGTGCAGGGCTACGCCACCGACCCGGACCTGGAAAACGGCCCGCTGACCCGGCTCTTCCCCGGCATCGTTGAATTGCTGGACGAATTGCTGGCTGAGGGCTGGCGGCTGGCCGTCTGCACCAACAAGCCGGTGGTGCCGGCCCGCGCTGTTCTCGCGCATTTCGACGTGTCGGAGAAATTCCTGGCGGTGGGCGGTGGCGACAGCTTCCCTACCCGCAAGCCGGACCCCGCGCATCTGCTGGCCACCATGGGCCTGGCCGGCGGCGGCCGGGCGGTGATGATTGGCGACCACGCCAATGACATGCTGGCCGCGCGCGGCGCCGGCATCCCCGCCATTTTCGCCGGCTGGGGCTATGGCGCGGCCGGCATGGCGCTGGACAATCCGGTGGCGGGGGATGTGGGCGCGCTGGGGGCGCTGCTTCGGGCGGCCTGAGCGGGCTACTGCACCAGCGCCAGAGGCTCGGCCCGCCGGCCGCTGGCGAGGGCCTGCTGCGCCGCGCGGCCGATGCGCGCCATTTCCTCGACGGGGATGGGATTGTCGCGAAGCAGGACCACCCGCAGCGCGGGCATGTCCAGCAGCGCGTCGGGCACCGTGACCAGGTTGTTTCGGTTCAGCCGCAATTCCCGCAGGGACGGCAGCACGAAGACCGCGGGTGGCACCGCCACCAGGCCGAGATTGGACAGGTCCAGCGTCTCGATATCGCGGTTGGCGGCGAGGTATTCCGCCACCACCCGCGCATCGCCGCCAGGCGGCCGCGGTGTGGGCGCCGGCTCGGCCTGCCGCACCAGCAGCCCCAGCCCGACATACAGCGCCGGCACCGCCAGCAGATGCAGGACCACCAGCCCCACCGGTGCCAGACCGCCAGCCCGGAACGCCCAGGCGGCAGAGAACGGCACCAACAGCGCCAGCACCATGCAGCCATAGAGCACAATCCGCGCCGCGCCGCGCGTCTGCTCCGCGATCATGATCCCCATGAGCAGCATCACCATCGCCGCCACGCCGCAGAAGATCAGAAGCGGCAGGGCGACGAGGCGCATCAGAGCACCTGGTAGCGGGCCCGCGCCGCGCGCTCGATGGCGCCGGCCACCAGCAAATCGAGATCGAGGCCCAGGCGCAGGGATTGCAGCAGTTGCAATTCTTCTTGCATCACATCGCCATCCGCCGCCGCCACCTCGCAGGCCAGCAGATAGGCGGTCTCGCGCAGGCGCATGGGCAGGGCGTCGCGCATCAGGGTGAAGGCATCCTCCAGCCCCTCGGTGCGGTTGAGCAGCCTGGTGCAGTGTTCGCTGACGCGGGCGATGTCCTCCGGCGCGGTCTCGGCGAAGGCCGGCAGGCCGCCGACGAGGCGCACCATCAGGGCGATCTCGGCGTCGCTCATGCGCTTGCCGGAGGCGGCCATGATGACCATGGCGGCCAGCAGGGCTTCCTGGGCGGTGAAGGATGGTTTCATGCCCTCGTCCTGGCCTCCCGACGCGCCGCGGTCAACCGGCGGAGAGGAACGCCCGGGTTTCCTCCAGCGCCTCGCGCAGCGTGACGCGCCTGGGCTCGACTGGCAGCCCGGCCAGCAGGCGGCTCGGCGCGCCCTTGTCCAGCAGCACGAAAACCCCGCGGTCATCGGCGCGGCGGATCAAGCGCCCGAAACCCTGGCGCAGCTTGTGCCGGGCATGGGCGTCGTCATAGCCCTTGGGGTCGCCCTCGCTGAGATGGGTTCGGCGTTCGCGATGCAGGATGGTCGGCCGCGGCCAGGGCACCCGGTCATAGACCAGCAGGCGCAATGACCGCCCCGGCACATCCACCCCATCGCGCATCGCATCGGTGCCCAACAGACAGGCGTTTTCCTCGGCCCGGAAGACATCGACCAGGGTGGCATTGTCCATCGCATCGACATGCTGGGCGTAGAGCGGGATGCCGAAACCCTCCAGCGCGGGCGCGATGATCCTGGCCACCTCGCGCAGCCGGCGGATGGCGGTGAAGAGGCCCAGACCGCCGCCGCCGGCCGCCATGAACAGCCCCTGCATGGCGGCCGCCACCTGGGGCGTGCGCATCTTGTCCACATCCGTCACCACGAAGGCGCGGGTCTGGCCGGGATAATCGAAGGGGCTGGGCAGCGCGGCGCGCAGCGCGGGCATGGGCAGGTGCGAGGCGCCGGTGCGGGCCTCGGCCGCGCGCCAGCTCTCCTCCATGTCCTGGTCGGGCAGGCCGTCGCGCAGGGTGGCCGAGGTGATCAGCAGCCCATGCGCGGGCGCCGCCACCTGCATGGCGAAGGGCTGGGTGGGGTCGAGCCAGTGGCGGTGCATGCCGGCATCGATGTCACGCGCCTCGCGCCGGGTCAGCGCCAGCCAATCCACCATGAGGGGCCGGGTGCCGGGCTCGGCCATGCGGCCCAGGCCGTTCAGCATGCCGCGCCAGGCGGTGAGCGGCATCAGCACCCGCCGCTCGATGCCGCGGATGGCGGTCTCCAGGCGGATTTTCTCCGCCAGTTCCAGCTCCTCGGGATTTTCGTCCAGCTTGGCCTGGAGGCGGCTGTTCAGAATCTTCAGCGGCTCCTCCAGCCTGGCCAGGGCGCGTTCCAGCGCGGCGGCGGTCTCGGCCACATCGGGGTTCATCGGGTGCAGGTCGCATTCGATGCCGTATTGGCCGTCGTCGTCGCGGGCGCGGGCCATGACCTGGGTGCGGATGGCGCGCAGAAAATCCTCGGTGGGGTGGGAGATGCCGCCCTCGGCCAACCTGATCTGCCAGCCCTGCTGGGGCAGGGCGCGGGCGGCCTGAAGGGCGGCTTCCAGCGGCGCGAGAAGGTCGGGGATGTCGCCGGCCAGATCCTCGATGCGGCGCTGCAACCCCTTGGCGCGGGAGCGGCCGCCCTCGGCGCCGAGCAGCCAGCGGCGCATTTCCGCGGTTTCAAAGCCCGAGATCGCCGAGGAAAACGCACCATCCGCGGCGTCGAACAGGTGGTGGCCTTCGTCAAAAACATAGCGCAGCGGCCGGCCATCCTCACCGCCGCCCAAGGCCGCCTGCACCATCACCAGCGCATGATTGGCCACCACCAGCCGGGCGGATTTGGCGCGGCGGATGGAATGCTCGACATAGCATTTTCGATAATGCGTGCAGGCGGAGCGGATGCATTCGCCGCGCCGGTCGGCCAGCTGGCCGATCACCGCGCCGCCGAAGAGTTCCATGATCCAGCCGGGGAAGTCGCCGCCGACGATGTCGCCATCGCGTGTGGCCGTCGCCCAGCGGCAGGCCAGGGCCAGCGGCAGCACGGCGTCCTTCAGGGAGAGCTGGCCCTGCACCTCCTCCAGATTGAGCAGGCAGAGGTAGTTTTCGCGACCCTTGCGGACCACGACGCGGGCGCGGCGCTCCTCCGGGTCGGGGTAGAGGCGGGCCAGTTCCTGGTCGAGCTGGCGTTGCAGGTTGCGGGTATAGGTCGAGAGCCAGACGGGGGCGCCATTGCGCTCGGCCCAGAGGCTGGCGGGCGCGATATAGCCCAGGGTCTTGCCGGTGCCGGTGCCGGCCTCGGCGAGGACGAGGTTCGGCTGGCCCTCGGTCTCGCGTGGCTGGAAGGCGGCGGCGGCGGCGGAGGCGTAATCGGCCTGGCTGGGGCGTTGCTCGGCGCCCTCGCCCAGCATGGCGGCCAGGCGGGCGCGGGATTCGGCCTGGGAGACGCCATGGCTGGAAGGCGGCGGGGCGGTGGCCTCATCCTCCCACTCCGGCAGGCGGCGCCAGGGGCGGAAGGCGTTGCGGTCAGGTTTGGCGTCGGGTGCGCCCAGGGCGGCCAGCACGCTCTCGGCCCAGGGCCAGCCGGTGGTGGCCTTGAGCTGGGCGGCCATGGCGGCGGCGTCGGCGCCGGCGCTGGTGGCGCGGGTTTCGGCCAGGGCGCGCAGCAGGGATGTGGCGATTTCGGCCAGCAGGGCGGCGGCATCGGCATCATCGGCTGGCACCGGCAGGTCGAGCGCCACAGCCAGGCCGCGCGGCGTGGGCGCGGCCAGCCGGCCGGGCAGGCAGAAGGCGAAGAGCTCCAGCAGGTCGAAGGCGTCGAGGAAGGGCGGCAGGTCGAGCCGGCGCGCGGTGGCCGGCGCATGCACCAGCAGCGGCGGCGGCAGCTTCGCCAATTCCTGCGCCAGGGCGGCGCCCAGGGGCGGCGTCAGCACCTCGCCATCGGGCGTCAGCAGCGTGGCGCGGCCGGCGCCGGCCACCAGGGCGGGCGCATCGGGCAAGAGCAGGCGCGGTGGCTGAGGAGCGCGAAGGGTGGACACGCTTGGTTCTAGCCCGGCAATGCCGCGCCGGGCGAGCCTTGAGCCGCACCTTCGGCCAGTGATGATGCCGACCGGCATCCTGCCATGCGGCGGCCCGCCCCGCCGCTGCGCTGACCTATCGCCCGGCCGACCGCGCGAGATAGACCGTCGCCGCCAGCATCAGCGCCACGCCGATGGGCAGGCCCCAATTCGGCAGCTCGGCAAAGATCACGAAACCCAGGATCGCGCCCGAGGGGATCTGGATATACTCCATCGGCGAGAGCAGCCCCGCCTCGGCCCGCCGCGCCGCATTGGCGGCCAGCCAGTCACCCACCAGCGCCAGCCCGCTGCCCAGCAGCAGCAGGGCCAGCGACGAGAAGGAGGGCGTGACCCAGACCCAGGCACACACCGGCCCCCAGACCAGCAGCGAGGCCACCGAATACCAGCCGATGACCCGCATCGGCGGCTCGGTGGCGGAGAGCAGCTTGATGGTGATGAAGACCGTGGCGCCACCGACCCCGGCCAGCAGGGCGGCCGGCATGCCCCAGCTCAGCGTGCCGCCGGGCTGGGCGATGATCAGCACGCCGCAGAACCCCACCAGCGCCGCCAGCACGCGGTCCCGTCGCACCCGCTCGCTCAGGAACAGCGCGGCGAGGGGAATGGCCCATAGGGGGCGCGACTGCGCGATCGAAATGGCATCGGCCAGCGGCAGAAGCAGCAGCGCGTACATCCAGCTCTGAAACGTGACCAGGCCGGCGGCGCAGCGCGCCAGCATCACGCCGGGGCGCCTGGTGACCATGCCCGCCACACCATGCCGCAACAGCCAGGGCGCCATCAGCAACAGGGTGAAGACCGCGCGCGCGAAGGGCACGAAGGGGGTGGGCAGGCCCTCCTCCATCGCCAGACGGAAGGAGACACCCATGCCGGAGAAACACAGCGAGGCCCCGACCATCATGGTCATGCCGAGGAGGCGGGGGGTCATGTGGCGGTTGTGACTCCGGGAGAGGCTTTGCCCTCCCCCGGGGCGCCTAGCACCCCGTCACCGCACGGCCCGCGCCGCGAAGGCGATCTGGAACGCCACCTGGGTGAAGTCCGTCAGCAGCTGGAGGTAGCGCGGATCCAGCCGCGGCAGGGCGATCAGCTCGTCGCCGGCGCGGGGGATCTGGTTGAGGTCCAGTATCAGCTCGCCCGAAGCGCGGCGGATCATCATCGTGCTGGCCGAGCCGCGCGGCGCATAGCCGCCGGCCTGGCGCACGTAATCCGCGACCGTCAGGTTGGGCTGCCACAGGATGGCGCGCGGCGCGTTCACCTCGCCCGAGACCAGCACCATCTGGCTGCGTTCGGGGATGACGATCACATCGCCATCCTCGAGCCGGACCGGCGCGCATTGGCCGTTCTGGTCCATCACCACCACCAGGCCATCGGGCCTGGTGCGCCGGCCACGGGCGATGAACTGGCTGACCAGCTGCGCCTCATTGGTGCGGATGAGCGAGACGCCGGTGGTCTGGCTGGTGGCCAGGAACAATTGGCGTTCAAGCCGGTCCAGCGCCTCCTCCATGGTGCGCTGCTGCTGCGCGGCCACGCGCGGCCGCAGCAGGAAGACGCCCTGGGTATTCGCCAGCACCGGGTCGACCGCCACATGGTCCAGCAGGTTGCACAGCTGGGTGTCGCGATCAGCCACCAGCACCGAGGGGCCGATCCGGCTGCCCTCGACACTGACGCGGATGGTGCGCGAGGGGCTGTCGGTGATGAAGCTGACCGTGTCCTGGTCGGACATCACCGTGCCCTGCAATTCGCTGAGCGTGACGTAGCGGCTGAAGGGCCTGCCGTCGCGGCTGCCCTGGATGATGGCATTGGTGGCGGAAGGCAGGGGGCGGGCAAGCTCGATCAGCTCGCGCCCGCTCATCGCCCGGCCGGGCACCTCGAAGAGGAAGTTGTTGCGCACCGCGCCATCGGCGCCGACCACGGCGCGCTGGCGGCCGACCACCAGCGTGTCACCCTCCTGCAAGCGGATGGCGGGCAGCCGGCCCTCGATGAGGAAGCTGTAGAGGTCGACGGTGGCCACCGTGCCGCCGCCGCGGCGGACCTGGATGTCGCGGTAGGAGCCGCGCGCCGCGTCCACGCCGCCGGCGCGCACCAGGAAGTCGATCACGCTATCCGCGGCGGAGCCGCCAAACCGACCGGGCGTGCGCACGAAGCCGGTGACGAAGACGCCGATGCGCTGGGTCGAGAGCAGCACGGCATAGACCTGGACCTGCTGGGTGTAGATGCGCCGCACCTCGGCCTCGACCACGCGCTGCAGATCGCCCGCCCGCGTGCCGGCCAGCCGCACCGGCCCGATCTGCGGCAGGAAGAGCATCCCCGCGCTGTCGACCTGACCGAGCGTCTCGGCCTCCACCGCGCCCCAGACGCGGACCGAAACCCGGTCGCCGGGATTGATGATGTAGTTGGGGTTGGGCGCGTCGGACACCGCCGTCGCGTCGCGGGTGAAGAGGCTGGCGCCGAACACCGCGGTGGCCACGCCGGCCGCGCGGTTCGGGTCACCCAGGGGTGTGACCGCGATGGCGCCGGCCTCGGCCTCCGTCGCGTCACCGACGCGCGAGGTGGCGCGGGAGCCACCGGCGGCACGGTTGGTGGTATTGCCGGCAGCCCCGCCGGCGATGCCGCCGGCCTGGTTCAGTTGATTGAGCAGAAGGTTCTGCGAGGGCGCATTCTGCGCCAATACGGCCGGAGATAGTGCCAGGGTCGCCCCCAGCGCCAGCGCCGCCGTCCAGTTAAGCCGCATGTTCCTTCACTCCCGCCACCATCAACCACACCAGCCCATACACCACCGAAAGGCCAACGAATACATACAGAACAGAGGTGAATCGCTTGGGGTAGCGGTAGCGCTCGGCCAGGTTGGGCTCGACCACGCGTTGCAGGAAGAGCTGCTGGCGCTGCGCGTCGCTCATCGCGCGTTCGAGGTTGGCGGTGGCGGCGGTGAGCTGCCTGCCACCGAATTCCGCCTCCAGCCGCAGCCGCTCGAAGGCCGCGACCTGTTCGGTGAAGCCTTCTGTGCCCACGGTCGACGTCCGCCGGCGTTCCTCGGCGACCTGGGTCTGCAGCGCGTTGATGCGGTTCTGCAGGTTCAGCACCTGCGGGTTGTTCGGCCGGGCAAAGGCCTGCAGCGCCTGCAACTCCCCGCGCGTGGTGGCGATCTGGCCCTCCAGCCGGCCGATCGTGTCCACCGCGATGGTGGCGGAGCGGCTGGGGTCGAGCTGGCGCTCACGCTCGCGGAAGTCGGAAATCGCCTGGGTGGCGGCCGAGACGCGCTGTTCGGCGCGCGCCAGTTCCCGCCGCGCGTTTTCCACCGTGTCCTGCACGATGCGCTGGTTCAGCCGGTTCACCAGCGCTTCGCCCTGGCCGAGCAGGGCGCGGTTCATCTCCAGGCTGTCCTGCGGCCGGAAGCTCCGCACCGAGAGGGTGGTGATGCCACTCGTGCTGTCGACATAGGCGGTGACCATGGAGCGGTAGTAATCCACCAGCCGCTCAACCTCAGGATTGGCGTACCACATCCTCGCCCAGAGATCGGCCTCCGGCCGGCGGAAGATGCCAACCACATCCATCTGCTGGCGGAGTGCGGCCACCGCGTCATGGCTCAGCAGGTATTCCTTCATCGCGATCGCCTCATCCGGCGCCGCGCGGAAGCCCGCATTGTTCAGCGCCTCGCCCAGCAGCGAGGTGGAGGCCTGGGTGCGGCCGCGCACGACGTAGCGGCTTTCCGAGACATATTGCGGCGCGGCGAGGGCGAAGAAATAGATTGCCGCCAGCACCGTCGGCAGCAGCACGGACCAGGTATAGGGCCGGCGGCTGAAGACGCCGCGCATGCGCTGGCCGGCGCTGGGCGGCGGTGCGGGCGCGCGGAAGCCATGCAGGCTCAGGCTGCCTTCCACCATCGCGCCGCCGCCCAAGCCGAGGCCGCGCGGGGCTGGAGGATTGTCACCCTGCTGCACCGGGGATTGCCGGTCAGAGGGCTTCGTAGGTTGCGAGAGCCTCGTCCATATCTTCATGGAAGGTCAGTTTTCCCCGATCAAGGATGGCGGCGGTGGTGCAGAAGCTGCGCAGGATGCCTGCCTGGTGCGATACCATGAGGAGGGTGCTGCGGCTGCGCCTCTCCTCCAATGCGATACGGCAGCGTTCGGTGAAGCGGGCGTCGCCGACCGCGATCACCTCGTCCACCAGATAGCAGTCGAAATCGATGGCCATGCTGAGCCCGAAGGCGAGGCGCGAGCTCATGCCGGAGGAATAGGTCTTCACCGGCATGCGGTAATACTCGCCCAGCTCGGCGAATTCCTCGACGAAGCTCTCCACCCAACCGGTGGGCTTGCCGTAGATCCGCGCGATGAAGCGGGCATTGTCCGCGCCGGTGATCGAGCCATGCACCGCGCCGCCGAAACCCAGCGGCCAGGAGACGCTCATGCCGCGGATGATCTGCCCGCTGGTGGGTGATTCCATCCCGGCAAGAATGCGGATGAGCGTCGACTTGCCCGCGCCGTTGCGGCCGAGAATGCCCACCGCATCGCCCTTCCAGAACGTCGCATTGACGTCGCGCAGCACGGTGCGCGCATTGCCCTGCGTGTCGTAGGTTTTGCAAAGGTTGCGCAGCTCCAGCATGAAGGCCTGTCACCCGTTCCCGCTCAGATCAGTTCGATATGACGGCGCCCGGCGCGCAGCGCCACCAGGCCGACGGCATTGACGATGGCCACGCTGCAGATCGCATAGCTCAGCGAATAATAATGCGGGACCACCGGGCCGAACTGCGCCTCGCGGATCATCTCGAACATGTGGATGGTCGGGTTGAGCAGCGCGATCTCCTGCAATTCGGTGGGGAACCACCACACCGCGATGAAGGCGCCGGTCAGTGGAATCATCAGATAGGTGAGGGGGTGGACCACACGCTCGACATTTTCGACGCCCCAGGCCGTCGCCGCCACGATCATCAGGGCCACGCCGTGGCAGAAGGCGGCCATGAGCATCACGCCGATCGCCATCCAGACCAGGTCATCCGGCCAAACCCCGGTCACGGCGCCCATTCCCAGCAGCATGACCATGAGCGCGACCATCACCGCCGCCGTGTCGAGCAGGTTGCGGGCGATGAGCACGTCCAGGAAGGTGACCTGGCGGTGGTAGAACAGCGGAGCATTGGCCTGCAACGCCGACGCCGCGCGGTTGAGAATCGAGCGGAAGAGGTAATAGGGCGTATAGCCGACAATGTAGAACGCCATCGGATCAATGCCGCCGGGCATGCCATGCCCCGACAGCTTGTGCACCGAGGCGATGCAGAAGGCGAGGATCATCGGCTCGAAGAACAGCCAGAGATAGCCCAGATTGTGCCGACCGAAGCGGGTGTGGATTTCCCGCAGCATGATCGCGCTGATCACCGTCGATTGCAGTTGCAGCGCGGCGCGAAAACGGGTGATCGGGCCGGCCGGGCGGCGCTTCGGCGCGGCCAGGGGCGGCGGACCCGGCAGCCGCGGCCCCGGCTCGCCCGATGGTGGGGGTGAGGGCTGGTAGCCGTCCATCCCTAGCGCCGCCCGGACCCGCGCAGCAGGGGTTGCGCGATCTGGAAGCCGGCGGAGTCACCGCAGACCAGCTGCGCCCGCTCACCACCGCCGCTGCCCAGCAGAATCTCCCGGCATTCCCGCCCGGAGGCGGCGCTGTAGGTGCGCAGCACCCGCGCCCGTTCCGGCACGCCATTGACCATCACGGTGCCCTCGCCGCCCGGGCCATTGGCCATGGCGAATTCGGACAGCGGGTCCATCGGCCCACGCGGCGCCGGCGCCGGGCTGCCGGCGGGTGCCGGCACCAGCGGCGCGGACAGGCCGGTCAACAGGTCACCCACGCGCCAGTCGGGCATGTAGTCGGCGCAGCCAGCCAGCGGCAGTGCCGCCAGAAGGGCAAAAATCCTCGCCTTGCGTGCCGTTCCAGCCATAGCCGAACCTGTCATAATGCCGTGATCCCATCTGTCGTCGGTCGCGATGCCAGGACATGCCATCCATCCCGGCTGACATCGCCTGCGCGCGGTTTATAGAGGGTTATCGTGGAATGCACGACATGATGCCCAAATGCCTCTGGCTACCGCACGAGCTGCGGCCTGATTGGCCGCATTTGGGGGCGTTCTTCCCCGATTTCACCCTGTCCCTGGACAATGCGCCGCCAGAGGGCGCGCTTGTGCCGCCTGGCCTGCGGGAAGGCGCGTGGCTGGCGCCCGGTTTCAACGGCACGCGCCGGCCGCTCGCACTCCTGGCACCCTTCGCCCCGCCGGCCGAGCCCGCCGCGCCCGGGGCCGTGGCCATGGCCTGGCGCGACGCCTTCGGCGAGGAGCCGCCAGAGGGCCTGTTGGAGGCCCTGCCGGTCACCCGCTTCGCCTGCCCTTTCACCCAGCGCCCGTCTTCGGCCGGCGCCACGGTGGCCACGCTGGCGCTGTGGCGGCGGACCGAGGCGCAGAACCGACGGATCGGCAGTTTCCTTGGCATGGCGGGCTGGAAGCAGGCCGCCATCGCCACGGCCTTCGGCCATGGCGACGGTCATGCGCCCTTCGCGGCCACGCCGGCGGCGGCGCTGGCCACGCCGGGCCCGGTGCTGGCCTGGGCCTCGAGCCTGGACCCCGCCACCGAGGCCGCGGGCGGCGAGAGGGTCTGGCGGGTGGAGGATGGCTTTGTCCGTTCGATCGGGCTGGGGGTGAATTTCGCCCCCGCCGCCTCGCTGGCGGTGGACCCGCTGGGCATTCATTACGACCCGGCCCGGCCATCGGCGCTGGAGCATATCCTGGCCGAGACCGATTTCGCGCCCGGGCTGCTGGCCCGCGCGGCGGCGCTGCGGACTGTCATCACCGCGCGCAATATCACCAAATATAATGTTTCCGAGACAATGCCGGCGCTGCCCGCCACGCCCGGCCGCCGCCGCATCCTGGTGGTGGGGCAGGTGGAGGATGACGCCTCCATCCGCCGCGGCGCCGGGCGGGTGCGCACCAACGCCGCCCTGCTCGCCGCCGCGCGCGCGGCCGAGCCCAATGCCTTCATCATCTTCAAGCCGCACCCGGATGTGCAGACCGGCTATCGCCGGGGTTTTCTGCCCGCCCGCGCCGCCCGGCGCCATGCCGACATGGTGGTCACCGCCGGCAATATCGGCACGCTGCTGAACCAGGTGGATGGGCTGCACACCATGACCAGCCTGGCCGGCTTCGAGGCGCTGCTGCGCGGCGTGGCCGTCACCAGCTGGGGCATGCCCTTCTATGCCGGCTGGGGCCTGACGGAGGACCGCGAGCCGCCGCCCCGCCGCGGCCGCCGCCTCAGCCTGGATGAGCTGGTGGCGGGATGCCTCATTCTCTATCCGCGCTATCAGGACCCCGTGACCCGATTGCCCTGCACCCCCGAATTGCTGCTGGACCGGCTGGCCGAACCGGCGCTCTGGCCGAAGCTGCCGCCGGGCAGGCGCGGCTATGTGGTGTGGTGGCGCATCCAGGGGCAGTTGCTGAAATTTCTCCGGGCGACAGGGCTCTGGCGCCGATGATCCCGAAAAGCATCGTCATCACCGGCGCCTCGCGCGGGTTGGGTGCGGCGCTGGCCCAGGCCTGGGCGGCGCCGGGGGTCACGCTGGCGCTGATCGGCCGCGACGCGGCGGCCCTGGCCGTCACCGCCGCCGCCTGCGGTGCCGCGGGGGCGCGGGTGCTGACCGCCCAGCTCGATGTGCGCGACGCCGACGCGCTGGCCCGCCAGCTGCTGGCCTGGGACGACGAGACCCCCTTCGACCTGGTGGTGGCCAATGCCGGCATCACCAGCGGCACCCGCCCCGATGGCCGGCTGGAGGGCCATGCGGCCGCCAGCCGCGTGCTGGCGGTGAATTTGCAGGGCGCGGTCAATCTGGTCGAGCCGCTGCTGCCCCGGCTGCTGGCGCGAAATTCCGGCCGGGTGGCGCTGGTGTGCTCCGTGGCAGCGTTTCGAGGCCTGCCGGACAGCCCGGCCTATTGCGCCTCCAAGGCGGGACTCTGGGCCTATGGCGAGAGCCTGCGGGCGCTGCTGGGGCCGCGCGGCGTGGGCGTGACCAATATCGCGCCGGGTTTTTTCGACAGCGCGATGAGCGCGCGTTTCTCTGGCGGACACCCCTTCAAGCTGGGCACCGAGGCGGCCGCATCCCGGATCACCCGGGCCATCGCGCGCGATGCCGGGCGCTGCATCTTTCCGCGCCGGATGGGTTTTTCGCTCAGGCTGCTGGAACTGCTGCCGGCCGGCCTGGCCGACCGCGCGACGCGGCTGTTCCGCTTCAAGGTCAGAGCGGATTGAGCAGGACCTGGCGCAGCGCGGGTTCCAGATCCTCGGCGGTGAGATGGGGCCCGGCCGCCATGCCGGCCGCGCCATGCAGCCAGACTCCGGCGCAGGCGGCCTCGAAGGGGGCCATGCCCTGGGCCAGCAGCCCGCCGATGATGCCGGCCAGCACATCGCCCGAGCCCGCGGTGGCCAGCCAGCGCGGCGCATTGGTGTTGGTGGCGGCGCGGCCATCGGGGGCGGCGATCACCGTGCGCGGCCCTTTCAGCACCACCACCTGGCCGCAGGCCCGGGCGGCGGTGGGCGCGTCGGGCAGATCGGGGAAGAGGGTGCGGAACTCGCCCTGATGCGGCGTCAGCACGGCCTGGCCGGGCAAGGGCAGGTCCTCGGTCAGGCTGGTCAGGGCATCGGCGTCCAGCACCACCTTCCGCCCGCTGCCCAGCATGGCCAGCGCCGCCGCGCGGGTGGCCAGGCCGCGCCCGGCGCCGGGGCCGATGACGCAGGCGGTGAGCCGGGGCTCGGCCAGGGCCTGGGGCAGCGCGGAGGCCTCGGCGAGCAGGATGGCGCTGACATGGGCGGCATGGATGCGCAGCGCCGCGGCCTCGCCCATCAGGGTGACGATGCCCGCGCCCATCCGCAACGCGGCGCCCGCCGCCAGCCTCGCCGCGCCGGTGGCGAATTCCGGCCCGCTCCAGACAAGGCAGGCGCCGCGACGGTATTTGTGGGTATCGGCCGCAGTGTCCGGCCAGGCGGCACGCCACAATGCCGGGGTGTTGTCGAGCAGCCGTTCAGCCCTCGACCGCATGCACCACGAAGCTGTGCATGAGCCCGGCCTCGTCGCGAATGGAGACATATTCGCCGGGGATGAAGGCGTGCTCGCCCAGCCGGAAGCCGGCCTCGTCATCGCGGGTGGTGCGGGCGTCATAGTCGAAGGCCCAGGTGCCGCCCTGCGCGCCGCCTGGCTTGTGGATGAGCTGGCCATGCCGGTCGGCCTCGCCATTCCAGAAGCGGCGCACCACGCAATGCTGGCGGGTCTTCTTCCAGCGCAGCGGGTCGATATGGCCCAGCGGGTCCAGCGGCGCTCGGAAGGAATAGCCGTGCCGGTCGCTGCCCTCGGGGAATTCTGGGCAGCGGGCCAGGTGGAGGACGATGTGTTGCAAGGTGTCGGGCGATGTCATGGCGTTGTCTCCTTGGCACACCATGAACGCGTCGCGGCGGTTGCGCGTTGCGCCATGTCAAGGCAGGTGCTCATGGGTGGTGTTGCGCTTGTGACGCTGGAAGAGGCTTCGCCCCTTCCAGACCATCCCCACCAGGTGCCAGGGGCACCTGGACCGCCGTTGAGTAAAGTTATTGGGATAAAGGGGCTAATCGCGCTAAACACTCCGAGTTTACGTCACTCGATCGCGATGACCAGCTTGCCGAAATTCTTCCCGTTCAGCATGCCCATGAAGGCGGCTGGCGCATTCGCCAGGCCGTGGACGATATCCTCTCGTGCCCGCATCCGGCCCGAGGCGATATGGCCCAGCATCTCCGTCCGGAATTGCGGGTAGCGGCCCCAGCCGGTGTCGCTGACGATGAAACCCTGCACCCGCAGCCGCTTGCGCACCACCGGCCCGAGATTGGGGCCCGGCGGCGCGCCGGTGGCATCAGCGCCCGGCGCCTCGTTGTATTGCGCCACCATGCCGCACATCACCATCCGGCCGAAATCGCGCAGCCTGGGCCAGACCGCCGCCTGCACCGCGCCACCCACATTCTCCCAATAGACATCGATGCCCTCGGGGCAGGCATCGTCGAGCTGGCGGTTGAGGTCGCCGCGATGATCCAGGCAGCGGTCGAAGCCCAGCTCATTCTCGACGAAGGCGCATTTCTCGGCCCCGCCGGCGATGCCGACCACCCGGCAGCCGATGATCTTTCCCAGCTGCCCGACCACCTGGCCGACCGCGCCGGACGCCGCGCTGACCACCATGGTCTCGCCCTTCCTGGGCGTGCCGATATCCTCGAGCCCCACCCAGGCGGTGAGCCCCGGCATGCCGAGCAGGCCGAGATTCTGCGACAGCGGCACCTCGCCGGGCGCGACATGGCGCAGCCGCTCCGGCGCCACCACGGAGTATTTCTGCCAGCCATAGCCGCCCAGCACCGTGTCGCCGGCAGCGAAACCCGTCGCACGGCTGGCCACCACCTCGCCGACCGTCTGGCCCTCCATCACCGCGCCCAGCGCGACGGGGGCGGAATAGCTTTTCGCGTCGCTCATCCGTCCGCGCATATAGGGGTCGAGGCTGAGGAAGCGGGCGCGAACCAGCACCTGGCCCTCGGCGGGTTCGGGCATCGGGGTTTCGACGTACTGGAAATCCTCCGCCGTGGGGGCGCCCACCGGGCGGCGGCGCAGCAGAATGGCCTGGTTCAGCTCGGGCATGGCGGTTGTCCTCCTCGGATTTGCGGGGCAGGCTAACCCCCATGGAAACGCCCCGCTACAGCATCGATCACATTCATTACCGCACGCTCGACCCCGAGGCCGCCGCCGCCTTTTGGCGCGACGTCTTCGGCGCGACCGAAAAGGGGCGCGTCACCACCAATGGCAGGCTGCGGGTGATGTTCGACCTGGGCGGGCTGGCCATCTTCGTGGAGGAGGTGCCGCCCGGCACGCCCGCCACGCCGCCACCGGCCTTCCTCGGCCTGGAACACCTCGCGCTGTCGGTGACCGACATGGACGCCGCCGTGGCCGCGCTGACGGCCAAGGGCGCCACCCTGGCTCGCCCGGTGAGCAGCCCCCGGCCGGGCCTGCGCATCTGCTTCGTCAATGCGCCGGATGGGGCACAGGTGGAGCTGGTGGAGCGGGGCTGAACAGCCCGCCGGCCCCCGCTCAGGGGTCCATCATGATCCCGGTGAGCTGCGCCATCTCCTGCCAGCGCGCGACCTCGGCGCGTTGGAAGCTGGTGAAATCCTCGGGCGTCATCGGCGCCCGGTTGAAGCCCGCGGCTTCGACCCGGCGGGCATTGTCGGGGTCGGCCAGTGCGCCCAGGAAGGCGGCGGCGATGCGCGCGACAGTGGCCTCGGGCACGCCGCGCGGCGCGAAAAGCCCGAACCAGGCATCGACCGCCATATAGGGCATGCCGGCTTCGGCGGTGGTGGGAAGGGCCGGGAAGCCCTCGATGCGCGCGGCCGCGCCGATGGACAGCGCCCGCAGCCTGCCCTCGCGCACCAGATTCACCACCTGCGGCCAGGTCGAGACGAAGAAATCCACCACGCCGGCCACCGTATCCGTGGTGGCCGGGCCACCGCCGCGATAGGGGATATGGGTGGCCTCCATCCGCTCACGCCGCACGAAGGTCTCGGCGATGACATGGCTGGCGCTGCCGGCCTGGGAGGAGGCATAGCTCACCCGCCCGCCATTGCGGCCCATCGCCGCCAGCTCGGCCATTCCGGTCGCGCGTGATGTGACGGGCACCACGGTGGCGTGGTGCACCGAGGCCAGCCGGGCGATGGGCGAAAAACTGTCCAGCACGTGGTAGGGCAGGTTGCGCGCCATCCACTGGTTGGAGGCATGGGTCTGGTTGTGGCCGAGGATGATGGTGTTGCCATCGGCGGCGGCGCGCGAGGCGGCCTCGGTGCCGATGATGCCGCCGGCGCCGCCGCGATTGTCGATGGTGATGGCCTGGCCCAGCGCGGCGCCGGCACGTTCGGCCAGGGAGCGCGCGAGGATATCGGTGCTGCCGCCGGGCGGGGCCGGCACGATCAGGCGCAGGGCCGTGGCTTGCGCGAAAGCCGGCGTGGCCAGCGATACTGCGAACAGGGCGCGACGGGCAAGGCGCATGGCGTTTCTCTCGGGCAATTTTCCCGCCATGTGCGGCCAGCCGCCGGCGCGGTCAATATGCCGTCAGTAGACCACGACGGAACGAATCGACTTGCCTTCATGCATGAGGTCGAAGCCGTGGTTGATCTCGTCCAGCGTCAAGCGATGGGTGATCAGCGGGTCGATGGAAATCTTCCCCTCCATGTACCAGTCGACGATTTTCGGCACATCGGTCCGGCCGCGCGCGCCGCCGAAGGCCGTGCCGCGCCAGTTGCGCCCGGTGACGAGCTGGAAGGGCCGGGTCGCGATCTCCTGCCCGGAGGCGGCGACGCCGATGATGATCGAGGTGCCCCAGCCGCGATGGGTGCATTCCAGCGCCTGGCGCATCAGCGTGGTGTTGCCGACGCATTCGAAGCTGAAATCGGCGCCGCCATCGGTGATGTCCTGGATGGCCTGGACGACCTTGTCGCGGCCCACCTCATCGGGGTTCACGAAATGGGTCATGCCGAATTGGCGGGCCATGTCCTGCCGCGCGGGGTTGATGTCCACGCCAATGATCTTGTCGGCGCCCACCATCCGGGCGCCCTGCAGCACGTTCAGCCCGATGCCGCCCAGGCCGAAGACGGCGACATTGGCGCCGGGCCAGACTTTCGCGGTGTTCACCACCGCGCCGATGCCTGTCGTCACGCCGCAGCCGATGTAGCAGATGATGTCGAATGGCGCGTCCTGCCGGACTTTCGCCAGCGCGATCTCCGGCAGGACGGTGAAATTCGCGAAGGTGCTGCAGCCCATGTAATGCATGACCTGCGTCGCCTCGCAGCGGAAGCGCGACGTGCCGTCCGGCATCAGCCCCTTGCCCTGCGTCGCGCGGATCGAGGTGCAGAGGTTGCTGCGCTGGCTCAGGCAGGTTTTGCACTGCCGGCATTCCGGCGTGTAGAGCGGGATGACATGGTCGCCGGGGCGCAGCGTGGTCACGCCCGGACCCACCTCGCGCACGATGCCCGCACCCTCATGGCCGAGAATGGCGGGGAAGAGGCCCTCGGGGTCGGCGCCGCTCAGCGTGTAGGCGTCGGTGTGGCAGAGGCCTGTGGCCTTGATCTCGACCAGCACTTCGCCGGCCTTGGGGCCTTCCAGATGCACGGTTTCGATGCTGAGGGGCTTGCCGGCCTCCCAGGCGACGGCGGCGCGGGTTTGCATGGGGCGTTCTCCTTGTGCGGGCGGGCGAATGGCCTCCCAGGTCTTATCCGCCGCCCCGGCCGCGCGGGCAACGGTGGATCACCCTCGACATGGCAACGGCCAGATGCTGCCGTGGCGCCGCCGACCCCGGAGGCTTCGTCGCATGCATGCCCGCTCGCCCGACCTGCAGCGCTTTCTCGACGCAACCCATGCCGCCCTGGGTGCTCGGGTTGGCCGTGCCACACCGGCCGCCTCGGCGATCCGCGGCCTCGCCCGGGCCGTTGCCGCGTCGGCGCCGGCCAGCCGGCAGGCGCCGCCCAGACACCTGCCGGCCTGCGAGCATCTCGGCGCCGCGCTCGCGACAGCGATGCGCGGCCCGGCAGATGTCGCGCAGGTTGCCCGCGCCCTGGTCGCGTTGGCGCCCACGTTACATTGGCGCTCACGGCCGGGCGAAGACCCGCAATTCGCCGGCGCCCACGCAAATGCGACAATCCTCGGGCCGCAGGCCGAGGTGCTCGAGCACCGCGGCGATCTAAGGGTGGGCATCAGCCTGATGGCGCCGGAAACAACCTACCCCGACCATTCGCATCCGCCTGAGGAGGTCTATCTGGCGCTCTCGTCAGGTTATTGGCGGCAGCTGGACCGGCCGTGGCACCAGCCGGGTATTGGCGGCATCGTCCACAATGACGCGGGCATCGTGCATGCGATGCGGTCCGGCGCCGAACCCTTCCTGACGATCTGGTGCCTGCCCCTCGAATAGGCTCAGCCCGCGCGGAGGCCCAGCCGGTCGACCACATCGTTCCAGCGCGCCCAGTCCTGGGCGATGGCCTGGGCAAAATCGGCGCGGCTGCCCACGCCGGGCATCGAGCCGAAGCCGCGCACCCGCTCGACCACGTCGGGCAGCAGCAGAACGGCGCGGATTTCATCATGCAGGCGGTCGAGAATCGCTGCCGGCGTGGCCCGCGGCGCCAGCATGCCGCCCCAGAAGGTGACATCGTAGCCCGGCACCGTTTCGGCGAAGGTGGGGACATCGGGCATCAGCGGGAAGCGCTCGGCGCTTGTCAGCGCGATGGCGCGCAGCGTCCCGGCCTCGACCAGCGGGCGCGAGGTGGCTGGCGAATCGCTCGCAAGATCCACCTCGCCCCGCATCAGCGCGGTCAGCGACGGCGCGTTGCCGGCGTAGGGGATGAGGTTGAATTCGATGCCGAGCTGGCGGGTGAAGACCCCGAGCGCGAGATGGTTGATGCCGCCATTGCCGGGGTGCGACATGGTAACCCGCCCGGGCTGTGCCCGCGCCATGGCGATGACATCGGCCAATGTCCGCGCCGGGTGTTCAGGCCGGCTCAGCAGCACCAGCGGCGCCACCTGGGCCATGGCGATGGCGGCGAAGTCGCGCGTCGGGTCCAGCGTGGCGGAGCGGCTGAGCAGTGGCGCCGTAACCGTGGAGGTCGAAGTGTACATGAGCGTATAGCCGTCCGGCGCCGCGCGGGCGACGTGATCGGCCGCCAGCAGCGTGCCGGCGCCGGCCCGGTTCTCGACAACGAATGATACGCCACCCATCCGTTCGCCCAGCCTGGCCGCCAGCAGCCGGGCCATGACATCATTGCTGCCACCCGGCGCAAAGCCGACGACGATACGAACCTGCCGCTGCGGCCAGGGCTGCGCCGCCGCGGACCGGATGCAGAGCGCCGGCGCCAGGCCGAGAAGCAGGTTCCTGCGTTGCATGGCGCTGCTCCTCCTTCAGGTGCCGAGCAGGACGAGCGCCAGGCCGGCGCAGGCCGTGGCGCCGCCGGCCAGCCGCACCGCCCGGCCGCCCGCACCCATGTTCAGTATCAGCCCCAGCCCATGCAGCGCCGCCGTGGCCAGCATGAAGCCCGCCGCATAGCCCAGCGTCACCATCTCCTCGGACCCATGCGAATGGCCGTGCAGGCTGCCGAAGAGCAGCGCCATGGGCAGCGCCACCAGGGCCGAGGCGCGCACGCCCGCCGCCAGAATCGCGCCGAGCACGATCACCGAGGCGAGGATGCCCGCCTCCACCATCGGCATGCCCAGGCCCGCCATGCCCAGCAGCCCGCCGCCCGCCATTCCGGCCAGGAACGCCGCCGGCAGCGCCCAGCGCATGGCGCCCCCGGCGGCGCCGGCCCAAAGCCCGATCGCCACCATGGCCAGCACATGGTCCAGCCCGCCCAGCGGATGCAACAGCCCGGCGGCGAAGCCGTGCACGCTGCCGATGCCGGTATGGGCCAGGGCAAGGCCCGGTGCCGCGACAAGGGCCAGGGCGAGGAAGCGGGTCATTCTCGAATTCTCCATGCTGTCGGCAGCCATAGTGTCGGGATACGGCGGTTTTGCAATCAGGCCGGTCGCGGCGTCGGCCCGGCGCCGACATCATGCAGGGCAACGGCGGTGATGGAGCCCGCTTCCTCCGGCGGCAGCGGCCGGAAGCCCTCGGGCACCGCGATCTGCGGGTTTGCGTGGAACAGGCGGGACCAGGCGCGGGTGGAAATCGCATCCGCCTCGCGCACCACCGCCGCCTCGTCCATCGTCACCACCTGCCCCTCGCGCATGATCCAGGCCCCATCGACCATCACATGGTCGATATCCGCGGCCTGGCCCTGATGCACGAAGACCGAGACGGGGCGCAGGAAGGGCACGAGATGCGCCCGGTCGGTGCGGAACATGATGAGGTCGGCCAGATTGCCCTCGGCCAGCCAGCCGCCATCCTTCACGCCCATCGCCTGGTAGCCATTGCGCGACGCCCAGCGCAGCGCTTCTTCCGGGGCGGGGTTGCGGCCGTCTTCGCGGCGGACGCGTTCCATGAACAGGCCGGTGCGCATCACCTCCACCATGTCCTCGCTCATATTGTCGCTGCCCATGCCGATATTGCAGCCGGCGGCTTCCAGCTCGCAGACCCGCGGCGAGAGGCCGCGGCGGGCGGCGATGGCGGAGTTGAACGCCACATTCACCTGGTGCTTGCCGAGGATCTTCTCCTCCAGATTGGTCATGCAGCGGCAATGCGCGCCGACCATCCTGTCATGCAGAAAACCCACGCTTTCCAGATATTCCGTGGGCAGCATGTTGTGATGCGCCTGCACCGCCGCGACCTCGCCCCAGATCTGGTTGAGGTGGATGGTGCAGATCGTGTCCAGCTCCTGCTGCAAGGCGCGCAGCTCGCGCAGCAATTCCGGCGAGCACATGTCCGGCCCCCAGGCGGAGACGCCGACCTGGATGCGGCCCTCGCCCGCGCCATGCCACTTCGCATGCAGCTTTCGCGTGCGGCTTACGCCATCGGCGCCCACCGCGGGGTCGCGCAGGAAAGGCCCAGGGTCGCCGATGCTCGTGCCCACACGGTCCCAGCTGCGTTCGGCCAGCACCATGCGCAACCCGGTGTCGAGCATCTGCTGCGCGTAATTCTCGATATGCGTGGCATCCTCCAGCACCGCGGTGGTGCCGGAGCGGATGGCCTCCAGCGCGCCGAGCTGGCACATCACCGCCTGCTCCTGCGCCGTCAGCGGCGGCAGGGGGATGGGCGAGAGGCCGCCGGAGAAGGGCGGCTTGTGTGGTGGGGAGAGGTCCTCGAAGACCCCGCGCGCCAGGGTCATCACGAAATGGGTGTGGATATTGGCGAAGCCGGGGAAGACGGCGCGGCCGGTGCCGTCCACCCGCTCGGCGCCCGGGAAGCGTTCCAGCAATTCGGCGGTGGGGCCGATGGCGGCGATGCGCTTGCCTGAGATCGCGATGGCGGCATCGAACAGCACGGCCTGGCCGGTGGCGATGGTGGTGTTGGTGATCAGGATCATTGTGTTTGCCTTACTCCGCCTGGATGTTCGCCTCGCGCACCAGGCGAGTCCAGAAGGCGCGTTGCTCGCGCATATGGGCGTCCAGCGCGGCGCCCGGGGTGAAGGCGGCGATCGAGCCCAGGCTCAGCATCTGCGTCACCATCGCCGGCTCCTCCATCACCGCGCGCAGGGCGTCCTCCAGCAATTGCCGCCGCGCCGGCGGGATGCGGGCGGGGGCGATGATGCCGTTGAAGCCCATCAGCGCCCAATCCACGCCGCTCTCTTTCACGGTGGGGATGTCGGGCAGGTTGGGATGCCGCGCCTCCGACGAAATCGCCAGCACCCGCACGCGGCCGGCCTCATGCGCGCCGCGAAAGACGCCGTAATTGCCGACCATGAGCTGCACATCGCCGGCCAGCAGCCCGGCCAGCGCGGGGCCGGTGCCGCGATAGGGCACATGGGTGAGCTCAATGCCGGCCGCGCGGCGCCAGGATTCGTAGAAGAGATGCGGGCCGGAGCCGATGCCGGCCGAGCCGTAATTCAGCGCGCCGGGCCGCGCCCGGTTCAGCGCCACGAATTCGGCATGGGTCCGCGCCGGCACCGCGGCCGAAATCACGATCACCGAAGGCCCGGCCGTCAGCTGCGCCACGCCGACGAAATCGCGCTGCGTGTCGAAGCCAAGGTTGGGATAGAGCGCGTGGGTGATGCCGAGATTGCCGGCATCGCCGAGGAAGAGCGTGTGGCCGTCGGGCTTGATGCGCGCCATATACTCCATGGCGATATTGCCATTGGCGCCGGCGCGGTTCTCCACCACCACCGGCACGCCCAGGCGTTCGCTCAGCCGCTGCATCACCGGCCGGCCCACCGTGTCCACCCCGCCGCCGGCGGGGTAGCCGATGACCATGCGGATCGGCCGATCGGGGAAGGATTGCGCGACAGCGGGGGTGGCGAGGGCGGCGAGGCCCAGGATGCGGCGGGTGATCATGGCGGGATTTCACGCCGCCCGGCCGCCGGGTGCCATGGCAATATGCTTCCCGCCGGCATGGACCCGGACGCGAAATGCCCGCGGGCTAGGCAGCCAGGCCTTCCAGCTTCTCCGAAAGCTCCAGCCAGGCCGCCTCCAGCCCGGACAGCTCGCGCGTCACCGTCTTCTGCCGTGTGGTCGCCTTGGCGATCAGCGCGGTGTTGCCGCTGGCGTAGAGCTTGGGGTCGGACAGCGCGCGGGCCAGCATCTTGCCCTCGGCCTCCAGCTTGGCGATGTCGGTTTCCAGCTGCTTCAGCTTCTGCTGCATCGGCGCCAGGGAGGCGCGCTTTTCCGCCCGTTCGCGCTTGTCGTCCTTCTTCGGCGCGCCGCCATTGGGGCGGGGGCCGCCGCGCGCCTTGTCGGCCAGGAAGACGCGGTATTCGTCCAGATCACCCTCGAAGGGCTTTACGGTCCCGCCATCCACCAGCCAGAGGCGATCGGCCACCAGCTCCACCATCTGCGGGTCGTGAGTGATCAGCAGCACCGCACCCTGATAGGCGTTGAGCGCCTTCACCAGCGCATCGCGCGCATCGATGTCGAGGTGGTTGGTCGGCTCGTCCAGGATCAGCAATTGCGGCGCGTCGCGCGTGGTCAGGGCCAGCAGCAGCCGCGCCTTCTCGCCGCCCGAAAGCGAGCTCACCACCGTATTCGCCCGGTCCTGATCCAGCCCGAAGCGCGCGAGTTGCGCCCGCGCCTGGGTGATGGTGGAGGCCGGCATCGCATCCGACATATGCGTCAGCGGCGTGCCCGCCATGTTCAACTCCTCCGCCTGGTGCTGGGCGAAGTAGCCGACCTTCATCTTGGGGTTGCGGAACACCTCGCCGCCCATGATCGGCAGCCTTCCGGCGAAGAGCTTTGCCAGCGTGGATTTTCCGTTCCCATTGGCACCGAGCAGGGCGATCCGGTCCTCCTGATCGAGACGCAGCGACACCCCGCCCAGCACCGCCTTTCCGGCATAACCGGTCGAGGCGTTGTGCATGGTCAGCATCGGCGGCGCGAGTTCTGCGGGAGCGGGGAATTCGAAGCGGGTGACGACATCATCGACCACCGCCTCCTCTGGCCCCAGGCGCTCAAGCGCCTTGATGCGGGATTGCGCCTGGCGCGCCTTGCTGGCCTGCGCCTTGAAGCGGTCGACGAAGGCCTGCATATGCGCGCGCTCGGCCGAAAGCTTGGCGTTGCTGGCGATGGTCTGGGCCTTCCGCTCGGCGCGGACGCGGATGAAATTGGCGAAATTGCCCTGGTAGAAGGTCAGCTTCTGCTGATCGAGATGGACGATGCCATCGGCCACGCGTTCCAGCAGAAAGCGGTCATGGCTGATCAGCAGCACCGCGCCCGAGAATTTGATCAGCCAGTTTTCCAGCCACAGTGCGGCCTCGAGGTCGAGGTGGTTGGTCGGCTCGTCGAGCAGCAGCAGGTCTGGTTCCAGGAACAGCGCCTGAGCCAACGCCACGCGCATCCGCCAGCCGCCGGAATACTCGCCGACCGGGCGCATCTGCGCCGCCATGTCGAAGCCCAGGCCCGCCAGAACGGTGGCGGCGCGCGACGGTGCTGCATCGGCGCCGATGGCCTGCAGCCGGTCATGGATTTCGGCGGCACGGTCGGCCGCGGCGGTCTCGGCCTCCAACATCAGGGCGCTGCGCTCGAGATCGGCGGCCAGCACGGTGTCGAGCAGGTTTGTGGGGCCGGCGGGGGCCTCCTGCGCAACATATCCCATGCGGGCGCGTTGAGCGAGGCGAATGGAACCGCCATCCGCCTCGATCTGCCCGGTGATCGCCTTGAACAAGGTGGATTTTCCGGCGCCGTTGCGGCCGACAAGGCCGATCTTGCGCCCCGGATCGACCATCAGGCTGCCATTGTCCAGCAAGGTCCTGCCGGCCACCCGCAACGTCACGTCCTGGAGCATCAACACTGTCATGGGCCGGGCTTTTACCAGCGTGACGCGACACTGTAAGGTGCAAAGATGAGATTGGATGATGAGCGCGAGAGCCGCAACGTCGAGGACCGGCGCGGCCAGTCCAGCGGCGGCGGGCTGGGCGGTGGGCGGGGCATCGCCGGCGGCGGGCTTGGGCTTGTGGCGGTGGTGCTCATCTCGCTGTTCTTCGGCGTGGATCCGGGCACGGTCATTCAGGCGCTGGATGGCGGGCCGGCGCCGAGCCAGAGCAGCGGCCCGGCGCCCGATACTGCGAGCGACCCCAATGCCCGCTTCGTCTCCCGCGTGCTGGCCAGCACCGAGGATGTCTGGACCGCCGAATTCCGCCGCGTCGGCCGGCAATACGAGGCGCCGCGGCTGGTGCTGTTTTCGGGCGCCACCCAGTCAGGCTGCGGCCCTGCCCAGGCGGCGATGGGGCCGTTCTACTGCCCGCTCGACAAGCGGGTCTATATCGACATGGCCTTCTTCCGGGAGATGGAACGCAGGCTTGGCGCGCCGGGGGATTTCGCCCGCGCCTATGTCATCGCGCATGAGGTGGGGCACCATGTGCAGAACCTGCTGGGCATCCTGCCAAGGGCGCAGCAGATGCAATCCCGCGCCGCCGAGCGGGAGGCCAATGCGATCTCGGTGCGGGTGGAGCTGATGGCGGATTGCTTCGCGGGCTTCTGGGCCAGGCGGGCGGATGAGATGCGGCGCATCCTGGAGAGCGGCGACATCGACGAGGGCGTCAATGCCGCCGCCGCGGTGGGCGATGACAAGCTGCAAGGCAGCGGCGCACATCAGGAACACTTCACCCATGGCACCTCGGCGCAGCGCACGCGCTGGTTCCGCACCGGGCTGCAGGCGAACAATATCGAGGGCTGCGATACCTTTCAGCGCGGCTGATTCAGGGCCGCCAGGCTCAGCCCCTGGGCTTGACGCTCTTCGCCGCGAAAGGCGCCACCAGATCGGCGACATGGCCAATCTCGTCCAGCCGCATCGCCTCGGCCGGCGCGGCGCGGCCGCCGCGGGCGACCCGGCGCGGCAGTGTGGCTGCGAGAAAACCCAGTTTCTGCGCCTCGCGCAGGCGTTGTTCCGGCTGGCTCACTTGGCGCACCTCGCCCGAGAGCCCGACCTCGCCGAAATAGACCCGGTCAGGGTCGGTCGGCCGGTCGGTGGCGGCGCTCACCAGGGCTGCGGCTACCGCCAGGTCGGCCGCGGGTTCGGCGATGCGCAAGCCGCCCGCGATGTTCAGATAGACATCGTTCTGGCCGAGGTTCAGCCCCGCCCGCGCCTCCAGCACCGCCAGCAGCATGGACAGCCGCCCGCTATCCCAGCCCACCACCGAGCGCCGGGGTGAGCCGCCATTGCTGGGCGAGAGCAAGGCCTGCACCTCCACCAATACCGGCCGCGTGCCCTCGACCCCGGCGAAGACCGCACTCCCCGAAATATTGCCGCGCCGTTCGGCCAGGAACAGGGCGGAGGGGTTGGCCACCTCCACCAGCCCGCCCTCGGTCATCTCGAAGACGCCGATTTCGTCGGTCGCGCCGAAACGGTTCTTGGTGGCGCGCAGAATGCGGAACTGGTGGCCGCGGTCGCCTTCGAAATACAGCGTGGCATCCACCATGTGCTCCAGCACCCGCGGGCCGGCCAGGGTGCCTTCCTTGGTGACATGGCCGACCAGGACGAGGGCGAAACTCTCCGACTTCGCCACCCGAATCAGCTCGGCGGCGCAGGCGCGCACCTGGGCCACCGTGCCCGGCGCGCTGTCCAGCGTGTCCAGCCACATCGTCTGGATACTGTCGATCACCACCAGGGCAGCCTGCTTCTCGGCCTGGAGCGTGGCCACGATGTCGCGCAGCGCGGTGGCCGACGCCAGCGCCAGCGGCGCCTGCTCCAGCCCCAGCCGGCGGGCGCGCAACCGCACCTGCGCCACCGCCTCCTCGCCCGAGATGTAGAGCGTGCGATGCCCGGCCGCCGCCATATTCGCCGCCGCCTGCAGCAGGATGGTGGATTTGCCAATGCCCGGATCGCCACCCACCAGCACGGCGGAACTCTCCACGAAACCACCGCCCAGCACGCGGTCCAGCTCGGCAATGCCGGTCAGCATGCGGGCGGGCGGCGCGCTGTGGCCGGCGAGGTCGACGAACTCCACGCGGCGCCCAGGGCCGGCCTTGGCGGCGGGACCCGGCCCGCGAGCGGCAGGGGCCTCCTCGACCAGCGTGTTCCACTCGCCGCAGGCATCGCAACGGCCCTGCCACTTCGCATGCGCGGCGCCGCAACTCTGACAGACGAAACGGATCTTGTCCCTGGCCATGGCCGACCATGCCCCGTGCGGCGCCGCGCCGCCATCCTTGGGGGGGTGCGCTTGTGGCGCTGGAAGGGGGCTTTGCCCCCTCCAGACCTCCCCCACCAGGGCCGACCCGGCCCTGGACCGTGATCGGTTTGATCGGAGTTTCGGGGAGGGGGCTTGGTGCCCCCTCTAGGGGGAGTTTGAGGGGGACAAAGGCCCCCTCAAGGCCACCCGCGCAACCTACCCCCAGGGATTGCGCCGCCCCGGCACCGCCCATGGGCTGGCCCCCGGCTGTGGCGCCGCGTCGAACGCCAGGCCGCCATCGCCGCGCATCGCCCGCAGCCGGGCCACCCGTTCGGCTGTCGGCGGGTGGGTGGTGAACAGCCCGCGCAGGCCGCCGCCTGAAAGCGGGTTGATGATGAACATATGCGCCATGGCGGGGTTGGCTTCCGCGCCTTCATTCACCGCGCGGGCGGAATAGCTCTCCAGCCGTTCCAGCGCGCCGGCCAGCCATTCCGGGTCGCCGCAGATTTCGGCGCCTTCGCGGTCGGCCTCGTATTCGCGGGCACGGCTGATCGCCATCTGCACAATGGCGGCGGCGATCGGCCCCAGGATGATCAGCAGGATGCCAGCGATGGGGTTGCTGCTGCGCTGCCCGTCGCGACCGCGCATGGCGAACATGCCGCCGAATTGCGCCAGCATGCCGATGGCGCCCGAGAGCGTGGCGGCGATGCTCATCACCAGCGTGTCGCGGTGCTTGATATGGGCCAGCTCATGCGCCACCACGCCGGCGACCTGGCGCTCATCCATCAGGTCGATCAGGCCGGAATTCACCGCCACCGCGGCGTTCGACGGGCCGCGGCCGGTGGCAAACGCATTGGGCTGGTCCTCATGGATGACGTAGAGCGCGGGCATGGGGATGCCGGCGCGCTCGGCCAGGCCGCGGGTCATGGCGTAGAGCCGCGGCGCCTCCGCCTCGCTCACCGGCTGGGCATTGGTCATGCGCAGCACGGCCGAGGCGCTGCCCCACCAGGCGAAGAGGTTCATGCCGGCGGCCACCAGCAGCGCGATCACCGCGCCGCCGCCGCCGCCGATCGCATAGCCCACCATGCCGAAGATCGCCGTCAGCGCGGCGAGGAGAATGAAGGTGCGGATATAGCCACCCATGGAACAGGCCCCTTGCTCAAACCGTGCCGGGTGGCACATGGGGAGGATGGACCGTGATGAGCAAGAGCCCAAGCCCGTGGAGCCGAAAGGCGCGCCCCGCACCGCGCCGCCGCTGACCGTGCTGAACCGCCCCAAGCGCCCGTATTCGCCCCCGGCGATCGAGGATGGCGGCCCTACCGGCCCCGAGCCAACCCGCTACAATGACTGGGAGCGGAAAGGCCGCGTCAGCGATTTCTGAGGATTTTTCGGGCATGCGGCTATTGATTTCGGAACCGGCGCTGGCGCTGGCGCAACCTCTGCCGCCGGGTGTGACGCCGGTGGTGTTCCGGGTGGGAGAGACGCCGGGGCCCTTCGACATCGCCTTCCTCTCGCGCGACCTCAACCTGGGTGGCGCGCGGGACACGCCAGCGCCGGGTTTTGCCGGCTTTGTCGCCGCACTCGCAGCCGAGCCGGGGCTGACCTGGCTGCACCTCAATTCCGCCGGTGCCGACCGGCCGCAATACAAGGCGCTGATGGCGCGCGGGGTGCGCGTCACGACCTCGGCCGGGGCCAATGCGCTGGGGGTGGCGCAAAGTGCCGTGGGCGGCGTGATGATGCTCTCGCGCGGGTTTCTGGGCTGGCTGGATGCGCAGTCGAAGCGGGAATGGCGCCCGGCCACCATGCCCTTCCCGCCCGATCTGCAGGGGCAGACCGCTTTGGTCGTGGGCCTCGGCCCGGTGGGCAATGAGGTGGGACGGCTGCTGGCCGCCATCGGGCTGAAGGTGCATGGGGTGTCCCGCAACGCGCGTGAGGCCCCACCGCCGGGGTTTCTCTCCGCCGGGCGCTATGCCGATATGGCGGCGCTGCTGCCGGGCACGGATTGGCTGTGCCTGTGCTGCCCGATCAGCGACATCACCCGCAACCTCGCCAGCGCCGAGGCCATCGCCGCGCTGCCGAAGGGTGCGCATATCATCAACGTGGCCCGCGGCGGGGTGATGGATGAGGCGGCGGCGCTGGCGGCGCTGCATGCCGGCCACCTCCGCGGCGCCTATGTCGATGTCTTCGAGCTGGAGCCTTTGCCGCCGGAAAGCCCCTGGTGGGATGCGCCGAACACCATGGTCTCGCCGCATGCGGCCGGGCCGGCGGCGGGCAATCTGGCGCGTGCGGCGGGGTATTTCCGCCGCAACCTCGACCGCCACCTGGCGGGCGAGCCGCTGCTCAACCTGGTTTAGTCATTTCGTCAACGAAATGTTGACGGCGGCGCGATCGCTGTCAAACTACCCGCCCAGGTTGCAAGGGCGATCGAAGTGTCGAACCCCGAGTTGTCTGAAAATCAGGCATTGCCCGCCACGCCGCCGCGTGGCGGCATGCGGGAGGTCACGCCGCGCTTCAAGGCCGCGCGGAATGAGGCGGCGGAAAGGCCTTTCGCCCCGCCCGAGGCCTATCTGGAGCCAGCACCGCCGCCCCGGCTGCCCGCCGCCCCTCCCGGCGAAAAACCCTTCCCCAGCATCGGCCCCCATGGCCACCGAAGCCGCATGCGCGAAAAGCTGCTGGGCCGCGGCCCTGATGCGCTGGCGGATTACGAGATCCTGGAAATGCTGCTCTTCGCCGCCTTCCGCGATGGCGACACCAAGCCGCTGGCGAAGACGCTGATCAACCGTTTTGGCAGTTTTTCGAAGGTGCTGGCGGCGCCGCCGGAGGAGCTGATGGCGGCCTCCGACATCGGCCAGCACGCGGCGGCAGCGGTGAAGATCGTGCAGGCCGCCGCCCTTCGCATGATGCAGGCCGATATCCTGGCACAGCCGGTGCTGAACAATTGGGAGCGGCTGATGGGCTACCTCACCGCCGCCCTCTCGCGCGAGAAGATCGAGCAGTTCCGGGTGCTGTTCCTCGACAGCAAGAACCGGCTGATCGCCGATGAGGCGCAGGCCCGCGGCACGGTGAACCACACACCGGTCTACCCGCGCGAGGTGGTGAAGCGGGCGCTGGAACTGCACGCCACCGCGCTGATCCTGGTGCACAACCACCCCAGCGGAGACCCCACGCCGTCACGCGCCGATGTCGAGATGACGGCGGCGGTGAAGGAGGCGGCCTCCGTCCTGGAGATCGTGGTGCATGACCATCTCATCCTGGGCAATGGGCGCTGGACCAGCTTTCGGCAGGAAGGGCTGCTGTGAGGATGTTTCCAGCGCCGCGAGGTCGCGCGGTTTGCCCCACCGGCAGGGGCCGATGGAGAGGACCATCATTTCCGGCCCCTGAGCCCTGCGAGGCTCGCGCGTTCTGACGGCGGGCCCAGCGCTTCAGCGCAGGATGGCGGAGAGGATCAGGTTCAGCACGATGGCTGAGCCCGCCAGCGCCAGCACATAGGTGAATTTCTTGTCCTGTGGCACGCGCAGCATCGGCCCCACCCCCAGCCAGAACACATAGACGCCCCAAAGTCCCAGGATCGCCAGGAAACCCAATGGCGGGATGATGAAGAACAGCGACGCCACCCAGCCCGGCGTATTGGCATAAACCACGAGCTTCAGCGCCTGACCGTCATCCCCCACGCCGCCGAATTTCGGCGCCAGGAAGGCCGCGAGCTTCGCGATGACGAAAAGGCTGATCATCGAGAAAACGAAGCCCATGACGCTGCTGCTCAGCGCCCAGCCGAAGCCGCCGCCATAGCCCAGCATCCGCCCGATCAGCGACAGGCCGACGAAGCTGGCCAGCGCCGAAGCCGCGGCCAGCGGCACGGCGTAGCGCAGATACAGCGCCATCGGGTCATTCGGCTCGGTGGCGATGACCGGCCATTCACTGGCCGGCGCAAGGATGATGGCTTTCGCCCGCGGGATCAGGTTCATGCCGCCACCATGGCGGGGCGGGTTTGCGGGATGCAAGCGCAAAACCGTGGCGATGCCGCCTCCGGCGACTGCCAGCCCGCAATAGCCCTGGGTGTAAACACCCAGGGCTATTTGAGGCTAAAGCGACGGCGTCCGGGCTGGAAGCGTCTCCGCCCCACCGCCCATCCAGCCCGGCAGATCGCGCAGCAGCTGGGCCGGGGCGAAGCCGAGGTCGGGCGCGATATCGGGCACATGCGGCGTGACGGGCGGCGGCACCGCCGGTGGTGAGCTCGGCGCAGGCGCGGCCTCGGGCACGGTGTAATCGGGCACGATGCGGGCCTGCGCGCCCTCGATTACCAGCACCCTCGCACCCACCTCCAGCGGCACAAGGTCGCGCTGGACCACGCTCACCAGCTCGCCATTGCGTTTGCGCACGACATATTCCACGCCATCGCCGCTATTGGCCGCGCGTTCGGCGGCATTGCCGATGAGGCCGCCGACCAGGGCGCCGCCCACCGCACCCAGCGCCTCGGCAATGCGGTTGCCCGGGGTGGCGCTGCCCAGCACGCCGCCGGCTGCCGCACCCGCGGCCGCGCCGGTGGTGCCGTCGGCGGCAATCTGGATCATGCGGAAACCCGCCACCACGCCCTGCTCGGTGCGGTTGGCCTGCTGCACCGCGCGGGTGGCGTATTCATTCGCGGAGTAACGATTGCCGCAGCCTGCCAGCAGAAGCAGCACGAGAAAAACCCTGATCATCACCGGCACATAGCGCGGGTGCGCGGCGCGGCCTATATGCGGAATATGCGTACACCCTTCCGCAAGATGCATGGCGCGGGGAATGACTTCGTCATCCTCGATGCCCGACAGGCCGAATTGCCCATCACGCCCCAGGGGGCGCGCTGGCTGGCCGACCGCAATCTTGGCGTGGGCGCCGAGCAGATCATTCGCCTCGAACCGAGCGCGCAGGCCGATGTCTTCATGCGCATCCTCAACCCCGATGGCAGCGAGGCCGGCGCCTGCGGCAATGCCACGCGCTGCGTCGCGCGCATCATCTTCGAGGAGACGGGGCGGGACCACGCGGTGGTGCAGACCATCTCCGGCCTGCTGCCGGTGCGCGCGACCGCGGGCGGGCTGATCGAGGCCGATATGGGCCCGGCCCGGCTGGGCTGGGAGAGCGTGCCGCTGGCCCGCGCGATGGACACGCTGCATCTCGACATGCCGGGCGACCCGGCGGCCTGCAACATGGGCAACCCGCACGCCACCTTCTTCGTGGATGACCTGGCGACCGTGGATGTGGCGTCGCGCGGCCCATTGCTGGAGCACGACCCACTTTTCCCGGACCGCGCCAATATCGGCTTCGCCCAGATCCTGGGGGCAGAAGAGATCCGCCTGGTGATGTGGGAGCGCGGCGCGGGCATGACGATGGCCTGCGGCTCTGGCGCCTGCGCCACGCTGGTGAACGCGCATCGGCGCGGGCTGACCGGGCGGCGGGCCGCGGTGCATCTGCCCGGCGGCACGCTCACCATCACCTGGCGCGAGGATGGGCATGTGCTGATGGAAGGCCCGACCGCGCTGTCCTTCCTGGGCGAGCTGGATGGCGCGCGCCTTGCCGCCTGAGATGCATCAAGGCGACCGGCGTGAATCGGCCCCGAATCACGCGGCGGGGGTGGAAAGCCTCGCCTTCGGCTGCCGGCTGAACAGCGCCGAGGCGGAGAGCATGGCCGCGCTGGCCGCCGCCGGCGGGCTGGCCCATGCGCTGATCGTCAACACCTGCGCCGTCACCGCCGAGGCCGAATCCCAGGCCCGCCAGGCGATCCGCCGCGCCGCGCGGGAGCAGCCCGGCCGGCCGATCATCGTCACCGGCTGCGCCGCCACCTTGGCACCTCAGACATGGGCGGCGCTGCCCGGCGTGGCCCGCGTGCTGGGCAATCCGGAAAAGCTGCTGGCCGGTAGCTGGGGCGCGCCGGAAACCCCCACGCCGCCAGCCGCCACCCGCAGCCGCGCCCGCGCCTTCCTGGAGGTGCAGCAGGGCTGCGACCATCACTGCACCTTTTGCGTGATCCGGATTGCGCGCGGCGCCTCGCGCGGCTGGGCGCTGGACGAGGTGGTGGGGGCGACCCGGCAGGCGGTGGCGCGGGGGCAGCGGGAGGTGATCCTGACCGGGGTGGACCTGGCGAGCTGGCGCGAGGGATCGGCCGGGTTGGCCGCGCTGGTGCGGGCTTGCCTGGGGGTGCCCGGGCTGGCCAGGCTGCGCCTGTCCTCGCTGGATCCGGCGGCGGTGGGCGAGGATTTGCTGGCGCTGTGGCGCGATGAGGCACGGCTGGCGCCCTTCCTGCATCTTTCGGCGCAGCATGGCGATGGGCTTCTTCTGAAACGCATGCGCCGCCGGCATGGCGCCGATACCGTACCCCGGCTCGCCGAGGCCGCGCGGGCGGCCCGGCCGGATATGGCGCTGGGCGCCGATCTCATCGCCGGCTTTCCGACCGAGGAGGACGGGCATCACGCGGCCTCGCTGGCGCTGATCGACGCGTTGCGGCCGGCCCAGCTGCATGTCTTTCCCTATTCCGCGCGGCCCGGCACCGCTGCGGCGCGGTTGCCCGCCCTGGCGCCGCCGGTGGTGGCGGCGCGCGCCGCGGCCCTGCGCGCGGCGGGCCAACGCCATGCCCAGGCCGCCGCCGCCGCCCGCATCGGGCGGGTGGAGCAGGCGATTTTCGATTCCATGACCGAGGCCACCACCGCCCAGGGGCTTCGCCTGCGGCTCACCAGCGGCGAGGTGCCGCGCGGCAGCCTGCGCGTGGTGCGGGTGGTGGGGGCCGATGGCACGGTGCTGCTCGCCGAGGAGACCATCGATGGCGTTGCGTGACCTTTGGGGAAAGCTGACCGGCGCCGCGCCGGCGCCCGGGCCTGTGACCGAGACCCCTCCCGAGCCTGTCCGCGTGCCCGAGGCCGAGGCGCCGCGCGGCTTTTTCGGCCGGCTCAAGGCCGGGCTGGCCCGCAGCACCGCGCGCCTCAGCCAGGGCATCACCGCCGCCTTCACCAAGCGCCGCCTGGATGACGCGGCGCTGGAGGAGCTGGAGGAGACACTGATCACCGCCGATCTCGGCGTCGCCGCCTCGGCCCGGATCGTGCAGAAGTTCCGCAGCACGCGCTTCGGCCGCGAGGTCTCGCCCGAGGAGGTGAAGGAAGCGCTGGCCGAGGAGATCGCCGCCATCCTGGCCCCGGTGGCGCGGCCGATGGCGATCGACACCGCCCACGCCCCGCATGTCGTGCTGGTGGTGGGGGTGAACGGCGTGGGCAAGACCACGACCATCGCCAAGCTCGGCCAGCAATACGTGGCCGAGGGTAAGCGGGTGATGTTCGCCGCCGGCGATACGTTCCGCGCCGCGGCGGTGGAACAGCTGCAGATCTGGGGCGAGCGGACGGGCGCGACCGTGGTGGCGGCCCAGAAACATGGCGGCGACGCGGCGGGGCTGGCCTTCGACGCGCTGACCCGGGCCCGGGCCGAGGGCTATGACGTGCTGCTGATCGACACCGCCGGGCGGCTGCACAACAAGACCGCGCTGATGGACGAACTGCGCAAGGTGGTGCGGGTGATCAAGCGGGTGGATGAGCGCGCGCCGCATTCCGTGCTGCTGGTGCTGGACGCCACCACCGGACAGAACGCGGTACAACAGGCAAAAGTGTTCAGCGAGATGGTGGATGTGACGGGCATCGCGGTCACCAAGCTCGATGGCTCGGCCAAGGGCGGCGTGGTGGTGGCGCTGGCGCAGGAATTCGCCATTGCGCTGCATATGGTGGGGGTTGGGGAGAAGGCTGAGGATCTGCGGCCCTTCGATGCGGGGGAGTTCGCGCGGGGGCTGGTGGGGCTCGAGGAGAGTGAACTTCGCGGCTGAGCAACATTTGGTGGCTCGCATTCGTTAACCGCGCCGCGCTAAAACCTTCCCATGCAGCCGCGCCAGCATATCGCCGCCATGCGTTTCGGCCTGGGCGCCAGCCTGGACCAGCCCGCCATGGGCGACCCGCAGGCCTGGCTGAACCGCCAGATCCGCCCGCTGGCGCCTGCGCCCGGCCCAACCACCGCCCAGGGCCTAGCCGTGATCCGGGCCGAACGCGCCGCCAATGCCGGTGGCGCGCCCCTCACGCCCGGCCAGCAGCGCCCGCCGGACATCATCCGTGCCGAGGCCAGCGCCTGGGCGCGGCGCATGCTCGCAACCGATGCCCCCTTCGCCGAGCGCATGGCGGAGTTCTGGAGCAACCATTTCACCATCAGCCGGCGGCAGGGTGGCGTGATCGCCATCCTCGGCGCCTATCAGCGCGAGGCGATCCGGCCGCATGTCTTCGGCCGCTTTCCCGACATGCTGCTGGCCGTGCTCCGCCATCCCGGCATGATCATGTATCTCGACAATGGCGGTTCGGTCGGCCCCAACAGCCCGGCCGGCCAGCGCCAGGGCCGCGGGCTGAACGAGAACCTGGCGCGCGAGATCATGGAGCTGCACACGCTGGGCGTGCGCGGCGGCTATGGCCAGGGGGATGTGACCAGCCTCGCCAAGATCATCACCGGCTGGTCGGTCGGGCGGGGGGCGGCTTTTTCCGAGCCCGATGGCTTCATGTTCCGCCCCGGCGCGCATGAGCCGGGGCAGAAAACCCTGCTCGGGCAGAGCTTTGCCGAGGGCGAGTCGGGTGGCATGGCGGCGCTGGCCTTCCTGGCCAACCACCCCAGCACCCATGCCTTCCTGGCCACCAAGCTGGTGCGGCATTTCGTGGCCGATGAGCCGCCGCCCGGCGCGGTGCGGCGGATCGCGGCCGTGCTGGCCGAAACCCAGGGCGACCTCGGCGCCGCCAGCCGCGCGCTGGTCGCGCTGCCCGAGGCCTGGGCGCCGCCGCTGACAAAGCTTCGTGCGCCGCAGGATTATGCCATCGCCACCATCCGCGCGCTGGGCGTGGGGGAGGAGGGCGGGCAGGCCCTGCTCGGCGCCATGGCCAATCTGGCCCAGCCGCTCTGGACCGCGCTGGGGCCCAATGGCTGGCCCGATATCGGCGCCGAATGGGCGGCGCCGGAGCAACTCATGCGCCGGCTGGATTGGGTGACCAACATGGCCTCGCGCATGGCCGCCATCGGCCGCCCCGACCCGCGGGAGGTGGCGGAAGCCACCCTCGGCCCGCTGCTCAAGTCCGAGACGGCGCAGGCCGTGCGCCGCGCGGGATCGCTGCGTGAGGCGATGACATTGCTGCTCGCCAGCCCGGAGTTTCAGCGCCGATGAGCCATCTTCCGAGCCTTTCCCGCCGCGCCGCGCTGCTGGGCCTGGCCGGCGGGCTGAGCCTGGGGCGCTCGCGCCTGGCGATGGCCGCAGCCCCCACCGCGCGCGCCGGCGATGCGCGGCTGGTGGTGGTGCTGCTGCGCGGCGCGCTGGATGGGCTCTCCCCGGTGCAGCCCTATGCCGAGGCGAATTTTGCGGAATTGCGCGGGCCGCTGGCCCTGCCCGAGCCTGGGCGCGAGGGCGGGCTGCTCGACCTGGGCGGGCGGTTCGGCCTGCATCCCGCCATGGCACGGCTGCATGCGATGTACGCCGCCGGGCAATTGCTGCCAGTGCATGCGGTGGCCGGCCATTACCGCAGCCGCAGCCATTTCGATGCGCAGGATTATCTGGAATCCGGCGCCGGCCAGCGGCTGACATCAGGTTGGCTCAACCGGGCGCTCTCCGCCATGCCCGGGGGGGAGGGTGGCTCCCGTCCCGGCATTGCCGTGGGGGTGGATGTGCCGCTGCTGATGCGCGGGCCGGTGCGGGTGGGCAGCTATGCGCCGCCGGGCAATGCCAGGGTGGATACCGACACGATGGCCCGGCTGGTCGCGCTGCATCGCGCCGATCCGCTGCTGGGCGCGCCGTTCGTCGAGGGGCTGCGGGCGCGGGGTTTTTCCGCCGCCGTGCTCGCGGGCAGCGCGGCGCCGCCGGGGGACCGCAATGGGTTTGTGGCCTTGGCTTCGGCCGCCGGGCGGCTGATGGCGGCACCCCAGGGGCCGCGCGTGGCGGCGCTGGAGATTGGCGGCTGGGACACCCATGCCGGGCAGGCACCGCGGCTGGCCAATCTGCTGCGCGACCTCGATACCGGGTTGGACGGGCTGCGCCTGGGGCTGGGCGATGCCTGGGGCCGCACCGTCGTGCTGGTGGCCACCGAATTCGGCCGCACTGTGCGGGTGAACGGCACCGGCGGCACCGATCATGGCACGGCGGGGGTCGCCTTCATCCTGGGTGGCGCGGTGGCGGGCGGGCGGGTGCTGGCGAACTGGCCTGGGCTGGCCGACCTGTTCGAGAACCGTGACCTGGCGCCGACGATGGATCTGCGCAGCCTGGCCAAGGGGCTGCTGCGTGATCATCTGAGGCTGCCGGCGGCGGCGCTGGCGGAGGCGTTTCCGGGGAGCGGTGATGCGGCGCCGCAGGCGGGGTTGGTCCGGGGGTAGTGGGGGTTGGCTTTGCCGCCCGGCCGTTGCCGTGTCTGACACGATATCGGCTCGAACGGTCACCCCGCGGAAAACTTGCTGGTGAACGGCGTCCAAAATCTTCGAAGGGTTGGAGTACGCCGCCACGGGCGGACCGGATGGGCGCGTCGACCTGACGCTGGTGGACGGGCTTGAGCGGAGAGGGGAGTCACGACGAAGCAGAGGTTGCGCAGCGGCGGTCTCAAGCGGCAGGTCGCTGCGGCGGCATTGCCGGATGATCCCCGGCGGGCTTTGGGTTGCTGAAAGCTTCGGGCTGATACCGGGGAAGCCGCGTGACGGCCGACGGGGCGATGGCTTTTCGCGAGCGTTTGGCGAGGTCCCCTGACGCTGGCCTGCCGCGCGAAATGATCGGCTTTGCCGCCAAGCGCGTGATGGCCCTAGACCATGCTGCGTTCACATGCGTTCACTGCGCATGGTCTAGCCGTTGCTGAGAGATGATTCAGCGTGTTCGGCGATTCCGCCTCAACGCA
>LNFM01004011.1_pt1 | contig 42315 bp, 48 predicted proteins | sample 596031 | NCBI WGS metagenome assembly LNFM01 (sample SAMN04254537, study PRJNA301005) | activated carbon metagenome | isolation source: dual media filters at the Ann Arbor, Michigan drinking water treatment plant | place: USA: Ann Arbor
CATCCTGTAACACCCCGTCCGCGTCAGAGGGTGGAACGATACCCAAGTATTCCTCCATCTTCTGATTCCAGATGGCGGGTAAGTCTTCAGGCTGGCCAATCCTGTGAACCAAAGAAGAACGGCTGAGCAGGAACCTGAACTTGACTGTCTGCTCTGTTGTGATTCCAGGTAACAAACCCGAGTTCCCGCCGACTTACGTGTGTTCACGAGTTTTCCTCTTCGGGATACATTGTCACGAGATGTGTACCGCTCGATTGCTGTGGCAGATGAAGACCATCGATCTTCCACAGCATGCCTTGAATGTTCAAAAGGACCGGCTCGATCCGATCTGTCCCATCGATTCACATGACGTTGCCTCCGTAAAGAAGAAGAGCCCAGATTCACTCGCGTGATCCTGGGCTCTGGGTGAATAACCGCTGGTCGCTACAGGGATCGAGTCTGACGAGTCACGTCTCTCTGGACGTCATCCCCCGAATGCGAGAGAAGGGAATCGTCACGAGTCTCCGACAGCGCTTACATTTCAGCTCGATTCCTGTCTCGATGAGACGGGCGACCAGTTGCCCACAGAAACAGCGGACCTGTTCCGGGGTGCAAGTCTCGTTCGTGATTGCGTGAGGTTGAGCTTTCATAGCGTCGAATACTCGGGGTCGGGCAGCCACGGTCTCGGGCTGCCCGATTGTCCGTTACACTAGAACGTCCATCTAGCTCCGGCTTGCCAAAGCGCCGGAAGGCCTGGATAGATGCCCCGTGACCGATCCACAATGACGTCCTGTCCGAGCATGTTCTTCCCCGTGAAGAAAAAGGTCGTATTGATTTTCTTCACGTGTTGGTTGACCGACGCGTTCAGCATGCACCAGCCTCGCACGATCCCGCGCTGTCCGTTCGGCGTGGGAATCACGGTGTTGCGGTCGTCGGCGAATTGATCGCTGACGCACTGCGTTTCGACTCTGGCATTAAACGGCCCGAAGCTGAAGGCCCGGTTTGCGTAGCCGATCCCCGCTGAGATCAAATGTTCAGGAGAATAAGGTAGCCGGTTTCCGCTGGTATTGAAGCTTGCCGGCTCGCCCGGTAACAGTGCGGCACCGGTAATGGAGCTATTGCGCGCTCCTTGAAAATTTGCCTGCGCAACCCAGGTATAGTTGAAATCGAGCGTGACATCTTGATCGTCGTTCCGTCCGGTCAGGGCGTCCAAGATATCCAGTTGCGCAGCAACTTCTGCGCCCCGATGTTGTGTCTTGCCGGCGCTGGTCAAGGTGGCGCCGACGCCGCCTGCTACTGACTGAGGAATGATCTGATTGGAGAAATCAATCTGGTAACCTGTCACCGAGTATCCTAACCACGGAGCCAGGTTGCCTCTCACGCCTAACTCGTAGGTCCAATTCAATTCAGGTCCCAGATCAACGACTTGCCCCGTGCCGGTGATGGCATCGGAAATCTGTGGCGGTGCCATGCCGCGATGGGCACCGAAGAAGAATGTGTTGTTCTTGAACGGAGAATAGGTCACACCCACTCCGGGTAACACTTCGGTGAAGTTGGTTTTGCTGAAGGACCCGTTGCCGTTGTTCACACTAGCCAGACGGTTATCTTGATCATAGCTGATATGTTCGACCCGGAATCCGGGTGTCACCGTGAAGGGGCCGAAGAACAACCGCTCTTGGGCGAAGAAGGCATAGGCGTTCGTTGTGCGCTTATTGTTCTCGCCAAGGCAACTGTCGTTGCCTCCACCTATCACACCGACACAACTTGAGAATGCTCCTAAACCGGATACAAGGTTGCGTAGCTGTTTACGGTCCGATTGCTCGTACATATACCGCGCCCCGAAATCCGCTTCGCCTTTTATCCCCAGTAGCGTATGGAGATAATGGAACCGAGGCTCGATTCCCCACACCCAATACTCTCGCTCGTTCGTGAAACGTTGATTAGCAGGCACGACGCTAAAAGCCCCTGCCGGAAGACTGTTGCCGGTTTGTATGCCGCCGACGGGAGCTCCGGTCGCATCCACTCCTTGTTGAGACTGGCGAGACCAGTCCCGCTGCATGTAGTGACCGAAGAGGTTGACCGTTGAGGTGAGATTTGCCGTGAACATATGATTCACAGCGACATGATAGCCGAGTCGCATAAAGTCGAAGTGATCGTTCGTAAACGGGGTTTGGCGCTCACTCCCTCGGAGGGCCCAGTCCGCTTGCGTCAAGCCCTGGTAGCCGATCCCTGAATTTTCGCGATAGTAATTGAACTTCGCGAGGATCTGAGTCCGTTCGCTCAGCTCATGGACGAATTTGAACGTCAGGTCGTCGATCTTCGCACGAATGTTGGTGAACCGAGGGGTATCCATTTGCGAATGAGTGTAATCGACCAAGTAACCGCTCTTGCCCCAGGTGCCTCCGTAGTCGAAGTGTGTGTTCAGATAGTTCAAGTTGCCGCCCCATACTTGGAAATGTCCTTCCGGCGTCGGCGGCGGCATGCGGGTAATCAGGTTGATGACGCCTCCGATGGTTTGGGGGCCGTACATCAGTTGGCCGCTGCCTTTCAGCACTTCGATTCTGTCGAATCGTGAGATCGGCGGAAAGTAGTACGAGGAGGGGTCGCCGTAAGGCATCAACATGATCGGTACGCCGTCTTCCATGATATGCACTTTCCGGCTGCGGGTCGGATCCAAACCACGGATTCCGATGTTGGGCCTGATGCCCAATCCCTCTTCGTCCCGGATGTGAACGCCTGGAACTTCTCTCAGAGCTTCGTTGATGGTGAAGCGGTGGTTATTCTGGATTGATTCAGAGGTGACCACCTTTCCCGATCCAGGAATGTGATCCATCGCCGTCGGTGACGTCCCGATGATTTCGGTCAAGGGAATTTTCAACGGTTTCGGCTCGACCGGTGTGGATTCAGTCGCCGAAGCCTCCTGTGTCGTCGTCGAAGACTTAGACTGAGCCTCCTTGTCCGTGGAAGACTTCCGGGTTGGCACCTCTTCCATAGTCGAAGTTTCTTGCGGTGCCGGCTCTTCAGCACCCACGGGTAGGTTGCTCGTGAATGCAACCATCAGCGCGAGACCGGTGATAATAATGTTAGTTCCTATTCTCAATTTCAAAAACGACGACCTGTTCACACGCTTCCTCCTTGCGCGATGGGCTCTAATGGCCTCTAGGGGTGAATAACAATGAGGCTTCTGCTACAGAAGAGCAAAAAACTCAGGATGTTGAACGGTAACGTCTCTCGATATAGAGGAGACGATCGGGTTGACTCGTATCATCTTCATCCACGTACGCAATGCCGATAGGGATCTCATGCCGAAACACTCCATGAAGCCATCGCACTTGAACCTACCGGAGCGAATAGCTGATAGGCATCAGAATCGCCACCTGTGGTTTCCCTAAAGGGTGGTCCAGTTTGAGCGGAGAGGCCTTTTTTAAAGTTTCCATTGCATCGTTATCCAGAATTGACCGGCCGGAGCTTTCTTGTACATCTACCATCAATACCTGACCGTCATCTCGAATGACCGCCCGGAGAATCACCTTGCCTTCCCAACGATTCATTCTAGCCATGACCGGGTAGTTTTTGAGCTCGTCGATTCGCCCGAGCAACGCCCTCATCAGCCATCCGTAGTCTGCCTTGACTGCCGGTGCTGCTTTGAAAGGGGCTGCCGAAGCCACGACTGGTTCCGCGCTGAGTTGCTGCGGTGGTGTCTCGCTCGTCGCGTGGACTAGAGGCTGTTGGGCGACCGGTTCCGCGGCTGACGTGACGGGTTCGTGTGAAGCGACTTCTTTCGTCGGTAGAGGCTCTTCTTCCACGACCCTATCCTGAGTCACTTCATGATGCTCGACGGTTTGTGTGATTGTGGTCGAAGCGGTTTGATTCACGGTGGTCGCTTCCATAAAGTCCTGGGCGGGTTGCGCGGTCTTATGAGGGATCACCTCTTGTTGAACCGGCTTCGTCATCACGTGAGACGGTACCGACTTAGGTTTTACAGTCTGCATTTTCTGTGGCTGTTCAGGTCTGCTTTCTGGGAGAGGGTCCACTGTTGGTTGAGGACTTGGTGCTTGAACCAATGCCACGTTCCACTGATAGGAATTGGGTTCAACCGATAGCGTGAACCCCGACATCAGGCCCACAGCACCGGCGGCCATTATCGCATGGAATACTACAGAATAGGCCCACCCCTGACGATACAGACGGGCATGAATGGAATAGCTTGAGGGGAGCAACGTCATGATTTCACCACTTCAAGGCTGACCTGTCCGAAGCCCAGGCTTTTCAACTCATCCACCACCTGGACAAACCGTTCCAGGATCGTGACCTTGTCGGCGCGGACGACCACCAATGATTCCCTTGGTTGGCGCTCAAGCACGATTCGCAATCCATTTTCAGGCACGGCAGAATCGTTCAGATACATCTCCCCTTGCGAGGTTAACGTAATAACCACCGGGACATCTTTTCTATCCGAAGCTTCGGTCGCTTTGGCCAAATCGACTGGAATCTGACCGGTAGTAATAAACGTTGCCGTCGTCAACACGATCACTAATAGGACCAGCATGACGTCAACCAGAGGGATGACGTTGATTTGGTTCAATTCTTCATCCATGTTGCTGATGCGCTTTATACAGGGAGATCAGCTCAGCCACCCGCCTTCGGAGGGCGTTGTTCATCACAACGCAGGGGATAGCCACCAGAAGCCCTACCGCAGTGGCTTTAAGAGCAAGGCTCAACCCGACCATGATGGAACTGACTGCAATGGTCTTCGAAGTCCCCATGGTATGGAACGTCAGCATAATTCCAAGGACCGTTCCCAACAGTCCGATATAGGGAGCATTCGCTGCCACCGTCCCGATAATGACCAACCGCTTGGTGAGAGCGATCTCGAATAGCTGCTGACTAGGATAATGGGAAGGGTCGATCCGTCGATAAAATTGCCATCGTTCGACGGCGACGGCCACAGCCCAGACGCTTAAAGCGAACAGCAGGCCAATGATTCCATAGTCCACGATTTCTTTTAGCGCTTCCATGACGACGATTCCCTTATCGCTACTCTCACTTCTTGATAATGCTTCTCAATACCATCCATTCGCTGGTTCTGTCAACCGGGAAATTCAGTTCGCTTTCGCTGTCTTGTTTTCAAGATCACGCATCTTGCGAACATCGGGAAGACTCGTCGCATCAAATAAAACGGTATGTGTCGCTGAAACCCGCAATTCGACTGCAGTGCCCGCCTGGTAGACACTGGTCGAACTCTCGCTGCTGTGAATGATTTGGCCGGAAGGGAGCCGGACGGTATAGAGATTTTCTGAGCCTCGGAACTGTCGAGTGATGATCCTGGATTCTGCCGATTGGTTAGGCTTGAGGTGAATGTCGTCCGGACGAATCATGACCACGACTGCGGCCCCTTCCGCACTGTTGAGCGTATTGGGGAATTCACCCAGCTCCGTGTGAACCAACCCCTGTTGAATCCGTCCGGTGATAAAGTCGGCTTGCCCCACAAAGTCAGCGACGAACCGAGTTGCTGGAAGATGGTAAATGACTTCAGGTGAGTCTATCTGCTCGAGCACGCCCTGATTCAGGACGGCGATGCGGTCGGCCATGGCGAAGGCTTCGTCATGATCATGCGTCACGAGAATGGTCGTGGTTTTCATCCGGCGCAACAGGGTGTGGACTTCCTGCCGCATACGGCCCGCCATATCGGGATCAAGGTTGCTGAACGGCTCATCGAGGAGAAGCAAGACAGGATTTTGCACCAGCGCTCGGGAGAGCGCCACTCGCTGCTGCTGTCCTCCCGACAACTCATGCGGGTAGCGTCGGTCGAGCCCTTCGAGGCCGGTCAGCCGCAGCATTTCTTGAACCCGACACGTCCGTTCCGCCCGTGACAGATGATGAAGCCCGAAGGCAATGTTATCGGCGACCCGCAGGTGTGGAAAGAGGGCGTATTCTTGAAAGACCATGCCGACACGGCGGTCCTCCGTTGGAATTGTTCCTGAGGAAGAGGAAACCAATTGGCCCGATAAAAATATGTGTCCGGACCGGACTGGTTCAAAACCGGCGATGGCTCGTAGGACGGTTGTCTTGCCACAGCCGGAGGGTCCGAGCAAACAGAGGATTTCGCCTTCTCGTGCAGAAAATGAAATATCGTGGATCGCCGGCGTGCTTGGATCGTAGGCACAGGACACAGAACGGAGTTCCAAGATGGAAGAGGTTGGCGTATAGAGGTGGACCTGATCGTGCCGGTCGGTATCCGCCTGTGTCATGTGCAACGGTGTGTTCATCGTAATTTTATGCGGCCCGGCAATCACGGAACAGCAGCCAAGCGAGCGCTGGGAGTCCAACGAGGACGATCAATAAGGCGGATGGGGCCGCCAGTTGGTAATACTCTTCACTTGCTTCCAGCCAGACACGGATTGCCAAGGTGTCAAACCCCACTGGTCTCAACAACAACGTCGCCGGGAGCTCTTTCATCGTCTGTAAAAATATCAAGACCCATGCCACGGTGACACCGTTGCGAATGAGGGGTATCGTCACGCGACGCCAGGTCTCCCGAACGCTCAGACCCAGGGTGGGGGCGACTTCTTCAAACGAGGCGTTAAAGCTTTGGCAACATCGTGGCGACCACATTAATAAACGTTCGGCATGGTTATGCTCTTGAAACGATGTCATTGCAAGTGTGGGAGTGCTGGCCGCCGCTTTAGCCGTTTGCGGCCCTTGCTCTCCCGAGCCGGACATTGCCATTGGCCTCCTGATCGCCGCCATTTTCGGTCGATCCGCCATCGCCGTTATCTGCGAAGCTTCCGGAGAGTTCCAATTGTCAAGATGACACTCAAATGCCACAGCCTCAGCAACAATGCTCATCTTTTCAAATACGGAATCTCTGTGGCCCGATGATTCTCCATCGTCACCGTGCCGTATTAGACATGCCGCCCTCCTTCGGATGACTGCCGCCAGTTCCTGGAGTGAAACTTTCCAACGGCAATGAACGAATCCGCAACAATGAACGAACGTCGCGACCATTAAGCATTATGTTGCCACCTCTTTGTCGGAAACCGATTTGTATACGGTTACTTCCGATTTGCCCAATTGAACGATTCGGTGTTCCATCCACCGATAGAGCACAGGCAGCACGACCAACGTCAAGGCCGTCGATGAAAACAATCCCCCGATCACGACGGTGGCGAGCGGTCGCTGTATCTCAGAGCCGGGGCCGGTGGCCAGTAATAGGGGAATGAGCGCCATCATTGCCACCACCGCAGTCATCAGCACGGGGCGCAACCGCAGAACCATGCCGGTCAACACCGCCTCGTCCAATGGCATTCCCTGCTCACGCAACTGATTGATGTAGGCAATCTTCACCACCCCATTGAGCACCGCCACACCGAACAAGGCAATGAAGCCGACGGAGGCTGGAACCGACAGATAAAGCCCACCCAGCAGCAGCGCCAGCAGACCCCCGACCATGGCAAACGGAATCGCCAGGAGAATGAGAGCCGCTTGCCTCATGTTTCCGAAGGTGAAAAACAGCAACAAGAAGATCAACCCGATGACTAGAGGCACAACCACGGCCAGGCGGACCATCGCCTGTTGTTGGTTTTCGAATTGGCCGCCCCACGTGATATAATAGCCAGGCGAAAGCTTCACCAGCCGGTCTACCGCGGCTTGCGCCTCTTCGACGGCGCCGACCAGGTCGCGTTCAACAACATTGGCTTCGATCACAATTCGGCGAGTTGCGTGCTCACGGCTGATTTGCGCCGGGCCGTCCACAATTCGAATGTCGGCCAGATCCCGAAGTGGAATGCGGGAGCCGTCCGGGGCCGTCACCCATAGGGCCGCGATCGAGTCGACATCGGCGCGCCGATCATCAGGAAATCGCACCATGATCGGAAACCGCCACTGCCCTTCGAAAATCTCCCCGGCTGCAATCCCGGCACCGACAGCCTCGATCACTTCTGTGATCTCGGCCACGTTGATGCCATGGCGCGCAATCTTGGCACGATCGATGTCGAGCTTCAGATAGTAGAGGCCAGAGACCTGTTCGACCCGAAGGTCGGACATGCCGCGCACATCCCGCAGTACCCTGGCAATCTCATCCGCCTTCATCCGTAAGGTCTCAAGATCCTCGCCGAACAGTTTGACGGCGACCTGGGACCGGACTCCCGAGACCAATTCATCGACACGCATCGCAATCGGCTGAGACAGCCCGAATGCGATTCCGGGCACTTGCTCCAGCCGGCGCCGGACTTGGTCCTCAATGTCGGCTTTGGATGCGGCTTGCCATTCGGATTTGGGCTTGAGCAAGACATACATGTCACTGAGTTCCATCCCCATCGGATCCGTCCCCAGTTCATTCGCTCCCGTACGGGAAATGACAGAGTGCACGTCAGGGATCTCGAGCAAGAGTCGTTCGACGTCCCCGGAGATCTTCAGCGATTCGGTCAAGCTGATGCTGGGAAGCCGCATCATATTCACCACGATCGTGCCTTCATCCATGATAGGGACAAACTCCCGGCCGATGAACGGAATCAGTGCCGCCCCCCCGACGAGCACCGCGGCCGCGATGAGGACGACCAGACGAGTGCGGTGGATAGCCCCCTCTAACAGCCGACGATACCCTCGCCGCCAGCGTTCCAACAGAGGCCCACTCTTCTCCGTGGCTCGAGGCTTCATCAGCACCGCCGCCAGCACGGGAATGACGGTCATCGAGAGCAGTAACGAACTGAGGAGCGCGATGACCACCGTCAGGGCCAACGGAACGAACATCTTGCCTTCCATCCCTTGGAGCGTCAGGAGCGGGACAAAAGTCAACGCGATGATCAACTCCCCAAATAAGCTCGGCTTCCGCACTTCCAGCACGGCGCGTAACACAACCGGCAAACGCTCGGCGATCAAGAGGGTTCGCCCCTGGCTCTGTTCGCTCAGATGGCGCTCGACATTCTCCACCTGAACGATGGCCGCATCGACGATCATGCCCAGGGAGATGGCCAGACCGCCCAATGACATCAAATTCGCAGAAAGGCCGACCTGCTGCATGATGAGAAAAGTTGCAAGGACGGCCAGTGGTAATGTCAGGGCGACAACAAGGGCGCCACGCAGATTCCGAAGAAACAAATACAGCACGAGGATGACGACCGCGACGCCCTCCAGCAAAGCGCGCTCGACCGTATCGAGGGCCCGTGTCACCAATTCGATGCGGTCCAGGAAGGGCACCATCTTCACACCGGTCGGCAAGACCCGATTGATCAGCTCGACCTTGTCTTTTACGGTGGAAACAATCTCCCGACTATTGCCGCCCCGCAGCATCACGGCAATCCCTTCGAGCACCTCACCCTTCCCGTCACGCGTCGTCCCTCCCAAGCGGATGGCCGTGCCTTGGCGAACCTGGGCGACATCCCGAAGGTAAATGGGCGTGCCCTTGTGTGCCGCCACCACGATCTGTTCCAGGTCCGCCGCAGACCGGGCCAGTCCCACGCCGTGGACGACCAATTTATCTCCGCCCTGTTCGATGTAGCTGCCTCCAGCATTTTGGTTGTTGCCTGCGACGGCCACATGGACCTGGCGCAACGTGAGTTCAAAGCTCGCTAATCGATTGGGATCGACGAGGACTTCGTACTGCTTGGCCAAGCCGCCCAACGTATCGACATCCGCGAGGCCTGGGACTGCGCGGAGCATTGGACGGATCACCCAATCTTGAAGGGTCCGCAAGTCCATGAGCGTCTGCGTCGCCCCCTCGACGAGATACATGTAGACTTCGCTCAATCCGGTGCTGACTGGCCCCAGCACCGGCTCGGCGCTTGCTGGAAGTCCGGATTGCACCCGGAGTATCCGTTCCAAAACGAGTTGTCTGGCAAAATAGAGATCAATCCGGTCATCAAAGACCACCGTGATCACGGAGAGTCCGAATCGCGAAATGGATCGCATTTCCGTTTTGCCCGGCAAGTTGGTCAATTCGATCTCCAGGGGGAAGGTCACGAGGCGTTCGATTTCAGAAGGCGCCAACGATGGCGCCCGAGTGATCACCTGGACCTGGACCGGCGTGACGTCGGGAAAGGCATCAATCGGGAGATGGCGGAAGGCCGCTATGCCGCTCACGATGAGCACGAGCGTGGCGAGCAGCACAATGAGCCGTTGTTCGAGCATGGTGCGAATCAGCCGTTCAATCATGAGCCGCCCTCCGATGGAAGCTGTTCTCGAAGGTACTCTGACTTGAGGGCATAACTGCCTTGGGTCACGACTTCATCTCCGGCCACAAGCCCTGTGACGACCTGAACGTACTCGGTTGAGGTCTGGCCAAGAGTCACGTCGCGGGCCTCGAACCGACGCGGTCCCCGCACAATGAAGGCGACCGTCTGACTGCCGACCTGTTGGATCGCCGCACGTGGAACGCTCAAGACCGATTGCTCGTCCGTAACCAAAAGAACTTCGGCGAACATCTCCGGCCGCAATCGGCCCTCAGGGTTGGACACATCCGCGCGTGCCATGACCGTCCTGGTAGCCGGATCGATCACGGCACTGATATACATAATAGTCCCTCGAAATGTCGTGTCCGGATAGGCTGATACCCGCACGTCGACGCTGAGCCCAGTCTTCAATCGACCGGCCTGCTGCTCCGGAAAATCAGCACGCACCCACACGGTCGAGAGATCTGCCACCGTGAACAGTATCTTATTGGGATCGACCACTTCGCCGATCGTCGCGTTCCGCTCGATCACTTCGCCACGAAAGGGGGCTCGCAGAAAAACTTGGGCGACTTCTGCATGAGGCAAGGTCTTGGCTGCCAGGCGCTCGATTTCCCGCTCCGTCATGCCGAGTAAATGCAGCTTTTCCTCCGCTTCGTGCACATCGGCTCTGGCATTTTCATAATCAGCCTCGCGCCGTTGGTGTTCACCCGCGCCGATTGCACCTCGATCCAGCAGCGCTTGAGCCCGTTCGAGAGCTTTTTCGGTCACACTCAAAACATTTCGCGCTTTGCGATATTCCAGTTGAGCTTCGCCAAAGGCAGGGCTATCGAACAGGAGCAGCCGGTCGCCTTCTTTGACTCGATCTCCCAGGTTGGCATAGACAGCCACAATACGGCCGGGAACTCTCGCGCTGAGGTGCGCGAGTCGATTCTCATTCGCCAAAATCTTCCCTGCCTGGGCTTTGAGTGAGGTCCGGATGGGGCGGAGAGCAACTCGTTCGGTTTGAAGGTGGGCAAGGGTCGGACTTCCTTCCGGCAATTCGAGGATACCAGGCTCAGAGGGAGATGCCGTCGCTGTCGGAGGAGGCGGCTTCGGAGCGTCCTCTTGTTTCGACTGACACGACCAATGAGCCAAGGCTATGAAGAAAACGAAAACGATTCGCAGAGAAACAGACAAGGCACGCATGACACCGTAAATGCTCATGGCAATCCTCCTACCGCCCGTTCCAGCTGGGCCAACGCGATGGAATGATCGGCGCGCGCTTGGGCATATTCGAGCAAGGTCTGCCGATTGACGCGTTGCGCGTCAATGACTTCGAGCAGGCTGGTCGCTCCATGGCGAAAACTGAATTGGGCAATGTCGAGGGCTTCCCGGGCCTGATGCAGGAGCCCTTGCTCAAAGACCTGCATCTGTGCTTGCGCAGTTCGCATCTCCTGAAAATGCTGCGTGATGGTCTGTTCCAATTCCTGCTGCAGTCGATCTCGCTCCGCTTGCGCTTGCCGATGCGCGCCTAATGCCGTGCCGATTTCACCTTGCCGGCGATACCAGATGGGCAACGGCACACTCAGTCCTCCCGTAAAAGCGAGATCGCCGGCTTCCCGATGGTACGTACCGAACACGGACACGTTCGGCATGCGCGAGGCGCGTTCCTGTTCAATCGTAAATTCGGCTTGTTCAACCGCTCGTTGCTGCCGGCGAAGGGCAGGCTGCCGCTCGCGGGCTTGATCCGCCAGGACACGGAGCTCAAGTCCCAACCTCGGCGTTTCAAACTCCCCCTGAATAACAAATGATTCTCCGAGGGCTTTGCCTGTGACTGTATTGAGTTTGGCCCGGGCCACGAGCAGGGTATTCTCCGCTCGCGCCAGATCCTTTATGGATTTTTGGAGTTCGACGCTGGCCTTAACCAACTCGAATTTCGCCGCTTCCCGCGTGCTGACACGGGCGCTGATCAATTTCACGAGATCTTCGACCGTTTTGAGGTTGTCCTGCGCAAGTTGTGCGTCTTGCTGCGCGAAGAGCAACTGATAAAACGCAGCTTTGACTTCGGACGTAATCGTCACTTGAGTCTCTTCTATACCGGCAAGAGCGCCCGCAACGCCCGCGTCGGCCGCACGTTGCCGCGCTACCCGTTTCCCCACCCACTCCAGTGGCTGCTCTACTGTAATGGTCCGTTCGGTGACGGAAACACCGGTTCGAGGATCACGAATCGACCCGCGGCCGGCAGAACCGATGAACGTGGGATTCAGATAGGAGCCGGCCGTAATCCGCTGGCCTTGGCTTTGCGCAAGAACCGCCTCTGCACCGTTCACCATCGGATTGTGCTGAAGCGCAAGTTGTACGACTTGACCTAATGTGTATCCGCTTGGGCTCAGCTCGGTGGCATAGCTCATTGGACAAGAGCGAGATATCACTGCGCATCCGAACGACACGGCGATAATCCCGAAAACGAAAGCAGGTCTCATGCTGTCCTCCCTCACCGGCGCCATAGCGTCTCGTCTCCATAGGAGACGGCTATCGAACGCCGATCAATAAATCGGACCGTCAGGAGTTGTAAAAAGCCAGGTCAGACGGAAGGAGGCGCACGGGATGGAAGACCGGTTGTGAGGAAAAGATTCGTCGGCGAAGGACCTGAGCGCGGCTGCCATGTGACAGAAAACCTCGGATGTTGATTCGCAGAGAAAACATGTGCAGCCACATCTAAGACGGTGCCTTTGCCGACTTGCGGCTCGGCAGAAGACGCGAGAACGAAATCGATTTCAAGGTGTTCCGCTCCATGGAACGATTGCGCAATGAGATGAAGTGGACATCTGGATTCCGTAGCAGCAACTGGGGCATGGTCGTAGGCCGTGAACTCACAGCTTAGGTCTGGTGAAAAAACCGTATGGACCGTGCCACCGTGAACATGACCGGCTTCTCCATGGCGATGATCAGCCTCAGGATGGATATGCACCAGTGGCGCAGCGAGCATCCATAAGGCCACCCACACAATGACTACCGTGTGAGAATACAATGAGTAGGTATGCCTCAATTGCATGATGCACCCAGCTTAGCATAGTTTATTAATCTCATCCATCCACATGTAGAACGCTCCTTTGGATCCGAGCGTACCGCATTCTCTACTGTTCATCTGTTCTGCAGAAGGAACAACACGGCTTCTGGCAACGGAATTTTGCAATCCTCTCCGAGACCTTCACTCAAACTCTTTTCATGGCAGCGAAATACCTCTCCAGCAGAAGAGTTTAGCCGCTTTACAGGTTCAGTTTGGCTCAGTCCAATTGAGGGGAATTGGGGACAACTTTGCTGTGGAGAGAACACGCCGTGAACACGTAGGGTTTTTCTCTAGAGACGTCGGATGGTCACGACGCCACCTGAACAGTCGCGGAAAGCGCTCGTCTCGCCTTCCGTGCCGTTATTGCTCTTTTCCGCCTGCCTGGTAGGCCTCGTTTGACGCCTGTGCCGGGCACTGCTCATAGTGCCACCGTCCTCTTTCGGATATCAAGATGGGCTCGCGCCTTCCCATCCATGACCAACGTTTCAATCCCGAACTCTTCGCCTCTCACCCATAACACCATCCCCGCTGCCACCGAGATCTGTTTGCGCGTCGGCAGTCTCACTCTGAGCGAGCACACATCGCCGAGCTGGAGCGGCAGGGTGCCTGAGAGTCGCCAGCCGGTGGGAGAGAGTGCCGGTGTAGACGATGGACACCGTCGAACGATCCATCAAGCGGCGTAACTTCGGTGTCGATTCTCATTGAGGTCTACCCACATCAAGTATCCACCGCCAATTTCACACATTCCGGCCAGAACGAACAGTCCGAAGGAGCCAGCTAGGGACATAGTTCCCTCCTTCACGATGTACTGCGAATGGTGGTCAGTGGCATGTTCTGTTGAGCGTTACTGATTCGCTTCTCTGCCCGCTGCTCAATCCAGCGATACAAGACAGGTAACACAATCAACGTCAATGCCGTCGATGACAGTAATCCACCCATGACAACCGTGGCCAGTGGTCGCTGGATTTCGGAACCAAGTCCGCTCGCCAAGAGCAATGGTGTGAGTTCAAGAGCCGCCACGAGTGCCGTCATCAATATCGGGCGAAGTCGCATGACCATGCCGGTCAGGATCGCCTCGTCAACAACGACAGAGCCCCCGGTATTCGCCCGGCTTTCCCTGCACCGCTGGACAGGTCTTCCTGTCTAATCAGGCTCGGTCACACTTTCCACGTTGGCTCTCGTGACCTGCGGGTCACCCGCAATCCGTTCGCCACCGCCAGCAGTTCGCTGACCTCATGGACAAGAACGGCCCATGCGACGCTGAGGAAGCCGCCGACCGCCAGGGGAATCAGCGTCGCGAGCAGCAAGAGGGAGAAAACAATGTTCTCGGTGCTGACCCGCCTCGCTTTGGCTCCCAGCCGCAGCGCCTCACCCACCTTCGAGAGATCGTCGGCCATCAATGCCACGTCGGCCGCTTCGATAGCGGCATCCGCCGGGGCGTCATTGATCCCATCCCCGACCATTAGCACCGCACCATAGCGGGTTTCCAAGTCGTTCACCGCTCGGACTTTATCCTCTGGCTTGAGATCCGCCAGATAGGAGTCAATGCCCAGCGTCTCGGCGACGCTGCGCGCCGTCCGCGCATTGTCCCCTGTCAGCATGACGACACGGACGCCCATCGCATGGAGGTCCGCGATGACCTCGCACATACCCTCGCGGATGCGGTCCTGCAATGCGAGCAGGCCTCGCAAGGCTTGTTGAGTTCCCACGAGCACCACGGTTTTCCCGTCTGCTTGAAGCGTGCGCATACGGTCCTCGATCGTCGTCAGATCCACGCCAAGCTGGTGGAACAGGTCGGGACTCCCCACGTACCAGCTCTGGTCTCCGACGACCGCGGTCGCTCCCGCGCCCATGAGCGCTTCAAAGTCTCGCACTTTCACCGAGACAATCCCGGCGGCCCGCGCTCGGTCCACCACCGCCTTGGCCAGCGGATGCTCGGACCCGTATTCCACGCTGGCGGCCAAGGCGAGGAGTTCCTCTTCGGAACCGGTGAACGGAACGACATCCGTCACCACGGGCCTCCCATAGGTGAGGGTTCCGGTCTTGTCGAACGCGACCGCGCGAATTCGGCCGAGGTGCTCTAAGTGCACGCCCCCTTTAATCAAGATGCCGCGCTTGCCCGCTGTGCCGATCGCGGCGGCAGTCGCAACCGGCGTGGACATCACCAGGGCGCATGGTGCGGCTGCGACGAGCAGCACCACAGCTCGCAGAGCCCAGTCGGCCAGCGGCAATCCCAGGAGTCCTGGCACAAGAAGAAACCCAAGGGACGCCAGCAGGACCAACGGACTGTAGCGGCGTCCGAACCGCTCGATCCATTGCTGGGCCGCGCCTTTTCGTTCCTGCGCCTCCTCGACCAGATGGATGATCTTCGACAGGGTATTGTCCTGAAACGAAGCGGTCGCTTCCACTTCCAAGAGACCCTGCCGGTTGAGCGATCCGGCGAAGACCCTCGTTCCCGGACCCTTGTCCACCGGAATAGACTCTCCCGTAATCGGGGATTCATCGAGGCTCGAACGTCCTGATCGGATGATCCCGTCTGTAGGCAGCGTCTCGCCAGGGCGAATCAGGAAGCGATCGCCCACCTGGAGGCGTTCGGCCGGTATGGTCAGCTCCTCTCCGTTGCGGATAACATGGGCTTCCTTGGGCGCGAGATCGAGCAAGGCCCGGATCGCGGACCGCGTCCGGGCATACGTGTACTCCTCCAGTCCTTCGGCCGACCCATAGAGAAAGACGAGAAAGGCCGCTTCATCCCAGAGGCCCAAGATGCCGGATCCGATCGTTGCCGCCAGCATCAAGAGGTCAATCCCCACGACCCGTTCGCGAACTAGTGCCTCCACAGCCTCGCGACCCCAGTGATAGCCACCTAAAGGAATCGCCAGGAAGTAGAACACGCCTTCGGCTTGCGAGGAGATCAGCCCCAGATGGGCGAGAACGAATCCGGCACCAGCCAGCGCGCCGGCCAGGAGCGCGTTGCGAAGCACGGGGTAGCGCCACCAGGGCCCGTCAAAGCCGTCGCGGGGATCACGTCCTTCCCGCGTCACAGATCTCATCCCGCTCTCACACACGTTGTTCCTCCCTTGGTCGCCTAGACTAGTCACGCTCAGCGGTTCTTCCCGTTGAGACTCGCTAGACACCAGCGATCAGCCACGTTCCAACGTCCGATCTGCGGATCGGCATCTCTACAGAAGATCCTTCCGTTTCTCATCGAACTCTTGCTTATTGATCTCCCCACGGGCATAGCGCTTTTTGAGAATGTCCAAAGCGGATTCCGGTTCTCGTGATGTTGAGCCAGACCGTCCTTGCTCTAAATATGATTTGACCCACAGTCCAATCGCCACAATCCCCACCGCCAAAAGAGCAACCATGAACACATAACCAACCAAGCCCCAAAGTCCCATCATTGGTTCGTGCATGCAGCTTTCCCCTTCTGAAGATCTATTGGGTGCTTTTCACACGACCTCTCCACACTTCTCGGAAACGCTCTTCCCAGGCATACAGTGTTGGCAGTACGAGGAGAGTCAGGGCCGTTGAAGTCACAAGGCCACCGATCACCACGGTCGCGAGCGGGCGTTGCACCTCCGCGCCGGCGGACGTCGAGAGCGCCATGGGCACAAACCCCAAACTGGCCACCAGTGCGGTCATTAAGACCGGCCGCATGCGAATGAGTGCGCCTTCATAGGCTGCGTCCTCCGCCGAACGCCCTTGCTTGCGTAGATCCAAAATGTAGGACATCAGCACGACGCCATTCAGCACGGCCACGCCGAAGAGCGCGATGAACCCGACTCCGGCTGAGATTGAAAAGGGCATGCCCCGAAGCGCCAAGGCGAAAATTCCTCCGGTTGCCGCGAGGGGCACGTTAAGGTAGATCAGTAACGCCGGCCTGACGCTGTTAAAAGTCGTGTACAAGAGGACAAAGATAAGAAACAGCGCGATTGGCACAACAATGGCGAGCCGAGCAGACGCGCGCTGCAGGTTTTCAAACTCGCCGCCCCACTCAATCCAATACCCCGGCGGCAGCATCACGTGGCTCGCCACCGCTTTCTGTGCAGCGGCGACAAACCCGGCGAGATCTCGTCCACGCACATTTGTCTCGACAGCCAGCCTCCGTTGGATGTTTTCTCGGCTGATTTGCGCCAGGCCGGTTTCGATGCGAATATCGGCCAGTTGCCTGAGGGGAATGAGGCGACCCTGTGAATCGGCGATGCGGATGTCCAAAATCCGCTCGAAATTCTTACGGTCTTCAGGACTAAACCGCACTTGCAGAAAGAATCGGCGGTTGCCTTGCATGACCTGACCGACAATCCGGCCCCCCAGTGCTGTGACGGTATCCAAAATCTGACTGGCATTGATGCCATAGCGAGCAATTTTCTTCCGGTCGATGGCCACCACCTGGTAGGGCATACCGGCCACCTGCTCAGCCTTGGTGTCTGCCGCCCCGGGAACTTGTGAGACCGCCCGGACGACCTGGTCGCCGAGGCGGCGGAGAGTCTCCATATCTTCACCGAAAATGGTAATGGCGATGTCGGACCGCACTCCCGCGATCAATTCCTGGACACGGAGCTCAATCGGCTGGGAATAGCTGAACATGTTGCCAGGAACGGCTTTAGTCAAGGCCCGGTTGATCGCATCAATCAAATCGTCCTTCGTCCTCGCGGTCGTCCATTCCGCATCAGGCTTCAAAATGAGATAGATGTCGCTGACTTCGACACCCATCGGGTCGGTCGCGATTTCTGCTCGCCCGGTTCTCGACACGACCGTGACCACTTCGGGAAACGCCTGGAGAACCTGCTCGATGCGGGTAGTAGTCCGAACGGACTCCTCCAGCGAGACGCTCGGCAGCCGCCACGCTTGCAGGGCGATGGTGCCTTCATCAAGCGTCGGAATAAATTCTGCGCCAAGAAAGGCCGCCACGCCGAGGCCGGTTGCAAACAACGCGGAAGCGACGCTCCCCGCAATGGCCGGGTGCTGCATCGTCTTTGAGAGAAGCGGGCGATACCCGCGTTTGGCTTGCCGAATGATCCAGGTCTCCTCCTCCTTCACGCCTCGGCGAAGAAAGAGACTCGCCAGTACCGGCGTCAAGGTCAAGGTCAGCACGAGGGATCCCACGAGCGCAAAGATGACGGTCACGGCCATCGGACGAAACATCTTCCCTTCAATCCCTTGCAGGGTCAGGATCGGCAAGTAGACGATGATAATGATGCCGACGGCGAACACGATGGGGCGCAGCACTTCTCGGCCCGCTTCGCTGACCACCAGCCGCATGTCGACGTCCGATAGGCGCTGATCACTCGAGGTGGCTCGTCGTCGTTCGACAAGATGCCGGATGGTGTTCTCAATCATGACGACGGACGCATCCACGATCAGGCCAAAGTCAATAGCCCCAAGACTCATCAGGTTGCCAGAAATACCGGCGGCCACCATCCCGGTTAATGCCACCAGCATGGAGAGCGGGATGGCCGCGGCGACAATCAGGCCGGCACGGAGATTCCCGAGAATCAGAAACAGTATGGCGATTACCAGCAACGCCCCTTCGGTCAGATTGGTGCTCACGGTCGTGATGGTCTTTCTGACCAAGTCAGTCCGGTCATAATAGGGCTCGATGGTCACACCCGGGGGCAAAGTCTTCTCGATCTGCTGCAGCTTGGTTTTCACCCGATCCACCACAACTCGGCCATTCTCGCCGATCAGCATCATGACGATGCCCGTGACGGCTTCGCCGCGGCCGTCGCGGGTGACCGCGCCTTGCCGGACCATCGGAGCGAACCGCGCCGTACCCAGATTGCGAATATAAATAGGCGTCCCATCGTGCCCTGTCGCGACAATGATATTGTCGATGTCCTCCAGTGTTTGCACCAGGCCTTCGGCCCGGATCAAATACTGTTCTTGGGCATGTTCGATATAGCCTCCGCCCGAGTTGCCATTGTTCTGTTCGAGCGCTCCGAAGACTTGTGCGATTGGAATCTTATAGGAGACCAGTTTGGCGGCATCGAGTTGCACTTCATACGTCTTCAGCTCTCCGCCGTACGTGTTGATTTCAACTACGCCGGGGACGGAGCGAAGCTTGAATGCAATGTCCCACTCCAAAATCGTCCGTAGGTCCATGAGGGAATAGCCGTCCCCCTTGACCTCAAACTGGTAAATCTCCCCTAATCCGGTGGAAATGGGTCCTAACTCGGGGTTGCCGAAACGCTCCCCGATCGCCTCGCGAGCCCGAGGTAGGCGTTCCATCACCAGGCGCCGGCAGAAGTAAATGTCCATGCCCTCGTCAAAATAGATGGTCACCGCCGAGAGTCCGAACCGGGAGACAGAGCGGATCAGGGTGATACCCGGCAAGCCGGACATCGCGGTCTCAACAGGGAAGGTGATGAATTGCTCAACTTCGACCGGGGAGAGGCCCGGCGCATTCGTGAGAATTTGGACTTGGTTCGGGGTCACATCCGGAACGGCATCGATCGGCAGTTGCCACATGGCATAGACGCCGCTGACGACGATGAGACCGGCAAACACCAGGATCAGAAACCGGTTGGCCAGCGAGAATTCAAGGGTTCGATTCAGCATGGTCGGTAGCCTCCGAGCATCAGTCGCTAGCCTCCACCGATCTGTTCTTTCAATACAATCGATTTGAGATAGAAAGACCCGGTCGTCACGACCGACTCACCCTCACGCAGGCCCGACTGGATCTCGGCATACGGCGGTGATCGCCGTCCCACGGCCACCTCTCTTAGCTCATATGTGCCTGGTTTCCTTTCCACAAACGCCACGGTCTGGTCGTTCATCTGTTGGAGAGCGTCCAGCGGCGCGACCAGCGCATCATTGCCGCGCTCCGACAAGATGACCGCAGCCCGGGCAAACATGCCCGGCCGGAGACGGCCATCAGGATTTGGAATTTCTACACGCGCATCGATCGTGCGGGTCGCAAGGTCCAGCATGTTACTGAGGTAGACGATTGTTCCCTTGAAGGTTTCTCCGGGAAGGGCGTCCACCGTAATTTCCACATTGGCCCCTACTCGAACAGCCGCGAGATTCTGCTCGTAGACATCAAGAATGATCCACACTGTAGACAAATCGACGATCGTAAAGGCCTTATCCTTCGGACTGATTAATTCTCCGAGCGTAATCGTCCGTTCGATGACGGTTCCGTTCAAGGAAGAAACCAAAGGGAAATAGGAGAGAGGTTGGCCTTTAGTGCTCCAATCGATACGTTTGATGTCTTCCTCGGACAGGCCGATGAGGCGTAATGCTTCATGAGCAGCGCGGAAGGCGGCAAGGCTCTTTTCATGGCGCCCCTTGGCGTCCAGGAATTCCTTTTCCGAGGTAATCTGCTCTTTGTACAGCCCCTCTTCCCTAACATAGTTCCGCTTATCGACCTCATGGTTCGTCTTCGCCTGAAGAAAGTCGGATTTCTTTTGGCCAAGTTCGATGCTGTCCAGGAGGGCCAGGACATGCCCTGACTTGACGTGTTGACCCAGCACCGCCTTGACCTCAATGACTCGGCCCTCGATGCGAGGGCTCAGATGCACCAGACGATATTCGTTGGGCTTGATCGTGGCTGCAGCCGTGATTTCATCACGAAAGGGGCGGCGTTCGATGACGGTTGTCTGAAACGCTTGTCCTGTGAGTGCCTCCGGTGGAACGGTCAGTAGATGTGGATCACCGCCCTCATGACCCGCCTGTCCTTTCTCTTGCTCGGCCGTTGCTTGTGGCGACGACTGCTCTACACGACCGTCATTACAGCCAACAGTAAGAAAGACGAGTAGGCTGCAGATCGCTTCAAAGCGCGTTCGTGACAGGAAGTGCGGCCAGCTCATCGAATTTCCCCTGTCCAACGTTCCAACCGCGCCAACTCGACGGAGAGATTCGCTCGCGCCTGGGCATATTCCAGCAACATCTGTCTATGCACTCGTTGGGCATCAATGAACTCCAGAAGGTTCGCCGCGCCTTGCTGAAAGCTAATCTTTGCAATCCTCAGCGTCTCCTCCGTCTGTTTCAATAACCCTTTCTCAAACACCTCGAGCTGGTCCTGTGCGGCGTGGGCTTCCTCCACAGATTCGGTAATCGCTGACACCAGTTCATTTTGCATCCTTACTTGTTCTGCTTCAGCGCGTTGCTTCGCCGACAAGGCCACGGTGATTTCTCCCTGCCGTCGATACCACAGCGGTATGGGCACACTTAATCGAGCCAAATAGGCCGTCTCGGCCGCTTCCTGATGAAAGAGGCCGGAGACCGTGACAAAAGGAATCAGGGATTGGCGTTCCTGTACAATGCTGTGCCCCGCCCGTTCGATTTCTTTCCGGACGCGATGAACCGTCGGGTGCTGTTCCATGGCGCTCGCAATTAAGTCTTCGAGATTCAGTTCTCGCCGAGATGATACGAAGTCCCCTTGGACACCGAAGTTTTTGCCGAGCAGACCACCGGTTAGCGCATTGAGTCGAGACCGCGCGACAATCAAGGTGTGTTGAGCGTGATTCAGATCATTGCCGACCTTTTGAACTTCCACATTTGCTTTTAGGGTTTCAAACGGTCTCGCTTGCCCAGCATCCACGCGAGCTTTGACGCTGCGGTGGAAGTCCTGCACGATGGCAAGAGCTTCCGTGATCAATTGCGCATTGCGCTGCGCGAGAAGTAGTTGGTAAAAGGCGATTTTGACATCAGCAAGGACATTTAACCGAGTCGCAGCGACGGTCGCCTCAAATCCGGCCAATCCAGCCTCAGCCGCCCGCTGTCGGGCTTGGCGCATACCGGGCCACTCCAGCGGTTGGCTCACCGTTATGCCACGCTCGAAGAAGTGAGTATTTCCGAGAGACTCGCGGGTTCTGCCCGGTCCGAAAGTTCCATCAATGGATGGATTGGGATAGGCCGAAGCAGTGGTTTTAAGCCCTTGACCTCGCGTGACCAGGCTGGCTGCTTCTTGCAAACCAGGATTGTTCTGCAGGGCCATGCCAATCATTTCCTCTAATCGATAGGACCGACTCTCCTGTACTTGCGCCAGGACCACTGTGCCGGTGAGGAGTGCCGGCAAAAGGACTCCGGCCAAAAACAGAGTTCGCGGCGGCAGATGTACCATGACAACTCCTCCTTACTTGTAAGGGACAGTTACTTGCGCATCACCCAACCGATAAGCGGCGGTATCCAACAGAGATTGGCAACAAATTGTTTCGACGGCCGTTAAGGTCTGTGTCGTGGGACTGAACCCCAACAGCCTCGCGGTTAGCAGGCCAATAGGGACCACGAGAATAATTGCAGCAGCACTGCTCAGCATGACGGGATGTCTCATGCATTCTCTTAGGGCTCTTCCCCAGGCCCCGGATGTTTTTCGAAGGAAGATGTCGCTGGCGACATTCGCTCCAAATTGATCGCTCAACGCGTAAAAGAACGGGATGTAAAAGCCTTCCACTCCGTAGACATCGATTCCGATCATTCCGCTTCCCCAATCGATGACCCACGGAAGCACCATTCCAGACAACTTTCCTCACCCGTACGCCTCGGCCATTGACCCAACTGAACCTCGCATGCGTTGCCGGAGGGCATAGATGCCTTCAAGCAGGCTTTCTCCTTCTCCGGAAGCGTGCGAACGAGCCATTGACCGAGTGCGCTTTGGTGGAATCCAGAATGATCGAGTACTGCGCCAGTCATGAGTCCACCTGCAAATCCTGCCCCGGTGTACTTGAGCAGCTCGCCGAATTCTTCCTGCTCATCACATGAGTGACACTGCGACTCGTGATCGACCATCCTTACTCCAAATTATTTCAAACACTGGTTAGACCCAGTGCGTGCATCGATTGACGGATTAGCAGAATACGTGCTTATTGCGAGAAGCTTCGTCACTATCTGCCCGCTCCCTTTATTAACAGTAAAGTGGCAACGATGACGTAGGCTACAATCCACTTAATGTTCTCGGTGTCCGACGACACGAACTGCGATATCGGCACATAACTAAAGAGGAGGATCACCAGCATCGCAACTCCCACCCAATTCCACCAGCGCATATCCATCATGAAAATAACTCCCTTCATCCTCACGCTCTTGGAGCGTCTATTCGCCTCATCGCAAAACCAGGAATCAGGATAGGTCGTGGTCCGGACCTCCTCGTATTAACAATACGACTGCACCAATGACGTAGGCTGCAACCGGAATAGTCCACAGGATCTTCGTGCTATCAAATTCCGGGGCGTCGAACCCCAGGAACAGCCATATCGGCTCAGCGAGAGGGATAAAGATCACCAACATTACAAATCCCACCCAATTGGATCCTCGCATCCCCATCATGAGATTGCTCCTTTCGTCGCTCTGTATCTTGTATTGAGCCATCAGTCATGCGCGGCAGCGTGCCTGCTGCCGATAAATTCATGATCGTATAGTGCAGCAGCAAACTACATTGTCCGCATGGCAGACAATGCTAGCTTGATCGCACTCTGTGCAACGACTCTTGTGATGCGTTAGATGCTGAGAGGAGGATGGAAGAGGGACACGACGAAGGTTGGCACGTATAACGAGGGCGTTAAGTTTACATCATCTGTGTGAGGAGACAGGATCTCAGGAGCGGCGAGGAGGACCGACTGGAATACAAAATGGCAGGGACACCCATGATCCAACACGTTCCCCTCAGGAGACGGAGAATTGTCCACGATTTCAGCTTGTGTTGAGTGGATCGCACCTTGCCACTCATCCAGACACGTGAGACCAGTAAGTTGGACTCCAAGAAGAAGAACCAGCCCGATGAGCAGCAAATTTGAGTATCTACGCTTTAACATTCATTTCAAAGAATAGCATAGACCCTGTGCCCATCGCACATTTATTCAGCCAGTCTCCTATGCATGGGATCGATAGCATTCGCAGCTCGCCGCCGTAATGCTTGACAAACTACTATTAGTCCATTATTCTGGACATGTGGACATTAATGAAGCCATGACCGCTTTTGACGCTCTTTCGCAGGAAACCCGTTTGCGGGTGTTCCGTTTGCTGGTTGAACATGGAAGGGACGGCGCACCAGCCGGAGTGTTAGGTGGGACACTCGGCATCCCGCATAACACGCTGTCATTTCATCTATCGCAGATGAGCCATGCCGGGCTTGTCCTGTCACGACGGGAAGGCCGCTCTATTATTTACACGGCCAATTTTGAGTTCTTCACCGACCTCATCCGCTACATGGTGAAGGATTGTTGCCGCATGGAATTCGCCAGTATCCGCGAGGACAAAAAGCGCGGGTGTTCCGTGATCGAGATGCCAAGCTGTTGTCCACCTCAAACCAAGGAGAAACCATCATGAAACGCCTTCACATCCATGTTGGAGTAGAAAATATCGAGGAAGCCACCCGCTTCTATAGTGCCCTGTTCGGCGCGCAGCCAGTCAAAACCAAAGCGGACTACGCGAAGTGGCTGCTCGAGGACCCGCGCGTGAATTTTGCGGTTTCGACCCGCGCCAACAAAAAAGGCGTTGACCATCTCGGCATTCAGGTTGATGACAATAGCGAGCTGGATGAACTGCGCGGGCGGATACAAAATGCAGGGCTGACAACCTTCGAGGAAGGTGAAACGGTGTGCTGTTATGCCAAGTCCGATAAAACATGGGTGCAAGACCCCGCTGGGGTGGCCTGGGAAACCTACCGGACGATGGAAGACGCACAAATCTTTGGAGAGAAGCCAGCCATCACGGAAAGTGCGTGCTGCACACCGGAAACCATGGGAACGCCCAATTGCTGCGAGCCTTCGGAAAAAACGGCAGGGTGTTGCGGCTGATGGAAAAGCCTCCGCTCAAAGTGCTGGTGCTCTGTACGGGAAATTCCTGCCGCTCCATCATGGCCGAAGCCCTGATTAACCATCTGGGGCAGGGCCGCTATCAGGCGTGGAGCGCGGGAAGTTTCCCGACCGGGTATGTTCATCCCAAGTCGATTGAAACGCTTAGGAAGCACGGGATTGACCCCGGCCAGCCGCGCAGCAAATCATGGGACGAATTCGCCAACCAACATTTTGATGTGGTGGTGACGGTCTGCGACCAGGCCGCCGGGGAAAGCTGCCCGCTATTTCACGGTAAGCCAAAGAAACTGCATTGGAGCACCCCCGACCCGGCCAAGGCTTCTGGCAGTGAGGCCGATGCGGCCTTTGATACCGCGTTTTTTATGCTCAAAGAAAAAGTAGAGGAGTTCACCAATGGCCGCCTGCTGCTCACCCCGACGCCTGTCGTTTCTTGACCGCTACCTCACCGTCTGGATTTTTCTGGCGATGGCCGGAGGTATCGCGCTTGGTTCCCTGTTTACGAAATTACCGGATGCGCTGAATAGCCTGTCGGTCGGCACGACCAATATCCCCATTGCCATTGGCTTGATTCTGATGATGTACCCGCCACTCGCACGGGTGAAATATGAAGAACTCCCGCTTATCTTCACGGATTGGAAAATCCTGCTGCTCTCCCTTGTGCAGAATTGGATCATCAGCCCAGTGCTGATGTTTGGCTTAGCTGTGTTCTTCCTGCATGACTATCCCGAGTACATGACCGGAGTCATCCTCATTGGCCTCGCCCGCTGCATCGCGATGGTGATTGTCTGGAACGACTTGGCCGAGGGCGATAATCAATATGCCGCCGCGCTGGTGGCTTTCAACAGCGTGTTTCAACTGTTGTTCTTTAGCGTCTATGCGTGGCTGTTTATCAGCGTACTGCCGCCGCTGTTTGGGCTCAGTGGGCAGATTGTCGAGGTCAGCTTCCGCGCTGTGGCCGAAAGCGTGTTCATGTACCTTGGCATTCCTTTTTTCGCCGGATTCCTATCCCGCGTGGTGCTCATGCGGCAGAAAAACCGCGATTGGTATGAGCAGAAATTCTTGCCGAAGATTGCACCGCTCACCCTGATAGCGTTGTTGTTTACTATCTTTGCGATGTTTTCCCTGAAAGGCGGCATGGTGATGGAATTGCCGCTCGATGTGCTGCGGATTGCTATCCCGCTGGCGATTTATTTCGTGGTGATGTTCTTTATCAGCTTCCTCATGGGCAAGGCTCTAGGGGCTGATTACGGCAGGACGACCGCGACCAGCTTTACAGCGGCCAGCAATAATTTCGAGCTGTCCATCGCTGTGGCCATTGCCGCGTTCGGACTCAGCTCTTCTGTCGCGTTCGCTACCGTGATCGGCCCCTTGGTTGAAGTTCCGGTTCTCATTGCTCTGGTGAGAGTCGCATTTTGGCTACGCGATAAATTATTCACCTGCTATCAAAACCAGCCCGCTACGGATTTAGCGAAAGCCCAATCCTAACCTGCACCTTGACAAATATCGGCTTTTAGGAAAGTTTGTGCCTGCACTGACTGAAGCAGCAAGGAAGGTATGTTCACACTTTTAATCTATATCGGGGCGGCCATTGCTGAAATTGCCGGGTGTTTTGCCTTTTGGTTTTGGTACCGGGAAGCCAAATCCATTCTCTGGTTGTTGCCCGGCATGGTTTCTCTGGCGTTGTTCGCATGGTTGCTCTCCCTGAGTCCAGCAGAGTATGCAGGGCGCGCCTACGCTGTCTATGGAGGTATCTATATCGCAACCACGCTCAGTTGGCTTTGGGCAGTGGAAGGCATCCGCCCCGACCGTTGGGATATCATCGGAGCCACGGTCTCTCTCATCGGCGCGGCCATCATTCTGTGGGCTCCACGTCCATAATCTACTCACAAGTGGCCGGCCTCCTGACCTTGTTTTGGGCCGCATACCGGCTTGCCCTGACGCTTCATTCCTGCATCTGCGCCGGCGGGCATTTTACCGAGCCATAAGAACAGAACACGCAGCAGTCTCCGTCTTTTCGCCGCAGCACCGCTTTACATTGCGGGCATTCATAAACCTGTAAACATGCGTCTGTCGGCATTGTTTCTTCCACAGCGTTCTGACAGTGCGGACACGTCAGAACCGATAGAAGCAGTACCTCTGCCATATCACTCCTTTCATGGCGCAACCCACGGCACCGCCAGCAGGGCGAGCGCCAGCACCGTGACCACCAAAAACATGCTGCGCTGGCGTTTGATTGTGCGCGGATCGGTGCATGGTGTGCCGGGGACACAAGGTTGTGGATTTAGATAGACCTTCCGAAAGGATAGTCCTAAGAACAGCAACGTTAAACCAATGAACAGCGGGCGCAACGGTTCCAGCGCGGTCAAGGTGCTAATCCATGTCCCACTGATACCAAGTGCCAGCAGGACAAGTGGCGCGACACAGCACACGGACGCGCCGATCGCAGTCAGCACACTCGCAATGAGCGTTCCCTTTCCATTTCCTAAATCCATAGCTTTACCTCCAGAGCCGCTTGGTTGATTCATCCTAAACCCTGTACTAAGGTACGGAATCAAGGGGGTAATTCAATGGCTCAGGAATTAACGATAGGAAAGGTGGCGAAGCTGGCTGAGGTCAACGTCGAAACGATCCGCTATTACCAAAGGCGGGGGCTTCTCGCGGAGCCGGACAAACCTTACATGGGATACCGCCGCTATCCGGCGGACATCGTGAAGCACATCCGCTTCATCAAGCGCGCTCAGGCTCTTGGGTTTACCCTGAATGAGGTAGCAGTCCTTATGGAATTGGAGGAAGCGCGTGCCTGTGGCAAGACCCGCGCTCTCGCCCGAGACAAGATCAACGCCATTGACCAGAAAATGAGCGGACTCACGAGCATGCGTAAGGCATTGGCCACGCTCGTTCGGCAATGCGAAGCCGGAGAGGCTACAAAAGGCTGCCCCATTATTCGAGCTCTTGAACAGAGTGAATCTTCTCGTACTGCTCCTGCACGGTAGAAGAGTCCTCCCAGCCAAATTTCTGCTGGTTGTAGGTGGTGGTAGTGAACAAGTTCACATGCCCGAGTTACCATATCCTTCGACAACAGATCCACCGCATCCGGGTGACACGATCCGAAGACCTCCACCAGGAAAGAGCAGCTCTGCGGTGTCATTGGTCCCACTGCGCAGGGAAAGGTCTTACATTGCATTTGTGTTCCGCCGCGAGCGCGTCATCAGAGGCGACCCGCACATCGAAAGGAGCGTACCCAATATGCCACGGTGGCGCGTGAAATCTTTGAAGGGCTATGAAGGGCGGGTTGTCCTGGATGCGGAACGGATCCTGAGCGCGATGAAGCGCTACAAACATGCCAAACGGAGGCCGACCAGTGTCGACTTGGAGAAGCGGACGATCCGTCGACTGAAGATTATTGCCAAGGAGCAGGGGATTCCCTCTCAAGTGGTGATGCGGATCTTTATCACCTATGATCTGGAGGCTATGAAGAAACCTCGTGACGTGCCCTGGAACTAGCTGATGCGAACACCGCTCACGCAGATGAGCAGTGAAAGACCAACCAGACGCACAATCAGTCGCAGACGCTCGCGAGCATGAGACGAACAGAAGAAAGAGGCGAGCCGTGAAGTTCCATCCCGTCGTCCCCATCTTCTGGGGATAACCTTGTGAACAGATCAAGGGGTACCCACACCTCGCAGAAAATTAACGTTTGTTCAGCAAGTTGCCTGCTCTTTAGGTATCTGTATTATGCGGACCTCGCCACAACTGGTTGTGACGGGCCAGCGACCGATCCAACTGGAGGCAAGCCGGGATAACGGAATTTGCGATCAGATGACCGATTCCCTTGGCTCATCCACGACTTCGGTCCTGCCGTCGAGACTCTCACCTGCACAGACCGTCTCCTCCCCACCCCATGAAGCCGGGAGGAGACTATGGCCACCAGCGATCGCTCAGCTATCCGCACTTTCCTCAGAAGGTTTCTCCACAGGATCGGGAAAGTCCTCTTCTATTGTAAGGCGTGACACATTTTAGAATGCTCGAACGGGCTAACCATCTGAAGGAGGTCCAATTTCGCTGAGGAGAGGTCGGAGATGTATCGGTGAACGGGGAATTTCTCTAGAAATCCAGCAAACATAAGTATATATACGTTTGGAGACGTACCATTTCCCGAATGGCGTCACATCTGAGAAGGAGACGTGTGGGCCTCTTGGCCTCGAGGTGATGCAACGCAGACGTCTGACGGTAGGCGCACGGGTCACCTGACCAAGGAGGAAGAGACGTGCCAGGACTCTCTCGTCACCAACCTGTAGAACCGAGAAGGAACGCACGATCACACGTCCCTCGTCGGAGCGGGAGGGGCGTGAACGGGACCGCTGTTCGAGATAGCACAACGCGTGCCGACCCACCGATGATCGTCTGTGCCCGCTACGACGTCTTACGGGCCTTAGCGGAGGCCTCTGGGGTGGAACAAATCACGTTATGGGCCATCCCGAATAAAAAATATCAGGTGAGTTTTCGGATCAAGAACCACGCGCAGGAATGGTATCTCTCCACCCTTCGGAATAAAGCGACGCCTCGTGCCTTCGTGAATCTTGGCGCGGCGGCCCATATCGCCTATGGCCTCGCCCACGCGCCGATCATGATCGTGAACATGTCCAAAGCGCTGCCGAAGTAACCCGTCCGTGTCAGTGTCCTCCACCGCCTACACTGTTCAATAAGTACGGCCTTTCGGTAGAGGCCCGTCCCTACACGGCTCTACACTGCAAAAATAATTATCGCTCTATGCAGCATAACGTCTTGACAGGCGTTTCCCATTAACGTAGTAGTGCGAACAAAAAGTGAGTAGGCACTACATATTAGGTACAATACGTACGCGGTTGGGCAGGCGTACCTCGTAACGAGTGAGCACAGCGATTCGCATGGATGACGGACTCTCGACGCGAGAGCGGGCCCGCCGGATGATTGAACGGGACATGGGCACACAGTTGCTTGCAACCCTGCGTGACCCCAGCACCGTGGAAGTCATGCTCAACGCGGATGGGCGGCTCTGGTGTGAACGGCTGGGACAGGGCATGGAGTGTATTGGGACAGTTCAACCAGCCCGTGCGGAAGCCATCATCAAAACCGTGGCGGGGTTTCATCGCAAGGAAATCACGCGCCAGTCTCCCTATCTTGATGGCGAATTTCCCCTCGACGGTTCCCGCTTTGCGGCGCAAATTCCGCCGATTGTGCCCGCGCCGACCTTTGCGATCCGCAAGCGGGCACTCGCGGTCTTTCAGCTTGACCAGTATGTGGAGCAGGGGATCATGACGGCTCGGCAACGAGACGTGCTCCTGACCGCCATTACCACTCGTCGCAATATCCTCGTGGTGGGCGGAACCGGCTCAGGCAAGACCACCCTCGTCAATGCGCTCATCGACACGATGATGAGCACCTTTCCCCACCTCCGCATGTTCATCTTCGAAGATACGGCCGAAATCCAATGCCGTGCCGAGAACTGCGTGCAGTACCACACCACCGTGGACGTCACGATGGCGAAGCTCTTGAAGATTTCTATGCGGATGCGGCCCGACACCATTCTGGTCGGGGAAGTCCGTGGGCCAGAAGCGTTAGATCTCCTCATGGCCTGGAACAGCGGACATGAAGGGGGCATTGCGACCTTGCACGCGAACAACGCCAGAGCCGGGCTCTCGAAGTTGGCGCTGTATATCAGCATGAACCAAGACTATCCCAAACCGATTGAACCGCTGATTGCCGAAGCGGTGCAGGTCGTGGTGCACATCACGCGCTGTGCGGCAGGGCGTCGCGTCGACGATATTCTCGAAGTCCAGGGCTATGAGCAGGGACAGTACCTCACACGATCACTGATTGAACTATAGGAGAACACTCGATGGAACACGCCGGGGACGGATCGCATTGGACACACTCTCTGTGGGGCATGGGCCTCCTCCTCTTGATGTTGTGCGCGTTCACGCTTCCACATGACGCCTACGCGGCGGGGACAGCTGGGGGAGGACTTCCCTACGAATCCGCCTTGACCCGGTTGCGCGCCTCGATCACCGGCCCTGTGGCCTTTACCCTCTCCTTGATCGGGATTGTGGGCGCGGCCGGGGCGTTGATCTTCGGCGGCGAGTTGACCGGGTTTCTCCGCATGATGGTCTTCCTCGTGTTGTTGATCGCCATACTCGTGGGAGCCCAAAACGTGCTGACCACGCTCTTTGCCGCTGGGGCTGAGATCTCATGGATTGAGGAGGGGAGCGAGGTGATTGTGTCATGTCCCCAGTCTGATCCCCTGAGGCGGAGCTGACCATGGCGCTTCGCAAGATTCCGATTCGTCGCGTCATGCATCGGGACAATCTGTTCTTGGGCGGGGATCGTGAACTGGTGCTGTTCTGTGGTGCCGTCGCGTTTGCCCTGGTCTTCACCGCGCAAGAGCTGCGAGCCGGGATCGTCGGTGTGAGTCTGTGGTTTGTCATGCTCGCTCTCCTGCGGCTCATGGCCAAAGCCGATCCCAAGCTTCGGCAGGTCTATCTCCGCCAGTTGCGCTACAAACCCTACTATCCCGCCCGCAGCACGCCCTGGCGGATCAACAGCGCCAGGCAAGGGAACCAGTATTCATGATGGTGGTACTGACCGTCGTGATTGCCGGACTGGGTCTCGTCTTCCTCTTGTTGCTGATCCAACGAGTTCGAGAAGCCGATGCACACGTGACGTTGAAGAAACATCGGTCACAGGACGCGGGCCTGTCGGATCTCTTGATCTACGCGGCCATGGTCGAGGATGGCGTGATCGTCGGGAAAAACGGCTCGCTCATGGCGGCCTGGATCTACCGCGGCGACGACCAGGCCAGTAGTACGGAACCCCAGCGCGAAGCCCTGTCGTTTCGGATCAATCAAGCCTTGAGTTCGTTCGGTAATGGCTGGATGGTGCATGTGGACGCAGTACGGCGTCGGGCGGCCGGCTATGCCGCACCCGGTCTCTCCCATTTTCCCGATGCCGTGACGGCCGCGTTGGACGAAGAACGGCGGCGGCTCTTTGAAGGATTGGGCACCATGTACGACGGCTATTGTGTCGTGACCCTTACATACTTGCCGCCGTTGGTGGCACAACGCAAGTTCGTGGAGTTGATGTTCGACGATGACCAGGCAGACGTCAGCGCCCAGGACCGCACGAACGGATTGGTGGAGCAATTCACCAGGGACTGCGCGTCATTTGAATCGCGATTGTCGTCGGTCTTTCGGCTGCAGCGCCTCCGCGGACAATCCCTCATCCTCGAAGACGGATCGACTGTCACCCATGACGAATTCCTGCGGTGGGTGCAACGCTGCGTCACCGGCCTCAATCAGCCGGTCCTCTTGCCTTCGCATCCGATGTATCTCGATGCCGTGATCGGCGGACAAGAATTGTGGACGGGCGTCATTCCAAAGATTGGCCGGCAGTATATCCAGGTGGTGGCGATCGAAGGCTTTCCCCTGGATAGCACCCCCGGCATCCTGACGGCACTCGGGGAGTTGCCCATCGAGTACCGCTGGACCTCGCGCTTCATCTTCATGGAACAGCATGAGGCCGTGCGAGCGTTGACGACGTATCGGCGGAAATGGAAACAGAAAATCAGAGGATTTCTCGATCAAATTACGAACTCGCAGACCGGTCCATTGGACCAGGATGCGATGGCGATGGTGGCCGATGCGGAGGCTGCCATGGGGGAAGTGAACAGTGGGGTGATCGGGATGGGGTACTACACGAGTGTGGTGGTGCTCATGGATGAGGATCGAGCCGAATTGGAACGGTCGGCGCGGCGCATCGAAAAGGCGATGCATCAGCTGGGCTTTGCCGCACGGATCGAAACCCTCAATACGATGGAGGCCTTCTTGGGCAGCTTGCCGGGACATGGCGTGGAAAACGTCCGGCGTCCGCCGTTGAACACCATGAACCTGGCGGATCTCCTGCCGACCAGTACGATCTGGACCGGCAGCGCCACCGCCCCCTGTCCCATGTATCCGCCGAATGCGCCTCCGTTGATGCAGTGTGTCACGCATGGGGCCACCCCGTTCCGTCTGAATCTCCATGTGCGGGATGTCGGCCATACCCTGATGCTGGGTCCGACCGGTTCAGGCAAATCGACGCATCTCGGGATGCTCGCCGCGCAACTGCGCCGGTACGAAGGCATGTCCGTCTTTGTCTTCGACAAGGGTCTCTCGATGTATCCCCTGGCGGCGGCGATTCGAGCCAACACGAACGGACAGAGCGGATTGCACTTCACCGTGGCGGGCGATTCCAACGAGCTGGCCTTTTGCCCCCTCCAATTTTTGGAGACCAAAGGGGATCGGGCCTGGGCGTTGGAATGGATCGATACCATGCTCGCTCTGAACGGCGTGAAGACCACGCCGCTCCAGCGGAACGCCATTGCGGAAACGGTCATGGCGCTGCACGCTAATGCGGTGAGTCATGACCCCACCCACGGGCAGGACCGGCCGCCGGCCTCGCTCTCCGATTTCGTGAATATGGTGCAGGATGAAGAGATCCGCGAAGCCCTGAAGCAATACACCGTGAGCGGGGCCTTGGGCCATCTGCTCGATGCCGAACGGGACGGCCTCGCCCTCGCGGATTTCACGGTGTTTGAAATTGAAGAGTTGATGGGGCTCGGAGATAAATATGCGCTCCCCACCCTGTTGTATCTCTTCCGGCGGATCGAACGGAGCTTACAAGGGCAGCCTAGCGCCATCATCGTCGATGAGGCTTGGTTGATGCTCGGGCATCCGGTGATCCGCGACAAGATCCGGGAATGGTTGAAAGTCCTGCGCAAGGCCAACTGCCTGGTGGTGCTGGCGACTCAGAGTCTCACTGACGCGGCGAACTCCGGCATTTTGGATGTGATCGTGGAATCCACGGCGACCAAAATCTTCTTGCCCAACGTCTTCGCCCGCGATGAGGACACCTCGGCCCTGTATCGTCGAATGGGACTGAACTCCCGGCAAATTGAGATTGTGGCCACGGCGATGCCGAAGCGCCAGTACTACTACAGTTCCGAATGTGGGCACCGGCTCTATGATCTCGCATTAGGACCCTTGGCCCTCGCCTTTGTCGGCGCGTCGGATAAGGAGTCCATCGCGGAGATCCGTTCGCTGGAAGCGAAGTATGGCGAGGCCTGGACGGATGAATGGCTTGCGAGCCGTGGACTCACGTTGCGTGACTATCGAACGTATGCCGAGGTGCTGGCATGAGCAATCTGGTCGAAGCCTGGAAGGACGTGAAGTACCTATTGGGAGGGGAGCGGGCTTCGAAGGACGACCGGCAATCCCACATCCCCGTGGAGGGGGGACGACGAACCGGGGAGAACACGAATCCCTATCTCTCCGCGCGACGGACCTGGAACGATCTGATGAAGGCGCAAGTGGCCTCCCGGCGATCGTGGGAACTGATCGCGATCCTCTGCCTGCTCATTGCCCTGGCCTCGGTGGGCGGGATCGCCTCTATCGGGAGCCAATCGAAGTTCATTCCCTTTTTGTATCAGGTCGATCCCCACGGCCATGCGACGGCCATCGGGCCGGTCGATCAGGCGAGCCAAACCGATCCCCGCGTGCTCGCGTCCGCCATTGGCGAATTCATCGCCAATGCGCGGCTGGTGACGGTCGATGCGGCCTTGCAGCGCAAAGCGGTCTATCAGGTCTATGCGATGTTGAACGAACAGGATCCGGCGACCGGCAAAATGAATCACTGGATGAACGGAACCGAGGACGCGAACCCGTTCACCCGCGCGGAGACCGAAACGGTCACGGTGGACATCTCCACGGTCCTGCCGCAAACCGCGGACACCTGGGAGGTCACCTGGCTGGAGTCCGTGTGGGACCGCAAAGGGGAGGTGAAAATCCCACCGGTCCCGATGCGGGCGCTCGTCACCGTCTATCGCGCCGAACCCTCCGCGACGGTGTCAGAAGATGAATTGCGACGCAACCCGCTCTCCGTCTATGTGCGTGATTTCTCCTGGTCCAAACAACTGTGAGGAGTGAGGAACCGAATGAGAACCATCGTCCTGTGTCTGGTGCTCGTGCTGCTGCCGCTCTATGCGACGGCGGGGAGTGATCCGAGCGTGGAGGAGGTGCTGACCGGCGCCAATCCGGCCCTCACGCCGCAAGAACAAGCGGGACTCACGTATGGCGAACAGGGCACGACTTCGGCCAGTGCGCCGGTGGCGGGGGCCAACGGCTTCATCACCTTTCCCTACGGCGTGAACCAGATCAGCATTGTCTGTGCGCCGCTGCATGTCTGCGATGTGGCCTTGCAACCGGGTGAACAGGTGAACTCGGTCAATGTCGGCGATAACGTCCGGTGGTCGATCGAGCCGGCGTTGACCGGGAGCGGCGCGGACGAAGTCCAGCATGTGATCATCAAACCGCGCGAAGTGGGATTGGAAACCTCCTTGGTCGTCGCCACGAACCGCCGCGCCTATTATCTGCGGCTGCGGTCCCATCGGACGCGCTACATGCCGCAAGTGGCCTTTAGCTATCCCGAAGATTCAGCCGTGAAGTTCGACCTCCTCAAAGCACGCCAGCAGCGAGAGATCAAGGAGAAGACGATTCCGCAGACGCATGACTATCTGCCGAAGCTGTCGTTCGACTATGACGTGTCGGGCCAGGCGGCCTGGAAACCGGTGCGGGTCTACAACGATGGCGCCAGGACCGTCATTGAAATGCCGCCGTCGATCGCGCAAACCGAAGCGCCGATCCTCTTGCTCGTGCGCAAGGAAGGAGGCCTGTTCACCGAGGCCGAAGAAGTGTTGGTGAACTACTCGCTGCAAGGGCATCGCTATATCGTCGATACGATCTTCGAGAAAGCGGTGCTCGTCGCGGGGGTCGGATCGAATCAAGATCGGGTGACGATCCAACGGAGGAAATGACCATGCGACGACTGTCCGTTGTGCTCGGGATCGGACTCCTGCTCGCCGGCTGTATCAGTCCTTCACCCTATGGCTATCTGGTGACGGGAGCCGTGCCGCCACAGATGCCTGAACAGCTGGCGCAGGACACGGTCACGCGGATGGAGGATCTGTACCCGCCGGCCCACACCCGCCTCGCCGTGACCCATCCCGCGACAGACGCCTACGGCCTGGCGTTGATCGAGGCGTTACGGCGGAAAGGCTATGGCGTGATGGAGTCTCGCGTGACCACGCGAAGGAACCCCTCCACCAGAGAGGATATGCCAGGACCAATACAGCCAGCCGTGAGCCACAAAGCAGGCATCCCGTTCCGCTATGTGGTCGATGGGCCGTTCGAGCCTGGCTTGTACCGCGTCACCGTCTTGATCGGGAATCAATCCTTGAGTCGGGTCTATCGCATGGACCAACAAGTACTCGCACAGGCGGGGGCCTGGGTGCGGAAGGAGTAACGGAACGTGAGTCCCTCCGCCAATCCGCAGATGTCTCCGGAGCAGTCGCCGGGAGCACTCGCACCCGGAGCCGGAGTCCGACGCGCCAATAAGATCCCGCTGTATCTCGTGGTCGGACTGATCGCGGTGGTCGCGCTCGTGGTGGCGCTGGTGGCGAGTGATCGGGCCGAGCAACAAGCGCAGATGTTGAAATCCACCACAGGGCCGCAACAGCAAGGCAAAGGCGGCGGGACGCTGGCGCTGGCGGATCGGATCGCGGGATCGCACCTGGGCGGCATCATCCCGCCGGCGGCCTCGAAACCCATCCTTCGCCCAGCACTCCCTGCGCCAGAGACTCCGATGGTCGGGGCGGGGAGTCTCGACACGCACGGACAGGTGAACGCGAATATTGTGATCGCACGGCCTGATGATCTCGAAGCCCCACCGAGGCCGACTCGCGCCGGGAGCGTCCAGCTGGTCGCGGGCCAGCCGCTCTCGCGAACCCAAACGGGTGAGGAAGCGGAGGCGTTGCGACAGGCCAAGATCCAACAGCTGCAGGACGCGCTCAAAGCCCCCTCCACCGTGAGCTTTTCGCTCACACGGAGCGAGCGACCCACGCCGACGATCGAGCGTCCGTCGGAGTCCGTGTCGCCAAGCGACGCACGAAATCGTTTGGCCGAAGCCCAACAACAGATGGCGAAGGCGGCGCGGAGTGACGACCCCACGAAGGCCTATCAGGCGCAACTCACACACTTACGACAGTCCGGCCTGCTCAGCCCCCTTGATGGCGGATCGGACCCGTCACCGACGGCCAAACTCAGCGCTCCCAGTGGGACCATGAGTTCAGCAAACCCGGCGGGAGGCGATCGATGGAAGCACGAGGGACAACAACTCCCGCCGCGTGCACCATTCGTGATTCAAGCCGGGGATGTGCTCCCGGCGCTGATGCTCTCGGAAATCGATTCCTCGTTGCCGGGTCAGATCATCGCGCAGGTGTCGCAGCATGTGTACGATACGCCCACGAAGACCCAATTGCTCATTCCACAGGGCACCAAACTCATCGGGACCTATTCCAGTGAGGTCGGCTACGGGCAGAAGGCCTTGTTGGTGACCTGGCAACGATTAGGCTATCCCGACGGGAAGACACTCGATCTCGGGTCCATGCCGGGGGCCACGGGGTCGGGGGCGTCCGGCCTCACCGATCTGGTCAATAACCATTATCTAAGACTGTTCGGATCGGCCCTCTTAATGTCGGCGGTGACGGCCGGCGTCACGTTCAGCCAGCAACAGGCCCAAGGGGCCGGCATTCCCGGGCAAGTCGCCATTCCGCAATACAATGCCGGGACCGCCATGAGCCAAGCCCTCGGCCAGCAATTGGGGCAAGTCACGGCGCAACTCATCGCGAAGAATCTGAGCATCGCCCCCGAATTGACCATTCGTCCCGGCTACCGGTTCAACGTCGTGGTCGTCAAAGACCTCGTGTTGCCGAACCCGTACCAAGAGTTCGATTACGCTGGAAAGGAGACGCCATGAGGAATATCAGATCTCGTCTTGCAGGACTCGTCTTGTCGATCATGTTATTGGCTCCACTGACGCCGAGCTATGGCAGTGGGATTCCGACATTCGACGGCGCGGTGCTGGCCCCGTCCGTGACGGGGGCCATCTCGAACATGGCCCAACAACTGAAGCAAATCGAGCAATACCGGCTGCAGCTGCAACAATATGTGAACATGCTGCAAAACACGATGAACCCCGGCTTGTTTATCTGGGACAACGCGCAAGACACGATGAATGATCTGCGCTATATGATCGATACCGTGTCGTTCTACCGGCAGCTGTACGGGACGGTGGCCGGCTTTACCGGCAACTTCCACGACATGGCCTGGTATCGCAATGCGCAGTGCTTCAAAGAGCCGGGCTGTTCCCCAAGTCAGTGGGGTCTGATCTTGGAGAACGAAGTCATCGGAGCCCAATCGCAAAAGAAATCGATCGAGGCCCTGTTCCGTGGATTGGAATGGCAGTACGAGACGTTGAACGGCGATGCGCGACGGTTGAAGCGGCTCCAACAGGCGGCCCAAACGTCCAACGGACAGCTGGAAGGGATTCAGCACGCCAATATGCTGGCGAGTGCGGAAGCGAATCAATTGCTGCAGATTCGGGCCGCCCTCTTGGCGCAACAGAATATGGAAGCGACCCGCCACCAAGCCCAGGCGGATCGGGAGGCGATGCAGATGGCCGCAGATCGGAATTTTCGTCAACCGGCGTATAAACAGAGTACTGCCCGTACCTGGTCTGTCTATGGTCTGCACTGAGGACGGAATTTACCAATCGAACGAGTGAATCACGAGGGGTCACCATGAGGACACATCACGTACCTCCGTCTGGAACCGTCACCACAGGATTCGCCTGTGCGATGCTCATCGGCGGCATGATCGCCCTCACGGGCTGTACGAAGGAAGCCCTTGAGCCGGTCAATAGTGTCGAGTGGTACAAAGCCCATGACGCGGAACGGGAGGTCATGCTGACAAAGTGTTTGAACAACCCAGGCCAACTGGCAGAGACACCGAATTGCGTCAACGCGAAAGAAGCAGCAAGCCGACTGTTCCTCGGGTCATGACAGGATGTCCGTTGAACGCGATGCGCGTACTCCTCGAACCTCACGTGCGTACCAAACACACCGTCATCGGTCTGCTAACGGTCCTGATGGGGTGGCCGCTTGACGTTCATGCGGCCATTGATTCAGCAAATCTCCTCGACAACGCACTCCTCAAATTTCAGACGGCGGCCGCGGGATGGGGACCGTACATTCTGGCACGAGCAAGCTGGTTGTTTTGGACCCTCGCGACGATCTCCTTGGTGTGGACGATGGGTCACCTGGCGCTGCGCCGTGCGGAGATTGGAGAGTTTCTCGGAGAATTCCTGTCCTTCACGTTGATGACGGGGGTTTTTTGGTGGCTGCTCACCAATGGCCCAACCTTCGCGCTCCAGATCATCGATTCCATGCAACGAATTGCCAATCATGCGAGTGGCTTAGGGTCCACCACCTCTCCTTCACGAGTCGTCGATATTGGGTTTGAATTGCTGCATCAAACGGTGACGCAATCGACGGTGTGGACCCCTGTGGCGAGCACCGTCGGCATCATCATGAGCTGTGTCGTCCTCGTGGTGCTGGCGCTCATCGGGGTCAATCTCCTGGTGCTCTATGTCAGTACGTGGATCTTGGCCTATGCCGGGATCTTCTTCTTGGGGTTCGGTGGGTCACGGTGGACCTCCGACATGGCCATTGGCTATTACCGCACGGTCTTAGCGCTTGGGGCACAATTAGCAGCCATGATTCTGCTCATCGGGATTGGGTATTCGATCATCACCAGTTACTACTCCCTGATGCGATCGAATGTGTCGCTTGAGGAAGAAGCTGTGGTGCTCGTCGCGTCGATCATGCTGTTAACCCTGGTCAACAAGATACCGCCCCTTATTGGAGGACTCGCGATGGGTGGCGGGGTGGGGGCGCTGGGGTCGGGCGTGTCGTTAGTCTCAGCGATTGGGACTGCGGCAGCCATGGCAGCGGGAGTTGGACTCGCAACGAACATGGCGCGGGCAGGCATGGCGGGTGGAACGGCCGGGTCGCAAGCCCTGATGCAAGCTGTCTCGAATGGAAGTGGGAGTGCGCCTTCCCCAACACAGATGATCACAGGCCCAAGCGGTGGACCAAGTGGAAGTGACGCAAGTGGAGGTGGCCCCAACAATACTCCACCACGCGGGAGTCCATCCGGGAACATGCCCTTAGCGGCCGCCATGGATGGCGTGAGCCCGGGCCCCCAATTCACTGGCCGCTCCTATCCGAGTGTCGCCAGAAGCGATGCGAACACGGCATCGCCGTCACCGGAACCCACCTTCGGCGGTGAGAGCCTGTCGAAGGGCAAGGCCGACGACACGGCCTTTCATCCGAAGGAAGAGATCGCCGCATTTCGTGATCGGAAAGAGCCGTCCACTGGGGCGAAAGGAGGAAACGCATGACACGTCACTGGGTCATCCTCTCGGCTGTTTTTCTCGCACTCCTCTGTCTTGGAACGAGGTCGGCAGAAGCGGAGAGATCAGGTGTGCAGCCACCGGTCTCGACTATGTCAAGCATACCAGCGACACCAGGAGCCACACCGTTGCCTCCTGGGATGAGCTCGAACAGTGGAGCCTTGTCGCTGCTCACAGGGACGGCTCGTGACGCCTGTGAAGCCCTGCTCTGTCTGAGCGCGGTTGGGTCCGCTCCTGCCGAGTGCGCCTCAGCATTAGCCAAATACCACGCGGTACAGATGTTTGGCGGCGGTCCCGCCTTTCTCGCGGCCTGTCCGCTGGTACGCTGAGGTCGGTGATGATGGTGGCGGATCTGCCTCCTCAGGACCAGGAACGGGTCGTCTGCTCGATCGTGGCTGCGGTGAAATACGAAGTCCCGGCCAATATTGTGCTGGCAGTGGCGGAGAAGGAAGGGGGGAAGCCGGGGCAATGGGTCAAAAATACCAACGGGACCTATGATGTGGGCCCCATGCAGTTCAACACATCCTACCTTCAGCACTTGAAGCCCTACGGTATTACGGCTGCGGATGTGGAGCAGGCAGGCTGCTATCCCTATGAATTGGCGGCGTGGCGATTACGATCCCATATCCTCCATGATCGAGGGGATCTCTGGACGCGCGTGGCCAATTACCACTCACGTACCTCGACACACAATGCCCGATACCGAAGGGGTCTCATGCGGAAGGCGGCGAAGTGGGCCGATTGGCTGTCCGCGCGTTTCCACACCGTTCGGTTTGCCGATCACCGCAGCAAGCAGTAGGGGCATGATCGGTCTCGATCATGCCCCATGAAGGATTACGGTGACAGGGTTGTACGAGCCGCCTGGTCTCCGAAAAATCCTTGTTCGTTGAGATTGGCAAACCAGATCTGCGCAAACTCCTTCAACTGCGCTTTCAGTTTGGTATCCAGATGGGTGCGCTTGCCCGTCTCATCGTAGCGATAGACCTCTTGCTCCAGGCCAACATAATCATTCCTGAATGACACCGGTTCAGCGATGAAACCGTGTGGAGCATCCTGAACCATGAACACGAGATCAGGGTCACGCATGAGGTCGCCGTTCTGCTCGCCATAGTGGCACAGGGATACAAGCCGGTGTCCTTCTCCGTCGATGCCGATCTCTTCAACGCTCAACGGCATGAAGCCTGACACCGTGATACGGACAGCGGAATGTTCGTCAAGGAGTTGACTCAAGTGTGTCGCAAAGTCTCGATAGATATTCATCATGTCTTTCCTTTCATAATGTGATGGACGCCCCCGGCGCGAGGGCCGGAGGCATCCAGTGACAGTCAGCGGCTTGAATGCTCGCTGACCCAGACCTTCGCCTGTTGAACGACGACCAGGAGAGCCTCAAGGTCGGCGAAGCCGAAGGACTCGGAGTTCTTCCAAGCTCCATCTGGGCCCTTGTACGAGCGAGCTACGGTCACGTTGTAGAACGGACCTTTCTCCCCCTCGTTCTTCCAGACGCTCGCTTGAATGCTGCTGCATCGCAGCGTGGTCACCGGCTTGGGTTTGAGTGGTTGAGGTGCCATGGGCTGATCTCCTTTGGTGTGAGTTGATGTGTTGGCCTCTCACGAGGCGGTGGAGGCCACACAGCGACGACAAAGGAGATAACGAGGACGAGGCCACCTGGCGGACCGGCGGGCGCAACGCGGAGGAATGACAGTGTGCTGGCGTGATCGACGCAGCCCAACGGGGGAAAGCCAAGGCGGAGGACGCACCCGCACAGGCACCTCGCGTCCACACCCACGCCGGTCTCAGGTATGCAGCATGCGAGCGGATCGTAGACACGAGGGGGAGAAAGGGGATCCTACTCGTCACTCGCTTATACAGGATGGCGCGCGGCAGTCGATCAGTTCAGCTGAGCCGTGAGCTGCCACGGTCGTCCTCGCATACGCGAGTGAACACTAAAACGAGTCGGCTGGTGACTGTCTCCAATGGCTGAACG
>LNFM01002571.1_pt1 | contig 42292 bp, 37 predicted proteins | sample 596031 | NCBI WGS metagenome assembly LNFM01 (sample SAMN04254537, study PRJNA301005) | activated carbon metagenome | isolation source: dual media filters at the Ann Arbor, Michigan drinking water treatment plant | place: USA: Ann Arbor
GGGAGATCATCTCCGGCGCGACCTTGTGCTCGTCGAACAGCCGGCCGACGCGCAGCACGGCGTGCAGGCCCAGCGTGATCTCGGTCTGCATGTCTGCCAGCTTCTTCTGCACAAGCTGCGTCTGCGCCAGCGGCCGGCCGAACATCTTCCGCTCCAGCGTATAGGTCCGCGCGGCGTGCCAGCAGAACTCGGCAGCGCCCAGCGCGCCCCAGGCGATGCCGTAGCGCGCCCGGTTGAGGCAGGAGAACGGCCCGGCCAGGGACTTCACGCCGGGGAGCTTGTTCTCCTCCGGAACGAAGACCTCATCCATCATGATCATGCCGGTGACGGAGGCGCGGAGGCTGAACTTGCCCTCGATCTTCGGGAAGGTCAGGCCCTTCATGCCGCGCTCCAGCAGGAAGCCGCGCAGGACGCCCTCATCGTCCTTGGCCCAGACCACCGCCACATCGGCGATCGGGGAGTTGGTGATCCAGGTCTTGGAGCCGCTGACCAGGTAGCCACCATCCACCTTCTTGGCACGGGTGCGCATGGAGGAGGGGTCGGAGCCTGCATCAGGCTCCGTCAGCCCGAAGCAGCCCACCCATTCGCCGGTCCGCAGCTTCGGCAGGAATTTTTGCTTTTGTTCCTCCGACCCAAAGGCATGGATCGGATACATGACCAGGGAGGACTGCACGCTGAAGGCGGAGCGATAGCCGCTGTCCACACGCTCCACTTCGCGGGAAATCAGGCCGTAGGAGACATAGTTGACCCCGGCGCAGCCATAGCCATCCAGCGTCGCACCGAGAAAGCCCATCTCGCCGAATTCGTTCATGATCTCCCGGTCGAAGCTCTCGTTCCGGTTGGCCATGAGCACGCGCGGCATCAGCTTTTCCTGGCAGAAGTCGCGCGCCGCATCGCGGATCATGCGCTCGTCTTCCGACAGTTCCTGGTCGAGCAGCAGGGGATCATCCCAGGTGAAGCTGGACTTGCCGGCCTTCTTCGACGTGCCCTGCGCCTCGATGGGCGCGCCTGCGCTGTTGGGAACCGGGGTGACGACGTTCATGGCTTCCTCCTGGCGGGCGGCCTCGTATCCGGCAAAGCCAGGGTAAGGGCCCTTAAGTACGACACTCCGGGGTGCGAACACCCCGTACCCTCAATTTGGCGCGGCCCCCGCCATCCGGCAACCGCGCGGCAACCAATTCAAGGCGAGCCGGTCAGGCCGCCTCGGCATCCGAGCCGGGATCGCGCCGCGGCTTCGGCACGCTGAGCAGCATGAAGGCCGGCACGGTATCTCCGAAGCCGAGCGGGGAGGGACCAGCCTCCCGGTCCTCGCGGCGTTCGCGGCGGAATTCCTCGCGGCGTGCCTCCAGCGACTGCGGCTCCTCGCGCTTCGTGTCCCGGCGCGGGCCACGATCGTCCCGCGGCGGGCGGGCCTCCTCACGCGGCGGACGCGCTTCGTCGCGCGGCGGGCGGACGTCATCACGCGGCGGGCGGGCATCCCGGCGAGGGCCGCGATCCTCCCGCGGCGGACGTTCGGCCCGCACGGCTTCCTCGGCGCGCGGCGGCGGCGCGTCACGGCGCGGCGCCTCGCCCCGGCTCGAGTCGCGACCGCGACCACGGCCCTTGCCAGCATCGCGGCCACCGGCGTCCCGGCCACCAGGGGCGGCACGGCCGCCACGGCCGCGCTTGGCCTTGGCGCCTTCCTCGATCTCCTCGGCCGTCACCGGCTCCAGACCCGCAATCTCCATGCGGGGAATCGGCTTGCCGGTCAGGCGCTCGATCGCGGCGACCGACTTCGCATCCTCGGGCACCGCCAGCGAATAGGCCTTGCCCTCGCGCCCCGCCCGGCCGGTGCGGCCGATGCGATGCACATAGTCCTCGGCATGGAACGGCACGTCGAAGTTGAAGACGTGGCTGAGCCCGCCGATGTCGAGGCCACGGGCCGCGACATCGCTGCAGACCAGCAGCTGGATCTCATTCGCCTTGAAGCGGTTCAGCGTCGCGAAGCGCACCGACTGCTCCAGGTCGCCATGCAGCGCGCCGACCGAGAAGCCGTGCTTCTTCAGCGACTTGTAGAGGACGTCCACCTCGACCTTGCGGTTGCAGAAGATCAGCGCGTTCTGCACGTCTTCCTTGTTCAGCAGCTGGCGCAGCGCCTCCCGCTTCTCGTGCTCCCGCACCCAGACCAGGCCGGTGGTGATGGTGGAGGCCACGGTCGCGGGGGCGGAGACGGTGATCTCGCGCGGATTCTGCAGGAAGGCATCGGCCAGGCGCCGGATTTCCGGTGCCATGGTGGCGGAGAAGAACAGCGTCTGGCGCATGCGCGGCAGCATGGAGACGATCCGCTCGACATCCGGGATGAAGCCCATGTCCAGCATGCGGTCGGCCTCGTCGATGACGAGCACCTTGCAATCCGCCAGCAGGATGCGGCCGCGATCGAACAAATCGAGCAGCCGGCCCGGCGTCGCGATCAGCACGTCCACGCCCTTCTCGAGCACGTCGCGCTGGTCGTTCATGCTCTCGCCGCCGATCAGCAGCGCGTGTGTCAGGCTCAGGTGCTTGCCGTACTTCACGAAGTTCTCGGCAACCTGCAGCGCCAGCTCGCGCGTCGGCTCCAGGATCAGGCTGCGCGGCATGCGCGCCTTGGCGCGCGAGCCCGCCAGGATGTCGAGCATCGGCAGGGTGAAGCCCGCAGTCTTGCCGGTGCCGGTCTGCGCGCAGCCCAGCACGTCCCGGCCCATCAGGACGATCGGGATCGCCTGTTCCTGGATCGGCGTGGGATGCAGGTAGCCGGTCTCGGCCACCGCGCGCAGGATCGGCTCGGACAGGCCGAGATCGGAGAAGGTGGTGCGCGGTGGTTCCTCCGCGGCCCAGCTCGCAGCTTCCTCGGCCGCTTCCTGCGCGGCTTCGGCCTCGGCTGCGGTCGGCGCAGGGGCTTCCGCGACGGGCTCAACCTCACGCGCGGCCTCGGCGGCCTCAGGAGCAGGTTGGACAGCGTCCGCAACCGGTTCCGACACGGCTTCCTGCGCCGGAGCCTCGGCCTGCGGCAGCGGAGCCTCGGCCTGCGGCAGCGGGGCCTCGGCCTGCGACACCTCGTCGAGCAGGCTTGGGCCTTCGGCCGCCGCGTCCTTGGCGACGCCAGCCTTTGTAGCCCGTGCCTTGGCGGGCGCGGCCTTTGCGGTCTTGGCCCGGGTGGCCCGGGCCTTGGCAGGCGCGGGCGCCTTCGCCTCGTCACCGGCAATTGCGGGCGCCTTGGCGCTCGGCGCCCGGCGCTTGCGCGGCGCGGGGGCTGCGTCCGCAGCCTCCGCAGGCGTGGCCACCGCGGACGTTTCCGTCGCGGGGGTACCGGCTTCGGCCGGGGCGGCCGTGTGTTCAGTCTCGGCCGCGCGCGGGGCGGTCGCGTCGCTATGATCGCTCAACGTGCTTGGTTCTCTGCATGCCTCGGACCAGCCCGCCACCTGCGCACATCCCATCAGGACGCGTACTCGGCGGGGGCGCCCCACAGGCGCAATGACGGGCGCTTGGCGGGGCCGGGCGGGATGCAGCGCATATGCGCCGCAATGGCCGGGAAATCAAGGCAAGACGCCGCCCCGGCCGCATTTGGCGGGCAGGTGCGCGCCACGCCGGTCGCCGGGGCGACCGGCCCCGCCCCGGTCACACCACCTGGTTGACCAGCTTTTCCCCGGCCTTCAGCCGCGGCAGGTTGGCTTCCAGCAGGTCCAGCACATTGCCCTCATAGGCCCGCGTCTCGCCGCCGGTATGCGGCGTGATGAAGACGTTCGGCATGGCCCAGAGCGGGCTGGCGCCGGCCAGCGGCTCCTCCACCGTCACATCCAGCGCCGCCTGGCCGACCTGGCCGGAGGCCAGCGCCGCGATCAGCGCCGCCTCGTCGCACACCGCGCCGCGCGCCACATTCACCAGCGTGGCACCCGGCTTCATGGCGGCGAAGGCGGCGGCGTTCATCAGGCCGCGCGTCTCCGGCGTCAGCGCGCAGGTCAGCGCCACGATGTCGGCGCGGCCGAGCTGCGCATGCAGCGCATCCATCCCGTGGATCTCGTCCGCGCCCTCGCTGCCCTTGGACGGGTCCTGCCGCAGCCCCACCACCTTCATGTCGAAGGCCTTGGCCAGCCGCGCCAGCCGCCCGCCGATGCGGCCGATGCCGACCACCAGCAGCGTCTTGCCGCCCAGTTCATCCTCGCGCTGCGCCAGGTCGCCGATCATGCCGCGCCAATGCTGCTTCACCTGGTTGTCACGCGCCTGCGGCAGCAGCCGGGCCTGCGCCAGGATCAGCGACATGGCGTGTTCCGACACGGCATTGGCGTTCGCCCCCTGCGCCGAGGCCAGCCGGATGCCGGCACCCGCCAGCACCGCCTTGTCGTACTGGTCGACGCCGGCGCTGATGGACTGGATGAATTTCAGCCGCGGCGCCTTGGCCGCCAGGTGGTTGCGCCACATGCCGGAGACCAGCAGCACATCGGCCTCGGGCAGCCTGGCCTCCAGCTCCTCCAGGCTCCGCACCTCGAAATGCTTCAGCTTGCCGCCGCGCTGTTCGTAGCGCTCGCCGAAGCGATAGGCGACATGGGCGAAGCAGAGGGTGAGCTGGTCATCCGGTGGCAGCATGGCGCGTCTCTCCTGGCATTCCGGACCCCGGTTGGCGCCTCGCGGGCCAGCAATGCGCGGGCGAGGCGGTCGAATTCCGCGACGGTCAGCGTCTCCGCCCGCCTTTGTCCCTCGATGCCGGCGGTCTCCAGCAGCGCTTCCGCCTGGCCGAGCTGCTTCAGCGATCCGCGCAGCATCTTGCGGCGCTGGCCAAAGGCGGCGGCGGTGGTGCGTTCCATGGCGGCGAACAGCGCCGGGCCGGGGTCTTCCGCATGCGGCGTCAGGCCCACGACGGCGGAGAACACCTTGGGCGGCGGGCTGAAGGCGCCGGGCGGCAGGCTGAGCAGGAACTGCGTCCGGCAGCGCCACTGCGCCAGCACGCCGAGCCGGCCATAGGCGTCTGTGTCCGGCGCCGCGCAGATTCGCTCCGCCACTTCCTGCTGGAACATCAGGGTCATGCCCTCGATATCGGCGGCATGGCGCAACCAGCCGACCAGAAGCGGCGTGGCGACATTGTAGGGCAGGTTGGCGATGATCCGGCGCGGCGCCGGCATGTCCGCCAGCGGGTCGGCATCCAGCGCATCCGCCTCCTGCACCGTCAGGCGGCCGGGATGATGCGCGGCGAGCACCGTCAGCGCCGCGATGGCGCGCCGGTCCAGCTCCACCGCCAGCACATGCGCGGCCGGGCTCGCCAGCAGCGCCCGGGTCAGCCCGCCGGGGCCGGGCCCGACCTCCAGCACATGCCGCCCCGTCAGGTCACCGGCCAGCGCCGCGATGCGGGCGCAGATCGCCGGGTCCAGCAGGAAGTGCTGACCGAGCGACTTGCGCGCATCCAGCCCGTATTCGCGGACCGTGTCGCGGAGCGAGGGGAGGGCGGCCAGCTCAGGCATCCTGGACCGTGCCCGCCACCCAGTTCCGAAGTTCTGCACACCCTGCGGCGGCCACCGGCCGCCGAGGCGCCGACCGGCGCCCGCCGCCGATGCGGTGAGCCAAGCCGCCGGAGGCGGCGCCCGGCGCCTGAGGGCCAGCAAAAATGCGGACCGCGCCAGCGGTCCGAGGCGCCGAATATAGCCCGCCGCTCATGCGTCGCGCCGAAGGCGCGCCTTCGGCGCGATGAGCCAAGCCGCCGGAGGCGGCGCCCGGCGCTTGAGGGCACGAAAACCCATCAACTACGCATCTCGATCTGCGCGCGGCGGCGCAGGTCACGCTGCAACTGGCGGGAGAGCAATTCGGCGCGGTCGCGCAACAGCTGGGCGCGGGCGGCATCCGGTGTCAGCTCCGCCTGGTTCCGCGTCTCCCGTGTGCACACCATGATGACGGCGACCCCATCGGGGGCGATCACGGGCTGGCTGGCGCGGCCCGGCTGAAGCCCGCCGATCAACTGGCGCAGCGCCGGCGGCTGTACGGCTTCCAGCCGCACCTCGCCGGGGTCGGGGTCCCGCCCGCCACCTGCGGCGCGGGCCGCCGCCTCCACCGCGTCACAGCTTCGCGCGGAGTTGGACAAAGCGCGGGCGCGCTCCACCGTCTGGATCTGCTGCGGCGTCGGGTTGTTGGGATCGAGCTGGCCGGAGAAGGGGAAGAAGGCCTGGCGCAGCGTCAGGATGGTGGCCATGTCCCGCCCCACCTCGCGCTTCTGCCGAAGCGCGATGATCTGGAAGCCGCCGGGCACGCGGATCGGGTTGGCGATGGCGCCGGGTGGCATCTGGCGCACCACCTCCGCCACCTCCTGGTCCAGCGCTTCCGCCCCCACCCAGCCGAGATCGCCGCCCTGCAGGGCGGTCTGCGCCTGGCTGAACTGGGTGGCCGCCACGGGGAAGGGCACGCCGCGGCGCAGCTGGCTCACCACCTCATCGACGAAGCTCCGCACCTCCGGCTCCTCGGCCGGGTCGTCCACCGGCACGAAGATCTCGCTGACCAGGAATTCCGGCTGCCCGGTGCGCGCCTGCTGGGAGGCGATCAGCTCCGCCACCGCGGCTTCCGAGGGTTCGGCCTGCGGGCCAAGCAACTGGCGCACCAGGCGGGCCCAGCCGATTTGAACGCGCAGCTGGTCATACAGCACGCGGGGCTCCACCCCGGCGCGGCGCAGCTGCGCCACCAGGGCACCGGCGGGCAGCCCGTTCCGACGCTCCAGCTCCGCCACCGCGCCGGCGATGTCGGCATCCGTCACCGGAATGCGGCGGCGCTGCACTTCCTGCACCCGCAGGCGTTCATCGACCAGCAGGCGCGTGACCTGCGGCGTCAGGCGCTGCAGCACCTCCGGCGTCATGTTCAGCCCGGCATTCAACGCGAACAGTCGCCGCCGCCCGTCGACATCGGCCTGGGTCACGATGTCCCCATTGATCACGGCGACGATGCGATTGACCTGTTGCCCGACCTGCTGGCCCGCAGGCTGGGCTGGCGCCCGCTGGGCAAGCGCCGGGGCCGGAAGGGTCAGGATGGGCGCGCTGGCCAGGGCGGACAGCAGCAGCAGGGCTCGGGCGGTGGGGCGCATGGCGCGTTCCTAAAGCATTTTCAAATCAGGCGTAATCGCCCTGGACCGGGGTTTCCGGCTGGGCCGGGCTTTCCTGAAGCGTCCCGTCACAGCGCCCGCAGCCCGAAATCGCCGACCGTCTTCAACCCGACCCGGAACAGCAGCAAGGTGCCGCTGGCATAATCGGCCCGGGTGGTCGGGTCCTCCGCCCAGCTACGGACGAAGCGGGTCTCGAAGATGAAGCACTCATCCTCATAGGTGGCGGAGGCCTGGGCGGCAACCGGCCGGTCGAGCCCGATATCATAGCGCCCGAACAGCCCGACCCGCCAATTCTGGTTCACCTGGATGGTCCCGCCGAGGGAGAATTCCTCCCGCTTGCGGGTGGTGACGTTGGGCGCCGGATTGGTCAGGAGGTAGCCGCCGGACAGGCTGAAGGGACCGCCGAAGACCGTGGCGGTGGCATCCCACAGCCGGCCCTCGCCGGTATCCTTGTCCAGCCGTCCGCGGCCGAGCAGTTCCAGCCAGGTCACCGGCGCCAGCCGCAGCCGCCCGACCCAGTCGGAGGACCGATTCTCCAGCCCCGAGCCATCCGCGAAGGTCTCATCCGTGGCCAGCCGGACCGAACGCCCGGCGAGACCTTCCAGCTGCCCGCCATTCGGGAACAGCCAGGCGCCGCGCAGCGCCGCGTCGGCCCGCGTGCCACCCTCGAACCGGTCGCGGCCCTGGAAGCGGTTCAGGCTGAACAGGTTGGCGTCGGTGAATTCGAAGTCGAGGCTGTCCTCGTTCGGGAAGCGTAGCTGCGCGCCGGTGGCCGGGCCGGTCACCAGCTGCACCCGCGGCTCGATGATCTGGGACCCGTATTCGCCGGCGCTGCGGACGAAGGGCATGCGCCAATCCACCGCGGTGCGGATATGGCCGCGGCCGAAGAAGCCATCGCCCCCGGCATCGCCGAAGGTCGGCGCCAGCGCCAGCCCATCCACCCAGCCGCCGACCACATCGGCATGGGTGCGGAAGGTCCAGATATCGCCCATCCCGCCGACCAGCGGCAATTCATAGGCCGCGCGCGTGGCGATGCGCCGCGTGTCGGTGCCGCTGGTGCGGAACAGGCTGAAGGCGGAGGCATCCACCGTGAAGCGCCCACCGAGGCCGTCATCCGGAAACACATAGTCGGCATAGCCGCGCGGCAGCACGAAGGGGGTCAGGTCCGTCGCATTGGTGGCGTCCAGCCCCTGGTAGAGCATCGTGTCGATGCGGGCGTAGCCCTCCGGCCCCCAGAAACCCTCCGCATAGGCCGTGGTGGTCAGCACCCGCGGCGCGCCGTACCGCCAGGCCTGCAGATACTCGCGGGAGGAGGCGCGGTTCACCGCGAAGCCGGTGCGCCAATTCTCATTCAGCGTGAAGCGGCCCTGGGCGAAGATGTGCCCGCCGAAGCCATCCGCATCCGTCCCCTCCAGCGTGCCGAGGGAGCCCTCCACCGTGACCTCGCCGCTGTTGAAGCGGCGGCGATAGGCGCCACCCAGGTTGGGGATCTGGTTGGTCGAGGTGGTCAGGCTGATGGTCGCGTCCGAATGGTCGTCGATCGCCCAGTAATAGGGCAGTTCGGCGAAGCCGCCGAGGAAGCGGGTCTGTCCGAGGGTCGGTGACAGGAAGCCCGAGGCCCGCGGTGCATCCGGCGTGGCATGGCTGAAATAGGGCGTGTAGAGCAGCGGCACGCCGCCGAACTGCACCGACGCATCGCGATAGCGCACCCGCTGGTCCACGCTGTCCACGGTCGCGATACGGGCGCGCAACTGCCACAGCGGCGGCCGCGTCGGGTCTTCCGGGCACAGGTCGCAGGAGGAATAGACCACGCGCGCCAGGTCGGTGACGGTGCCGCCGGTGCGCCGCGCGCCGGCGGCGGCGATGCGCGCATTGGCGGCCAGCAGGCCGCGGATGCCCTCGATCGCGGCGTCGCGCATGCCGTCTGTCAGCTCCACCCGCTCCGCGAACAGGGTCTGCCCATCCGGCTCGATCAGCGCGACATTGCCGTTGGCGGTGGCGAGCCCCGTATCGCGGTTGTAGGTGAATTCATCGGCGCGCAGCACCCGGTCACCCTGCCAGGCTTCCACGCTGCCGCGGGCGGTGACGGTATTGGTGGTCTGATCGTACTGGACCTCATCCGCCGTGAAGGTGACGGGGCCCTCGCCGACGGCGCGGTTGCCGAGGCCCATCATGCCCTGCTGCGCGCCCGGCCCGGTGGGGGCGAGAACCAGCCCGAGGGCGGTCAGCGCCACCAGCCCGGCCAGCCGCCAGCGGCCACTGGCCGCCGTGGCGCAGGGCGTGGGAAGCGCGGGGCTTGGCGTCACGGGGTTATCGACGGCTGGTCGAGCGACCGTTGATCGAATGACCGTTGATCGAATGACCGTTGATCGAATGACCGTTGATCGAATGACCGGCCGGATCGGCGGCGGCAGCTTGCGGGACGGCCGGGTTTGCGGCGGCATCAGCCATCCTCCAGGTGCAGCAACAAGGCCAAGGCCAGCAGCAGCCCGGCGAGCGCCGGCGCCCAGGCTGCCAGGATCACGGGCAGGGACCCCGCTTCGCCCATTTCATTGCTCACCCTGTCCAGCACGAACAGGGCAAATCCCGCGGCGACGCCGCCGCCGATCATCTGCGCGACCCCGCCGCGCCGGGTCTGGCGCATCGAGAAGCCGGCCGCCAGCAGCGCCATGCCCAGCGCTAGAACCGGCATCGCCAGCAGCGACTGGAACTGGATGCGATGGCGCACGGCGGAAAAGCCGGCCCCCTCCAGCACCGCGATGAAGCCGGGCAGCGCCCAGAAGCCCAGTGTCTCCGGCGATGAGAAACTATCCTGGATGCGTTCGGGGGTCAGTTCCGTGGGCAGGCTGATCTGCGCCGGCGGGCTGGCCATGCGGTCCGCGCCGAAGCTGACCGCCTGGTCAAACACCCATTCGCCGCCGACCAGCCGGGCGCGCGGCGCCTCCAGCCGGGCCAGCGGGCGGTCATCGGCGGAAAGCCGCCAGACCGTGACCTCGTGCAGTTCGAATCGTGGCCCACCAGCCACCAGATCCGCCGCATCCTGGGCCGGCAGGGGGCGCCCGGAAATAATCGCCACCCCCTGCGGGTCCAGCGCCCGATCCGCCTGCCGCAGCCACAGCCGCCCGCCCGCGAGGGAGGACAGCCCGCCCCCGGTGCGGAGGAAGCTCACGTCCATCCGCTCCGCCCGCGCCAGCAGGGCGGAGGAGACGGGGGAGATGCCGAAGGTGCCCAGCATGCCGAGCAGCAGCGCCACCACCAGCGGACCGGTCAGGAACCCCCAGGCGGAAATGCCGGCCGCGCGCGCCACGATCAGCTCGGAAGAGCGCGTCAGCCGCCAGAAGGCGATGATACCGCCCAGCAGGATGGCAAAGGGCAGGATCTGCAGGGCGACGAAGGGCAGCCGCATCGCCGCGATCTGCAAGGGAATGACGTAGGTCACATCCGGCCGCGTCGCCGCCCGGCGCAGCAGCTCGATGAAGTCGAACAGCGCGACCAGCCCGACCAGCGCCGCCATCACCAGCAGGGTCGCGAACAGGAAGCCGCGCGCCACATAGCCGGTCAGCGTGGGGGTGAAGACCATGCGGGCTCAGCCGGCCGTCAACGAGGCAGGCGGCATCGAGGCAGGCGGCATCGGCGCGGGGCGGAAGCGCGGCAGGCCGGGCGCGCCCACCAGCCACCAGGCGGCGACCACGCCGGGCAGGATGGCATGCGCCCAGATCAGCCAGACGAAGCTGTTGTCGCGAGTGGCCAGGTTGCCGATGGTCAGCCCCGCGGCCAGCAGCCCCACCACCAGGCCGACGCCGATCGCCAGACGCAGACCGCCGCCATGCCGCCGGAACTGGCCGGTCAGCGCCACGGCCATGCCGACCAGGGCGAAGGTCAGCGCCGTCAGCGGCGCGGAAAGCCGCTGATGCGCCTCGCCCACGAAGCGGGCCAGGTCGCGCGGGCGCAGCTCCTCCGCCGGATCGGGGTTCAGCAATTCGGGGATGCTGCGTTCCCGCGAATCCCGGAAGCGCACCTCGTCCTGCCGCGTGGCGCGGGCGAGGTCGACGCTGTTCTCCTGGAAGCTGAGCACCGAAAGCCGCATGGTCGCCGGCGTGCCCTGCGGCGCATTGGCCGGCGGCGGCACCCGTTCCATCTGCTGGCGCACGCCGTTCTGCAATGTCACGCGGGGGCCGAGCGGCCCGGTCGAGATGCGGCCGGATTCGGCCAGGATGGTGGCCGGCGCACCGGCTTCCCGCGAATCATGCACCAGGATGCCGCGCAGCGTGCCGTCCCGGTCGCGCAGCCGGGCATAGACCGTGAGATCGCCGCCGACCGAGGAGAACACGCCTTCCTGCACCAGGATCGCCGCCATCTCATTCCGGATCTCGTATTGCCAGATGCGGAAGGAGGTGTGGGACATCGGCACCAGCCACAGGTTCAGCGCGTAGCCCATGCCGACCGAGGCCAGCGCCAGCAGCATCGCCGGCCGGGCGAGGCGGAGCTGGGACAGGCCGGCGGCGCGCATCACCACCAGTTCGCGGTCGCTGTTCATCCGGACATAGATGAACAGGATCACGACGAAGGTGGTGATCGGCAGGATCACCGCGATGAAGCCCGGCAGCATCAGGCCGGTCAGCTGCACGAAGACCGCCATCGAGAGCCCCCGATCCAGCACCAGCTCCATGAAGCGCAGCGACTGGGTCAGCCAGACCAGCGCCGCCAGCCCGCAGGTCACGGCAAGCAACCCGCCGACGAGCTGGCGCAGGATATAGCGGTCGATCCGTGTCATCCGGCCCCTTCTACCAGCCGCAGGGGGGCGGCTGCAAAGAGGTGCGCGGGGGCGCATCGGTCTGCATCACGGGGTCGTGGCCAAAGGGGTGGCGGCCATAGGGATGCCGGCCAGGAAGCGCGCCACGCCCGCCGCCGGCACCAGCCGGGTCCGGGGTATCGCCGGCTGGCCGGCCGCCGGCTCGTCCCGGTGGCTGACCAGCCCGGCCAGGCAGCCCGATGCCGCCTCGAACACCGCGCCACCGGATTCGCCCGGCGCCAGGGTTTCGGGAATCTCCAGGTAGGCGCCGAAGCGCGGGTCGGACTCCGCCACCATGCCGAGCAACCGCGTGCGCTGGGACCGCTGCGGCGTCACCAGCAGCGCCGGCGTACCCGCCACCGGCGGCCCGGCGCAGAGCGTGGCGGTGCCGAGGCTGGGCAGCGGCCGCAGCGGTACCACCAGCGCCACATCCTGCCCCTCCAGATAGCGCTGGCCAATGCCGGGATCGACCCGGTCCTGCCCGGCCTGCACCAGCCGCGCCGGGGCCGGGCTGCCGGCCACCGACAGCACCAGCGGCGCCGCGCCCGCAGGGCAGCCGCCGCGCATCCGCTGGGCGGAGCCATCCACCACATGCGCCGCCGTCACGAAGCGCCCCTGGCCCAGATGGATCGCCGCCCCGGTGGCCCGGCACCGCGCCGGCTCGCCCGATTGCAGCCGCACCACGGCGGTCGCCGCCCGCAGCGCCGGGTCGGGCGCGCGCGGCGCCGGCGCCGCGCAGCCGGCCAGCGCGATCGGCAGCAGCAGCCAGATTTTCAGGGGAAGACCTTGCCCGGATTCATCAGGCCCCAGGGGTCGAGCGCGGTCTTGATGCGGTGCATGGTGTCGAGCTCCGCCCCGCCGCGCCAGGCGGGCATCATATCCGTCTTCAACCGGCCGATGCCATGTTCCGCGCTGAAGGAGCCGTCCATCTCGCGCACGATCTCGTTCACGCAATCCATGATGTCGTGGCTGCGCGCCAGAAAGGCGGCGGGCTCCATCCCCTCCGGCTGTTCCAGGTTCATGTGGATGTTGCCGTCGCCGATATGGCCAAAGGGCACCGGCCGGCTGCCCGGGATCAGCGCGACCAGCGCCGCCGAGCAGCGCCGGATCATTTCTGGCACGCGGGAGACGGGGACGGAGACATCGGACTTCACCGAGGCCCCTTCGCGCTTCTGCGCCTCCGGATGTTCCTCCCGGATCTTCCACAGCTTCTGGGCCTGGGCCTCGGACTCGGCGAGCACGGCGTCCAGCACCTCGCCCGCCTCCATCGCCTCGCCCAGCAGGGTCTCGGCCATGTCGCGCAGCCCGGCATCGGGGCGGGGGGAGGCGAGATCGACCAGCACGTAATGGTCGGCGCGGCTTACCACCGGCAGCGCCAGCCCCTCGATATGCGTCAGGCAGAAGTCGACGCCGGTGCCGGACATGTACTCAAACGCCCGCACGGCGCTTTCATCCCGGTCACGGAAGCGGCGGAACAGCGCCAGCGCCGCGTCCTCATCCGACACCGCGCAGAAGGCCAGCGCGGTGTCGCGCGGGCGGGGATACATCCGCAGCACGGCGGCGGTGATGAAGCCCAGCGTGCCCTCCGCGCCCACGAACAGATGGCGCAAAGCATAGCCGGTATTGTCCTTGCGCAGCCGGCGCAGCCCGTCCCAGATCTGGCCGTCCGGCAGCACCACCTCCAGCCCCAACATCAATTCGCGGGCATTGCCGTAGCGCACCGTGGTGTTGCCGCCGGCATTGGTGGACAGCACGCCGCCGATCGTGGCCGTGCCCTCCGCGCCGAGGCTCAGCGGGAACAGGCAGCCGGCATCGGCCGCCGCATTCTGCGCCAGCTTCAGCACCACGCCGGCCTCCGCCGTCATGGTCAGGTCCACCGGGTCGACCGCGCGGATGCGGTTCAGCCGGGCCAGGCTGACCACCACCTGCCGCCCCGTCTCATCCGGCGTGGCGCCGCCGACCATCGAGGTATTGCCCCCCTGCGGCACCATCGGCACCCCCGCCGCGGCGCAGAGCTTCACTGCCGCGGCGAGTTCGGCGGTATCCGCCGGCCGCACCACGCAGGGCGTGGCGCCGCGATACAGCGCCCGCCAGTCGGACAGATGCGGTTCCAGATCCTCCGGCGCCGTCAGCAGGCCGCGCGGGCCGAGCAATTCGCCCAGCGCATCGAGCAGGCCGGCCGGTGCAAAGGGGGGCGAGGCGGGGGAGGCATTTGTGTCGGGCATGGTCGGGCCTCCCTACAGGATCGGCGACTAGAGGAAAACCGCGCCGAGCAGGGCGCCGGCGCCAAGCACCCAGAGCGGCGAGAACTCGGTGCGCCAGACGAACACGGTAGAGCCAATCGTCATCACCAGCGCCGTCCAATGCACTGCCGCCGCCTGCGTCAGGATGATGCCGGAAGAGAAGATGAGGCCGACCGCGATCGGCACCAGCCCCATCTCCAGGGTCCGCAGCCAGCGCGCCCCGGCCAGGCGGGTCCGCAGCCGGGCGAAGCCGAAGGCCAGCAGCCCGGCCGGGACCGTCATCGCCAGCGTCGCCACCAGCATCCCGGTGAGGCCGGCGACATGCCAGCCGATCAGCCCCACCACCAGCACATTCGGCCCGGGCGCGGCCTGGGCCAGGGCGAACAGCTGCGCGAAGCGCGCATTGTCCATCCAGCCATGCACATCGACCGCGAGTCGGTTCATCTCCGGCACCACCGCGATGCCGCCACCCACCGCGATCAGCGAGATCGCCAGGAAGCCGATGGCGAGCTGGCCGAGCACATCCTCGCCATCGTTCATGGCCTTGCGCGCCCCCGGTCTCGCAGGGTCCACCAGGCGGCCAGGATGCCGAAGGGTGCCAGGCCCAGCACGATCCAGGGCAGCGGCAGCCGCAGCACCGAACCGGCCAGCAGCGCGGCGCAGCCCACCGCCAGGATCGGCCAGGCGGGTCGCAGGTTGGTGGTGATCTTGGCCGCGGTGCCCAGAATCATCCCCGCCGCCGCCGCCGCCGTGCCGGCCAGCACCGCCCGCACCAGCGGCAGGTCGCCATAGGCGTCATGCAGGACGGCCAGCCCGAGCAGCACCAGCAGCGGCCCGCCGAACAGCCCGACGCTCGCCGCCAGCGCGCCGGGCCCGCCGCGAAACCGCTCCCCCAGATGGATCGCCACGTTCAATGCATTCGGCCCGGGCAGCACCTGGCCGAGACCCAGCACCTCGGCATATTCCTGCTCCGTCACCCAGCGCCGTTCCTCCACCAGCACCCGCCGGGCCCAGGCGTTCACGCCGCCGAAGCCGACCAGCCCGATCTTGAGATAGGTGAGGAACAGCGCGGCGACGGTTGGTCTGGGTCGGTCCATGCCACCAAGCAACCCCGCGGAGCCGGCGGGATCAAGCCCCGGTCAATGGGCAAAATGAAGCCGCACCTCCGCCCGGCTCGGCAACCGCCCCTGCAGCCGCACCGCCTGCACCCGGTCCGCCATGCGGGTGATCAGCCCGGCGGAGACCTGGCGCATAGCCAACTCCATCTCCGCCTCGCCGCCTTCCAGTGCCGCCTCCAGGTCCGGCGCCGCCTGGCCGCCGAGGGCTGGCGGCTTCCCCTGGTAGGACAGGATGCAGAGCAGGTTGAACTCGTCGAAACGCGCCACCAGGGTCACCGGCCCCTGCACCAGCCCGGCCTGGGACAGCGTCTCCACCACCTCCTCCACCACCAGCCCGGCGCGGGCCACCACTTCCCGCCGCGCGCCCCAGATGCGGCCGTGATGTTCCAGGAACTCCACCGCCTCCCGCGATGCGCCTGCGTCCTGCATCACCAGCCGCCCGGTCTGCGCCGCGCCCAGCCGGAACAGCAGGTTCAGCGCGATCGCCAGCAGCGCCGCGACGGCGGGGGCGGAGCCCAGCACCGGCTGCACCCAGCCCGGCGCCGCCTGCACCAGGTCCGGCAGCAGCAGCACCGTGCCGCCGGCCACCACCGACAGGCCGATGGTGAAGCTGCGCCGCGCATCCAGCAGCCGCGACAGCGCCAGGTCCATGCCCGCGGTGATCAGATAGGCGGCGGTGAATACCAGGAAGCCGCCGATCACCGGATCCGGGATGCGGATGATCAGGCCGGAGACCTGCGGCAGGAAGGCCACCGCCATCAGCATCGCGCCGCTGGCCAGCCCGACATGGCGGGACGCCGCCCCGGTCGCCTGCACCAGCCCGACATTGCCGGATGAGGTGCCGAGCGGCAGCGTGCCGACCAGCCCGCAGATCAGGTTGACGGCCGAGGTCAGCCCAACGGCCCGCCCCGCCAGCCGCATATCCGCCCGCCGCCACTTCGCATCCGTCATCCGGTCCAGCGCCAGCGCATCGGCCAGCGTGTCGATGGCGGAGATGACCTGCACCAGCAGGATGGGCGCGATCGCCAGGATCTCGAAGCGCGGCATCGGGATGGACAGGCCGAGAAAGGGCAGCGCCAGCACCGGCAGCGCCGCCACCTCGGCCAGCATGTCGAGCCCCGCCTGCCCGGTTGCGATCGCCGCGGCCAGGCCGCAGAGGGTGCCGAGCAGCACGGCCTGGATGCGGAGCCTCGCCCCGCCCCAGATCGACAGGGCGACGATCACCGCCAGCGTCGCCCCCGCCGTCAACGCCGGCCCGGCCACCCCGCTTGCGGGCAGTGCCGCGGTCGTGCCCGCCTCCGGCGTCAGGCCCAGGCTGCGGGAGACGCCGCCCGCGACCAGCGACAGGCCGAGCGCCAGCACCACCACCCCCACCACCGCCGGCGGGAAGGCCGGCCGCAGTCGTGGCAGCAGCCCGGCGAAGCCGATGACCACCAGGTTCGAAACCAGCACCGCCCCCATCGTCGCGGCCGGCCCGAAGGTGAGCAGCGTGGCCGTCCAGACGCCGAGCAGCATGGGGCTCGGCACGCCGACCATGACCATGCCGGTGCCGAAGCGCCCGGCCATCCCGTGCAGCACGGTCAGCAGGCCGACCAGGAAGATGCTGGTGCCGACCTGCGCGCCCAGCGCCTCCCCCTGCAGCCCGATGGCCTGGCCGGCGATGACGGCATAGAGGCAGAACATCAGCGCCATCAGCACATGCTGCACGGCGAGCGCCGCCAGGGTCGCCGCCGGCGGCCTGTCCTCCACGCCGAAAGTCAGATCCTCCGGCCGGGTGCGGCCCGGCCGCGCGGCGCCGCTCATGGCGCCCTGCCGCAGGGCCGGCCGCGCAGGAGGATGGCGATGCGGGTGGTGACGAGGGATGGACGGGGCACGCGGCACTCAAAGCAGGCGGTCGTTCCGGTGGCAACCGGGGCCTTGCAGCGCGGCGCCGGGGGGGATTGGCCCGCCGCGGCCTCGCATGGTCCACTCGGCCTCCGGCGCGTGCCGGAAGCTCGGGAGAGAAACAATGCACAAGACCATCCTCGCCATGGCGCTCGCCGCCGTGGTGGCCGGCCCGTCCCTGCCCGTGGCGGCGCAGCCCTCCGGCACCAACGCGCCGCCCGTCAGCCTGCAAAGCTGGGGCAGCTTCCATGTCGGGGGGCGGGAGGTGGTGATCTCCGGCCAGCCGGTGCGGGAGGTGCTGTTCACCCCCGGCGGCGTGCCCGCCCGCGTCGATCCGAACGGCACCTATCTGATGGGCGGGATGTATGCCCAGTACATGATCCCGCATGTCCCCTCCGGCCCCCGCGGCCAGGTGCCGCTGCTGCTGTGGCATGGCGGCGGGCTGACGGGCGTGACGTGGGAGACCACGCCGGATGGACGTGAGGGCTGGCAGAATTTTTTCCTACGCCGCGGCTGGCCCACCTATGTCTCGGATGCGGTGGAGCGCGGCCGCGCCGGCTGGTCCATGATTCCGGAGCAGACCGGCGGCCAGCCCGTGCTGCTGACCGTGGACAACCCCTTCGAGCGTTTCCGCATCGGCGCCGGCCAGGGCAGTTTCCAGCGGGGTGAGCTGCTGCCCGGCAACCAGTTCCCGGCCGACCGCGACAGCTACATGAACTTCATGCGCCAGATCGTCCCGCGCTTCACCACCACGGACGGGCTGACGCTGGAAGCCTATCTCGCCCTGCTCGACCGCGTGGGGCCCTCCGTGGTGGTGGCCCACAGCCAGGCCGGGCTGTTCGGCTGGCGCGCGGCGCAGGAACGGCCGGACAAGGTGCGCGCCCTGGTGCTGATCGAACCCGCGGCGATCGGCGACATCGCCAAGGTGGCGGCGCTGCGGAATATCCCGGTGCTGATGGTCTATGGCGACTACATCGCCCAGGACAGCCGCTGGCCCACCATCCGCGGCAATGGCGTGCGCTTTGCCGAGGCCGTGCGCGCGGCCGGCGGCAGCGTCGATGTGGTGGACCTGCCGGAGCGCGGCATCCAGGGCAACAGCCACATGATCATGATGGACCGCAACAGCGACCAGGTGGCGCAGCTGGTGCAGGATTGGCTGGCCAGCAAGGGCCTGCACCGGTAGCGGCACGCCGCTTGATCGGCCTCCGCGCCCCGCCGGCATCCCGCCGGCGGGTGCAAGGAGGCTCCATGATGGAGATTTCAGGCTCGGGCGGCGCTGGCAACGTCGTCCTGCTGCAACAATGGCGGGAAAGGATGTTCGCCCGCACGGAAAAGGAGGCCACCGACACGCTTGCAACTGCGGCAGACTCTGCCGGGGTTGCGGCGGTAATTGCCGTGGCGCCGGCAAATCCTGCCGAGGTGCCTGCGCCACCCGAACCGCCGCAAGCCGCTGCCGGCTCGCTGAGCGACCAGATGCTCGGCGTGCTCTTCGGCGCGCAGGGGGCGGGCGGCACTGAGACGGAGGTGGCGGCCCGCCTGGCCGCCATGCTCGAACGCGCGCTCAAGGCCTATCAACCGGACCAGGTGGCATCGCGCCCCGATAGCGCCTGACCTTCGCCCACCCGGCCCGCCGGGTTGGCGACAGCCCTTCACCTCCAAAACGGAGGAGGGGTCATGTGTTTCAGTCCCGCGGTGCGGCGGCCCGCGCCAGCCGGTCGGCGATCGCCTCGCCCAGACCCTCCGGCGGCACGGGCATGGCGGCGATACCGCGCAGGCCCAGCCGCTGCCCCTCTGCATCCAGCCAGCGCAGCCCGGCGAACAGCCGCGACGCTGCCTCCGCCAGATCGCCCCCGGGCGAGAGGTTCCACATCGCCCCCGCACCGGGCAGCGGCTGCGGGCCGAAGGCCAGCAGCGCCTCCGATGTCTCCACCGCCACCGCATCCAGCCGCAAGGGAAGGCTGGGCGCGTAGTGGGACAGCAGCATGCCCGGGCTGCGCAGGCTGCGCGTGGCATCTGCCGCCGCCAGCTTCAGGGGGCGCCCGATGCGGCCGATCACCGCCTCGATCGCCGCCGCCGGCACGCCGCCGGGCCGCAGCATCACGGCACCCGCGCCGGTCAGGTCGAGTACCGTGCTCTCCACCCCCACCGCGCAATCGCCGCCCTCCAGCACCGCCGCGATGCGCCCCGCAAGCCCGGCCAGCACATGCGCCGAGGTGGTCGGGCTGACCTGGCCGGAGCGGTTGGCCGATGGCCCGGCGATGGGACGCGCCGCATGGCGCAGCATGGCCAGCGTGACGGGATGCGCCGGCACCCGTACCGCCAGCGTATCCAGCCCGGCCCCCGCCAGCAGATCCACCCGGCAGGCGGGCCGGCGCGGCAGCACCAGGGTCAGCGGCCCGGGCCAGAAGGCGGCGGCCAGGGCGCGGGCGCGGTCATCCGCCACCACCTCGGCGAAGGCGGATTCGGCATCGGCGAAGTGGCAGATCAGCGGATTGAAATGCGGCCGGCCCTTGGCCTCGAACACCGCCGCCACGGCGCGGCCGTTCCAGGCATCGGCGCCCAGGCCGTAGACCGTCTCGCTGGGGAAGGCGACGAGCGCGCCGTCGCGCAGCAGGGCGGCGGCCTCGGCCGGGTCGGTCAGCAGGCGGGTCATCGGCCGCCCTCCGCCAGGAAGCCAGGGTTGCGCCAGCCGGGCTTGCCGTAGCGCAGCGCCAAGCCGTCCCAGCCCGCCATGCGGCCACCGGCGGCCAGCAGCACCGCCTCGGGCGCCGCCGTATCCCATTCCATGGTCGGGCCACGGCGCGGGTAGAGATCCGCCGCGCCCTCCGCCACCCGCACCAGCTTGGCCGCCGATCCCATGGGAAGCAGCCGCGCGCCGCGTTTCCGCACGAAGTCCATGATGCGCGGATCGCGCTGATGGTCCCGGCTGGCCACCGCGATGGCGCCGCTGGCGGGCACCGGCCGCACCGCGATGGGCCGCTGGCCACCCGCATCCAGCTTCCAGGCCCCACGCCCGACGATGCCGGAAAACACTTCCCCGAAGGCCGGCAGGGCCACCGCGCCGAGCACCGGCCGGCCGTGATCCACCAGTCCGATATTCACGGCAAAGGTATCGAGGTTCGCGGCAAAGTCGCGGGTGCCGTCCAGCGGGTCCACCAGCCAGAAGCGGCCTTCCGGCACGGCCAGCGCGCTGACCTCATGCGCTTCCTCCGCCACCACCGGAATGCCCGGCGCGGCGTCCCGCAGCCCTTCCACGATCAGCGCCTCCGCGATCCGGTCGGCGGCGGTGACGGGGGAATGGTCGCGCTTGCGCTCCACCACGAAGCCGGCCGCGCGCACCGCGGTGATCGCCGCAGCCGCCGCCCCGGCCAGGCGCACCGCCAGCGCCAGCAGATCGTCTTCATCCATGCCTGAGGCATTACCCCCGGCTCGGACGCCACGCGAGTGGTGCTGTCGCCGTGACAATGGGATGATAGGCTGACGCCCGAGAAAATGCCGGAACGGAACCCCATGCCCGATATCGCCTTCGCGAAGCCCGCAATGCCGCGCTCCGGCACCCTGGTCCTGCCGCTTCACGAAGCCGATACGCCCAATATCCCCTGGACCGGCCTGGCGGCGGAGGCCGATGCCGCCGCCGGCGGCGCCCTGTCCCGCGCGCTGGAGGCCGCCGGCTTCAAGGGCCGCAAGGGCCAGGCCACCACCTTGTGGTCGCCGGGCGGCGGGATCGCCAAGGTGGTCGCCATCGGCCTCGGCAAGGCCGGCGACCTCACGCCCCAGGTCGCGGAGGCCGCCGGCGGCGCCATGGTCCCGGCGCTGGCCAAGGACCGGGAAGCCACCGTCGCCGCCGATGCGCTGCCCCCCGCCATCGCCGCGTCGCTGGCCATGGGCGCCCTGCTGCGCGCCTGGCGCTTCGACCGCTACCGGACCAAGGAGAAGGAGGAGGACAAGCCGAAGCTGGAACGCCTCGCCTTCGCCACTTCTGACACCACCGCCGCCAAGCAGGCCTTCGCCCCGCTGCGCGCCGTGGCGGATGGCGTGTTCCTGACCCGCGAACTGGTCAGCGAGCCGCCCAATATCCTGCACCCCGTCGAATTCGCCGATCGCTGCAAGGCGCTGGAGAAGCTGGGCGTGGAGGTCGAGATCCTCGGCCCGAAGGACATGAAGCGTCTCGGCTTCGGCGCGCTGCTGGGCGTTTCCATGGGCAGCGCGGTCGAGCCCCGCATGGTGGTCATGCAGTGGAAGGGCGCGCCCAAGGCGCGCCGCGGCAAGCCCTTCGCCTTCATCGGCAAGGGCGTGACCTTCGACACCGGCGGCATCTCCATCAAGCCGGCCGGCGGGATGGAGGACATGAAGTGGGATATGGCCGGCGCCGGCACCGTGGTCGGGCTGATGGCCGCGCTGGCCGGCCGCAAGGCGAAGGCCGATGTGGTCGGCATCGTCGGCCTGGTGGAGAACATGCCGTCCGGCACCGCGCAGCGCCCGGGCGACGTGGTGAAATCCTATTCCGGCCAGACGATCGAGGTGATCAACACCGACGCGGAAGGCCGCCTCGTGCTCGCCGATCTGCTCTGGTACTGCCAGGAACGCTTCGCGCCGCGCTGCATGATCGACCTGGCGACGCTGACGGGCGCCATCATCGTGGCGCTTGGCCATGAACATGCCGGGCTGTTCGCTAATGACGACGACCTAGCGCAGCGCATCCTGGCGGCCGCGAAGGTGACGGGTGAGGGCGCCTGGCGGATGCCGCTGGGCGAGGCGTATGACAAGGCGCTGCGGTCCGAGATCGCCGATATGAAGAATGTCGGCGGACGTCCGGGCGGCGCCGTGACGGCGGCGCAGTTCATCCAGCGCTTCGTCAACACCAAGGACGGCCCCATGCCCTGGGCGCATCTGGATATCGCCGGCACCGCCTGGACGTCGAAGGACCACCCGACCATCCCGAAGGGCGCCACCGCCTATGGCGTGCGGCTGCTGGACCGGCTGGTGGCGGATTGGGACGAGGTGTGATTGCCGCCCCTCTGGGACGAGGTGTGATCCGCGCCATCCCATGCTGAAGCTCCGCTTCCGGCGCGGCGACCCGGCGGCTGGTGTGCCAGTGGTCTGGCCTTCCGGCCAGGGTTGGCCGGCGGAGATCGCCGCGCTGGCCCAGGCCGCCGACTTCGTCGCGGAAGCCGGCCGCGTGCTGGATGCGCCCGGCCTGCCGCGCCGCGTGCTGGTCGGCCTGCCCGCCGCGCCGCTGCGGCTGAATTGGGAAAAGGCCGGCGCCGCCGCGGCCGCAGCGCTGGCCGAAGCCCCTCTCGCCACGGTGGCCGCGCCGGGCCTGGCGCCGGATGCGGTGGCCGCCTTCGCCGCCGGCATGGCGCTGCGCGCCTGGCGCTTCGACCGGCATCGCACGCGCGACCGCAAGCCGGCGCTGGCGCGCGTCATCTGCCTGGTGGACGACCCCGCCGCCTGCCGTGCGGCATGGGAAGCGGCGGCACCTGCGATTCGCGGCTGCCTGTTCGCCCGCGACCTGGTCTCCGAACCCGCGAACCACCTGACTACCCGCAGCTTCGCCGCGCGGCTGGAGGAGCTCCACGAATTCGGCATCCATGTGGATGTCTGGGGCCGCAAGCGGCTGGAAAAGGCGGGCTTCGGCGCGCTGCTCGCTGTCGGCCGCGGCGCGGCGGAACCGCCGCGGCTGGCGGTGCTGCGCTGGCGCGGCAGCTTCGACGCGCCGCCGATCGCCCTGGTCGGCAAGGGCCTGGTCTTCGACACCGGCGGCCTTTCCATCAAGGGCGCGCAGGGGATGGAGGCGATGCGCGCCGACATGGCCGGCGCCGCCGCCTGCGCCGGCGCCATGCTGGCCCTCGCGCTGCGGGGCTGCCCCGCGCCGGTGGTGGCCGTGCTGGCGATCGCGGAGAATGCGACCGGCGCCGACAGCTACCGCCCCGGCGACGTGCTGCGCACCGCCTCCGGCCGCACGGTGGAGGTGGTGGACACGGATGCGGAAGGCCGCCTGGTGCTGGCGGACGCGCTGCACCACGCCACCGCCACGCTGGGCGCGCGGGTGGTGGTGGACCTCGCCACGCTGACGGGCGCCATCGTCACCGCCCTCGGCCCGCATCGCGCCGGGCTGTTCGGCAATGATGCCGCGCTGCTGGCCGCACTCGCCGCGGCCGGGGAGGAAACCGGCGAGCATCTCTGGCCCATGCCGATCGGCGCCCGCCACCGTGCGGACCTGCACAGCGACATCGCCGATATCCGTCAATGCATGCCCGCCGGCGCCGGCCGCCTGCAGCCCGATGCCAGCCATGCCGCCGCCTTCCTCGCCGAATTCGTGGGCGCCACGCCCTGGGCGCATCTGGATATCGCGGGCGTGGATACGCAGGACAAGCCGCATGATCTCGGCCCGGCCGGTGCCACCGGCTTCGGCGTGCGGCTGCTGGATCGGTTGCTTTCCGCGCAGTATGAGGACCCGCCGGAACCCGCGGGAGGCCTCCCCTGATGGCCGAATACGGCTTCTACCACCTGACACGCACGCCGCTGGAACAGGCATTGCCCAAACTGCTCGGCCGCGTGCTCTCGGGCGGCGGCCGGGCCATGGTGCGCCTGGCGGAACCGCAGCGGCTGGAGGCGCTGGATGCCGCGCTGTGGACCTGCCCGGACCCGGATTGGCTGCCGCATGGCACCCCCCGCACCGGCCACCCGGAACTGCAGCCCATTTGGCTGACGACGGAGGATGCCGGCCCCGAAGGTGCCCCGAACGGCGCACGCTTCCTGTTCCTGCTGGAGGCCACGCAATCGGAACGGCTGGACGCCTTCGACCGCGTGCTGGACCTGTTCGATGGCGGTGATGCGGAAGCCGTGGCCGCCGCCCGCAGCCGCTGGCGCAGCGCCAAGGCCGCCGGCCACGCCCTGACCTACTGGCAGCAGGGCGCGCGCGGCTGGGAGAAGAAGGCCTGAAGCTTCTGATTGCAATCGGCGAATGAAAAAGGATAGTGTTCCTAACCCAGCCGTAGGGGAACACGCCGATGCATATCGAGAACCACCGCCTGAAGGACGTGCCCTTCGACGCCACACCCCATATGGGCCGCGAGATCACGCCGCGCTTCCTGGTGATGCACTACACCGCCGGCGGCTCCGCCCTGAATTCCGTCCGCGCCATCCGCAACCGCGGCCTGTCGGCGCATTTCTTCGTCGATCGGGACGGCGCCATCATCCAGACCGTACCCTGCAACCGCCTGGCGCATCATGCCGGCCCGTCGCAATGGCGCGGGCATGACGGGCTGAACAACTGCTCCATCGGCATCGAGATCGCCAATCTGGGCTGGTTCGACCGCAAGGAGGCAGCGGGCTGGACCCGCGGCGACCTCGGCGGCCGCTGCCTGCCGGAGACAGGGGTGCTGGTCGCCCGCCACCGCAATGGCGGCCCCAGCATGGGATGGGAGGCCTATCCCGAGGCGCAGCTTGAATCTCTGGCTGCACTGACGGAGGCGATCCGCGCTGCCTATCCCAGCATCCAGGAGGTGGTGGGCCATGACGACATCTCCCCCGGCCGCAAGCAGGACCCCGGCCCGGCCTTTCCGCTGGCGCGCTTCCAGCATCTGGGCGGCGCCGCAGGGTCCGGCACGCTGGCGGAGAATGACCTGGGTGCCTTCGAGGTCTCGGCGCGAGACAATCTGAACCTGCGCGGCGGCCCCGGCACCGGCTTCGCCGTTCTCGCCACGCTGCCGCCCGGCACCAGGCTGCGCGTGCTGCGGGAGGAAGACGATTGGCGGATGGTGGATCTGCAGGGCGACGCGGTGCCGGACGGTTTTGTTCATGGCGCCTTTCTGCGCCGCATCGGCGGGTAGGGCGGCCTCAGCGCGCCTCCCGCACCACCGGCAGCGCCGCGGTCAGCGCCCAGCAGGCCAGCAGCATCAGCGCCGACCCGGCGAGGCAGGCCGCCAGCCCGCCCATGCCATACAGCAGGCCCGACAGCAGCGTGCCGCCGAAACGCCCGGCGGCATTGGCGGCGTAGTAGAAGCCCACATCCTCCGCCGCCTTCTCCGACCCCGCATAGGCCAGCACCAGGTAGGAATGGACGGAGGAATTCACCGCGAAGACGAAGCCGAACAGCGCCAGCCCCACCACCACCACCAGGTCCGGCCGCGGAACATCGGCGGCCAGCGCCACGGCCAGCGCCAGCGGCAGCAGCGCCAGCAGCAGCGACCACAGCCGCGCCGCCGGCACTTCGGAGGACAGCCCATCCGCGCTGCGCCGCACCACCGCCGGCGCCGCCGCCTGCACCACGCCATAGCCGATGGTCCACAGCGCCAGGAATCCGCCGACCATCGGGAAGCTCCAGCCCGAGGCATACAGGAACACCGGCAGGCCCACGACGAACCACACATCCCGCGCGCCGAACAGGAACACCCGCGCCGCCGCCAACAGGTTCACGCCGCGGCTCTTGCCGAGGAACTCCCGTGCATTGCGCGACGGCTTCGCCCGCCCCATCAGCGGCGGCAGGGACAGCAGCACCGCGACCAGGATCACCGCCAGCCCCGCCGCCATCAGCCACAGCGCGCCGCGGAACCCCGCCACCTCCAGCAGCACGCCGCCAAGGAAGAAGCCGACACCCTTCATCGCGTTCTTGCTGCCGGTGAAGAACGCCACCCAGCGGAACAACTGGCCCGAGGCTTCGCCCTGCGTCCGATCGCCAGAGGGCGCCGCTCGGAGGCGTGAATCGGCCGCTGCGCCGAAGGCGCTGTCATGCGTGAGCTTGATGGCGGATTTGCTGGCCGTCTTGGTGAGGTCCTTCGCCACGCCGCAGACGCCCTGCGCCAGCACCACCCAGACAACGGAGGTCGCCGCCGCCCAATCCGGCGACATCGCCGACAGCATCAGGAAGCCCGCGATCTGCGTGGTCAGCCCCACCGCCAGCATCCGCGCAATGCCGAAGCGCACCGCCAGCCAGCCGCCGATCAGATTGGCGCCGATCCCCGCCGCCTCATAAAGCAGGAACAGGAAGGCCAGCGTGAAGGGCGAATAGCCGAGGCGGAAGAAGTGCAGCAGCACCAGCATCCGCAATGCGCCATCGGTCAGCGTGAAGCCCCAATAGGCCGCCGTGACGATGGCGTAGTTGCGCGTGCCCGCGCTGCTGCCGACGGCGGTGCTCATCCTTTTTGAAGCCCCTCAAGCGCCGGGCGCCGCGCATCCGCGCGGCCTGGCTTCGTCGCATTGGCGGCGGGCGCCCTTCGGCGCCCCGGCCCTGCGGGCCGCAGGTTGGAGATCACATTGCCTCGGGTCACAGCCCGACCCGTTCCATATGGCAGGCGAGGTCGACCATGCGGCAGGCGTAGCCCATCTCATTGTCGTACCAGGCATAGACCTTCAGCAGCGTGCCATCCGTCACCAGCGTGCTCGGCGCATCGATGATGGCGCTGCGCGTGTCCCGCGCATAATCGATGGACACCAGCGGCCGCGCCTCATAGCCCAGGATGCCGGCGAGCGGCCCGGCGGCGGCCTCGGCGAACAGCGCGTTCACCTCCGCCACGCTGGTCTCCCGCTTCATCTCGAAGACGCAGTCGGTCAGCGAGGCATTCAGCACCGGCGCGCGCACCGCATGGCCATCCAGCTTGCCCTTCAGCTCCGGATAGATCAGCGCGATGGCCGTGGCGCTGCCCGTCGTCGTCGGTTGCAGCGACAGCATGGCGGAACGCGCCCGGCGCAGATCCTTGTGCGGCGCATCGACCACGACATTCGTGTTGGTCGGGTCGTGGATGGTGGTGATCTGGCCATGCCGGATGCCGATGGCCTCATGCACCACCTTCACCACCGGGGCGAGGCAGTTGGTGGTGCAGGATGCCGCCGTGACGATCGGGTGCCTGGCCGGGTCGTAGAGGTTCTCGTTCACGCCGACGACCACGTTCAGCACGCTGTCGAACTTCACCGGCGCGGCCACTATCACCCGCTTCGCACCGCGCGAAAGATGGCCTTCCAGCACCTCCGGCGCCAGGAACTTGCCGGTGCATTCCAGCACCACATCCACGCCCATGTCGCCCCAGGGAATCTCGCCGGGCTTGGCATGTTCCGAGAAGCTCAGGCGGCGATCGCCTACGCGGATGGAATCCGTGCCCTCCGCCGCGATGCCGCCGCGCCAGCGGCCCTGCACGCTGTCGAATTCCAGCAGATGCGCGCAGGCGGCCGCACCGCCCTTGATCTCGTTCAGATGCACCACGTCCAGCCGGTTGCCGGCGCGCGGATCCTCCGCCTGGCGTTCTGCGGCCCCCAGCGCCGCGCGCAAGGCCAGCCGCCCGATGCGGCCCATGCCGCTGATGCCAACCCTCATGCGCGTGCGTATCCCTGCGACGTTGCCAGCTCATCCAGCCGCGCCTGCAGCGCCATGCGGCTCAGCGTGGCGAACGGCAGGCTGGTGAAGATGCCGAGGCGGCGTTGCAGCGCGGCATACAGCTCGTTCAGCAGCGTCGCGCGTTCCGCCGCGCTGCCCGAGAACTTCGCCGGGTCCGGCAGGGGCCAGGCGGCGGTCAGCGCGGTGTCGCCGAAGTCCGGGCAGGCCTGGCCGGCCAGCGTGTCGCACAGTGCAATCACGAAATCCATCCGCGGCGCGTCCGGCCCGGTGAAGACATCCCAGGACTTCGAGCGCAGCGCCGACACATCATGGCCGAGCGCCTTGAGCTGGCTCAGCACCTCCGGCAGAGGGCCCTCATCGGCGGGCTCCGACCCGGCGGAAAAGGCGCGGAAGCGGCCCTCGCCGATGCGGCCCAGGATGGCCTCCGCCATGATCGAACGGGCGGAATTACGCGTGCAGAGGAACAGCACGTTGAAACGTGGCGCATCCATGTGGGGAGTCTCCCTCTCAGTGTCGAACAGGCGGTGCAGGTCGCCGCAACGATCCGGCTGGCCGCCGCAGCAGGCCTCCGCCAGGAAGGCCACCAGGCCGCGCAGCCTTGCGATCTGCGCGGCATAGACCAGGCTGCGCCCATGCCGCGTCGCCGCGACCAGCCCCGCCTGTTCCAGCGCCCGCAGGTGGAAGGACAGGGTCGAGGCCGGCACGCCGAGCCGCGCGCCGATCTCGCCCGCCGGCAGGCCGGATGGCCCCGCCGCCAGCAGCGCGCGCATCAGCTCCAGCCTTGTGCCCTGGCCGAGGGCGGTGAAGCCCAGGGCCGCCTGTTCGCTATCCATGTTTCCAGTATTATCGAAAGATCAGCTCGCGCGGCGTGAAGCTTCAATGACGGCTACGCCAGCGCCCGCACCACGCCCTGCACCGCCTCCCGCGCCGCCCGCGTCACCCCGGCCAGGGTGGCGGAAGCCATGCCCGTCCAGTCGCCATAGCCGAGCAGCCACAGATGCGGCTCCGCCACCGCCCGGCCGTCCGGCCCCACCGCCACCTGGCCTTCCGCATCGATCACACCGAGCGGCGCCAGATGGTCCAGCGCCGGGCGGAAGCCGGTGCACCACAGGATGGCATCAGCCGGAATGCGCGTGCCATCCGCCCAGACCGCCGCATCCGCCTCCAGCCGTACAAAGGGCCGTAGGCTGCGGTCGAAGACGCCGCGCGCGCGGGCCTCCCGCACCGGCGGCACGGCGACGATGTTGCCGAGGCCGCCGAGGGCCTCCGGTGGCGGCCTGCCCTCCCGCTGCGCCTGCCAGCGGGCCGTGGCGCGCTCGAACAGCACGCGGCCATCGACGTCATCCGGCAGGAAGACGGGCTCCCGCTCCGTCACCCAGATGATCGCGGCGGCGTGGCGGGACAGTTCGGCCAGGATCTGCGCGCCGGAATTGCCGCCACCCACCACCAGCACGCGCCGCCCGGCGAAATCCTCCGGCCGGCGATAGTGTGCCGAATGGCACTGCGGGCCGCGGAACGCGTCGCGGCCGGGAATGTCCGGAATGAAGGGGTGGCTCCAGGTGCCGGTGGCGCTGATCACGGCGCGGGCTGTAAGGTCGGCGCCCTCCAGAACCAACCCGTCCTCGGCCCGATGCACGGCGGTCACGCGCACCGGCCGGCGGACCGGCAGCGCATACCGCGCCTCATAGGCCGCGAGGTAGGCCAGCACATCGTCCCGCGGCGGATAGCTTCCATCGGCAGGCGCCGGCATCGCCCAGCCGGGCAGGGACGAATACTGCGCCGGGGAGAACAGCGTCAGCGAATCCCAGGCCTGGCCCCAGGCGCCACCAGGCGCCGTCCCGTCATCCAGTATGGCGAAGGACAGGCCGGTGCGGCGCAGGAAATACCCCGCCGCCAGCCCGGACTGGCCGCCGCCGATGATGGCGACGTCCAGGATCACCGGGGCTCAGCCGTCCAGCTTCACGCCGGTCAGGGCCACCAGCTCCGCCCAGCGGGCCACTTCCGCCCGCTGGAAGGCGGCGAAGGCGGCCGGCGCCAGCGGGTCCAGCGTGAAGGCGGCCGCCGCCAGGCGGCGCTTCACCTCCGCATCCTCCAGCGCGCCGAGGAAGGCCTGCGCCAGCCGCTCCGCCGCCGCCGCCGGCACGCCGGCCGGGGCAAACAGGCCGAACCAGGCATCGACGGCCATGTAGGGCACATTGGCCTCGGCCGCGGTCGGCACATCCGGGAAATCCGCCAGCCGCGCCGGCGCGCCGATCTGCAAGGCGCGCAGCCTGCCGTCCTTCACCAGCCCGGCCACGGTCGGGAAGGTCGAGGTGTAGAAATTCACCACGCCCGCCACCGTATCCGTCGCCGCCGGCGCCGCACCCCGATACGGCACATGCGTGGCCGTCAGCCCCGACCGCCGCACGAAGCTCTCCGAGATCACATGGCTGGCCGAGCCGGCGCCGGAGGACGCGTAGCTCACCGCGCCGGTCAGCTTCGCCAGATCCGCCATGCTGCGCGCCGGCGAATTGGCCGGCACCACCGTCGCATGATGCACGGTCGCCAGCTTCGCCACCGGGGTGAAGCTGTCCACCACATGATAGGGCAGGCGCGCCATCATCGCCTGGTTCGAGGCATGGGTCTGGTTGTGGCCGAGGATCAGCGTCAGCCCATCCGGCGCCGCCCGCGTCGCGGCCTCCGCGCCAATTACGCCGCCGGCGCCGGCGCGATTGTCCACCACCACCGGCTGGCCGAGCGTGGCCGCGGCACGTTCGCCGGTGACACGAGCCAGGATATCGGTCGGCCCGCCGGGCGGCGCCGGGACGATCAGGCGGATTGGTCCCGCCCCCTGCGCCCGCGCGCCGGTTATGAGGGCGGGCGTGGCAAGCATGGGCAGGGCGAGCAGGCTGCGGCGGCGGATCATGGCGTGGTTTCCCCCAGGGCTTCCGTTGCGTGTCGCAACCTAGCGCCCCGCCCGTCAAGATGCGCCGCTCACCTCTCCGTCACCATCACACGCCGAGGTTGTATCTCGCGCGCGCGCTGGCGCAGGCTACCCAGGCGCAATAACAGAAATACGGAGGCGCGAGGCGATGACAGCCGACCAGCCGACCATGGAGCGTGGCCCCGCCGAGCCCGCCACCGCGCGTGCCCTGTGGCCGACCTTCCTGCGCCGCACCCTTGCCGAGGAAAGCCTGGCGGCGGCGCCGCTCAGGCGGCGTCCAATTTCTCCGACAGCTTCAGCCACTCCTCCTCCAGATTCGCGGTCTGGCGGGAAATGACGATGCGGCGGGTATTGGCCCAGGTGATGTCCTCGGGCTTGCGCTTGGCGTAGGTCGCGGGGTCGGACAGGCGCTTCTCGATCAGCCGGGCTTCCAGCGCCAGCTTCTCCATCTCCCGCTCGATCTCCTTCAGCCGGGTGCGCATCGGCGCCAGGGCGGCGCGGGAGCTGGCCGATTTCTTCCGCTCCAGCGACCCCTTGCCACCGCCTTCGGCTTCCGCCGCACGGCCGGCGCCGCCGCTGCGGGCGCGGTCCGCCAGCAGGGTGCGGTATTCATCCATATCGCCGTCGAAGGACTTCACCTGGCCGTCGGCGACGAGCCACAGCCGGTCCGCGATCAGCTCCACCAGATGCGGGTCGTGGGTGATGAGCAGCACGGCACCGCCGAAATCGGCCAGCGCGCGCACCAGCGCCTCCCGCGCATCGATGTCCAGGTGGTTGGTCGGCTCGTCCAGGATCAGCAGTTGCGGGGCATCGCGCGTGCACAGCGCCAGCAGCAGCCGGGCCTTCTCGCCACCCGAGCAATTGGCGATCTTCGTCTCGGCGCGTTCCACCGTCAGACCGAAGCGCGCCAGCTGGCTGCGGCATTGCGCGACGGTGGCGTTGGGCAGCGCCGCCTGCATATGGGTCAGCGGCGTGCCGGTGGCGTCCAGATCCTCCGACTGATGCTGTGCGAAGAAGCCCACGCGCAGCCGCGGCGCCCGCTTCACAGTGCCCTTGGACGGCCCCAGCCGCCCGGCCAGCAGCTTGGCGAGGGTGGACTTGCCGTTGCCATTGGCGCCGAGCAGCGCGATGCGGTCATCCTGGTCGATCCGCAGGTCGAGGCCGCGCAGGATCGGCGCGCCGCCATAGCCGACCTCGACATGCTCCAGCGCGAGCACGGGCGGCGCCAGCTCCTCCGGCTCCGGGAAGGCGAAGGTGGTGGAGGCATCCTCGATCACCGCATCCAGCACCGGCAGTTTCTCCAGCGCCTTGATGCGCGACTGTGCCTGCTTGGCCTTGGACGCCTTGGCGCGGAAACGGTCCACGAAGGCCTGCATATGCGCGCGCTGGGCGGCGATCTTGCCGCGCTGCGCCTCCACCTGCGCCGCGCGTTCCGTCCGCACCCGGACGAAGCGTTCGTAATTGCCCGGATAGTACAGGATCTTGCCGCGATCGAGATGCGCGATCCCGCCCACCGCGCGGTCCAGCAGCCCGCGATCATGGCTGACGATGATGGCGGCCCCCGAGAAGCGGTTCAGCCAGCCCTCCAGCCACAGCGTCGCTTCCAGGTCGAGGTGGTTCGTCGGCTCGTCCAGCAGCAGTAGGTCCGGCTCCAGGAACAGCGCCCGGGCCAGCGCCACGCGCATCCGCCAGCCGCCGGAGAAACTGTCCAGCGGCCGCGCCTGCGCCTCCGCATCGAAGCCGAGGCCGGCCAGCACCGTCGCCGCACGCGCCGGCGCGGCATCGGCCTGGATCGCCATCAGCCGTTCATGGATTTCCGCCGCCCGGTTCGCCTGGTCGGGGCGTTCCAGCGCCGCCAGCAGCTCCGCGCGTTCCGTATCCGCCTCCAGCACCGCCTCCAGGAGGCTGCCCGGCCCGCCCGGCGCTTCCTGCGAGACCACGCCCATGCGGGCGCGCGCGGCGAGGCGAATCTCCCCGCCATCCGGGATAAGTTCCTTGGTGATGGCCTTGAGCAGCGTGGACTTGCCCGCGCCGTTGCGCCCCACGAGGCCGAGCTTGTGCCCGGTATCGAGCGTCAGCTCTGCCCCATTGAGCAATTCCCGCCCGCCGAAGCGGATGGTGAGGTCGCGGATGATGAGAACGGTCATGCGCCGCTTCATAGCGGGCCTTTCCCGCCAGGCGTAGGGGCTTCAAGCTGCACACCCCTTCACACAGCGAGGCGCCCCGCCATGGACCAGACCGACGAGACCTTCATGCGCCGCGCCATCGCGCTGTCGCAGCAGGCCGCATCCACCCCCGGCGCGCAGCCCTTCGGCGCCGTAGTGGTGAAGGATGGGCAGGTGGTGGGGGAGGGGTTCAACCAGGCGATCGGCAAGCTCGACATCACCTCGCATGGGGAGACGGAGGCGATGCGCGATGCCTGCCGCCGCCTCGGCACGCTGGATCTGTCCGGCTGCACCGTCTTCACCTCCTGCGAGCCCTGTGCGCTGTGCGTCGCGACCATGCAGATGGCTAAGATCGAGGCGGTGGTCTTCGCTGCCGGCCTCACGGACAGCGCCCGGGTGCTGGCCGATGTCGGGCCTGCGCGGCGCTTCCGGGCGGATATCACCGCGGTCCGGGCCGAAGCCGCCGCGCCCATCGGCCAGGGCCGGATGAAGGCGCGAAGGGCGCTGGTGGCGGAGGCGGTGGAGGTGCTGGAGGCCTGGGCCGGGAAGGCGTAACCGGCCCGACCCTTGCGCGCAGCCGAAACCCCGCCTATCCGGCGCGCCACCAACCAAGGATCATTCCCATGGCCATCGAGCGCACCTTCAGCATCCTCAAGCCCGACGCGACCCGCCGCAACCTGACCGGCAAGATCAACGCCGTGTTCGAGGAAGCGGGCCTGCGCATCGTCGCCCAGAAGCGCATCCACATGACGCGCGCCCAGGCCGAGGCCTTCTACGGCGTGCACCGTGAGCGCGGCTTCTTCAACGACCTGGTGACCTTCATGATCTCCGGCCCGGTCGTCGTGCAGGTGCTGGAAGGTGAGAATGCGGTCGCCAAGCACCGCGACGTGATGGGCGCCACCAACCCGGCGAACGCCGCGGAAGGCACCGTCCGCAAGCTGTTCGCCGAGAGCATCGAGGCCAACAGCGTCCACGGCTCCGACAGCCTGGAGAACGCCGCAACCGAGATCGCGTACTTCTTCGCCGGCACCGAAATCGTCGGCTGAAGCCGAAACGGGGGGCGGGCTGCCGCCCCCCGAAGTCTCAGACCAGGAAGATCGCCATCAGCACCAGCACGGCGACCGTCACGCCGATGCCCCAGGTGCTGGCGCGCAGGAAGCCCGCGTAAAGGCCCTGGCGCTCCGCCATCAGATCCTCGGCCTTCACTTCGACCATCTCGTACGTCGTTGCCTCTTCGGCCATGACCACCCTCATCCGGATCCGCGTCAGGCAGCGGTTGTAGGTAGCGGGGCGGGGGCCGGCAAGGGGTTCGCCAGCGCGCCCTGCGCGCCCGGCACGGCCGCCACCGCGACATCCGCCTCGATCCGTACCCGCCCCGAGGCCAGCCAGGCGAGCGCCGCCGGGTACAGGATGTGTTCCTGTTCCAGAACGCGCGCGGCGAGTGCCGCCTCGTCATCCCCCGGCAGGACCGGCACGGCGGCCTGGGCCAGGATCGGCCCCTCATCCACGCCGGGCCGTACCAGATGCACCGTGCAGCCATGCAGCTTCACCCCGGCCGCCAGCGCGCGGGCATGGGTGTCCAGCCCCCGGAAGCTCGGCAGCAGGGAGGGGTGGATGTTGACCATCCGGTCGCGCCAGCGCTCCACGAATCCCTCCGTCAGCACCCGCATGAAGCCGGCGAGTGCCACCAGCTCGATCCCGTGCCGGGCGAATTCCGCCTCCATCGCCCGCTCGAAGCCATCCCGGTCCGACTTGAAGGGGCGGCTTTCCACCACCGCGGTGGGCACGCCGGCCGCCTGGGCCACCGCCAGCCCTGCCGCATCGGCGCGGTTCGACAGCACCAGGGCGATGGTCGCCGGATAGCCCGGTGCGGCGGCGGCGCGCAGCAGGGCGGCCATGTTGCTGCCGCGGCCGGAGATCAGGATCGCGACGCGCATGCTCACGCGGGCCAGCCGGCCCCCAGATGGTCGACCCGTACGGCGGCGGCACCCTCGCCGGCCTCCAGCGCGCCGATGCGGAACACCGTCTCCCCCGCCGCCTCAAGCTGTGCCTTCGCGGCCTCGGCCTCGGCCTCGCCCACCACCAGGACCATGCCGAGGCCGCAATTGAACACCCGCAGCATTTCCTCCGCCGCCACATTGCCGGTGCGGGCCAGCCAGCCGAAGACCGGCGGCAGCGACCAGGCGCGGGCATCGAGCGCGGCGACCACGCCGGTGGGCAGCACGCGCGGCAGGTTGCCCGGCAGGCCGCCGCCGGTGATGTGGGCGGCGGCCTTCAGCAGCCCCGCCTTGTGCAGCGCCAGCACCGGCTTCACGTAGATCCGCGTCGGCACCAGCAGCGCCTCCGCCACGTTTTGCCCACCAGCGAATGGCGCCGGAGCGTCAAGGGTCAGGTTGGTGCCTTCCAGGATCCGCCGCACCAGCGAGAATCCGTTGGAATGCACGCCGGAACTGGCCAGCCCCAGCAGCACGTCGCCCGGCCCGATATCCGCCCGCGGCAGCAGCGCATCGCGCTCCGCGGCCCCCACCGTGAAGCCGGCGAGGTCGTAGTCGCCGCCCTTGTACAGCCCCGGCATTTCCGCCGTCTCGCCACCCACCAGGGCGCAGCCGGCAATCCGGCAGCCTTCCGCGATGCCACCCACCACGGCGGCGGCCTGCGCCACCTCCAGCTTGCCCGTCGCAAAATAGTCCAGGAAGAACAGCGGCTCCGCCCCCTGCACCACCAGGTCGTTCACGCACATTGCCACCAGGTCCTGGCCGACGAAGCCATGAATGCCGCTGTCGATCGCCAGCTTCAGCTTGGTGCCCACGCCATCGGTGGAGGAAACCAGCACCGGGTCGCGGAACCCGGCCGCCTTCAGATCGAACAGGGCGCCGAAACCGCCGAGGCCGCCCATCGTTCCAGCCCGGTCGGTGCTGCGGGCGAGGGGCTTGATCACCTCCACCAGCGCGTCGCCGGCTTCGATGTCCACCCCCGCGTCACGGTAGGTCAGGCTGGTCATGGCGGTCCCCGATCGGGTATGCGTGAGAGACGGAAAAGGATTGCGAGATGCCGGTTACAAGCATGCCGCCTACAAGCATGTCGGGCGACCTGCGGCGAGCCTGGCGGGCGAAGCGAGGGGGAAACAACCACGCGCGCGTTGCCTCCGCAATCCGCATGCTCGGTCTGGCTCTCCTGCTGTTTTGCGGTGCCGCCCTCGCGCCGGCCATGGCGCAGGAAGACCCGCTGGTGCAGCGCGGCGTGCCGGCGGAGGCTACCGCGGAAACCGCCGTGCTGGCGCGGGAGCAGGCGCTGAATGCCGGCCAGCGCCTGGCCTATGAGCGGATGGCCGCCAGCCTTGGCCTCAGCACCAGCGCCTCCACCCAGCAGATCGAATCGATGGTGCGGTCGCTGGTGATCGAATCGGAGCGGATCACGGCGCGGACCTACACCGCCCGCATCACGGTGAACTTCAACCCGCAGCGCGTCGCCGCCGCCGGCGGCCGCCTGCCCGCAAGCCCGAATGCCACGGCGCCTTCGCAGGATGGCACGCAGCCGGTGGAAACGCCGGCCCCCATGGCCAGCGGCCCGGCCGTGACGACGGTCGACGCGATGGCCAGCTACCGCAGCTTGGCCGAATGGGTGGAGATCACCCGCCGGCTGGAGACCGCCCCGCCCGTGGCGCGGGTGCAGGTGGTGTCCGTTTCCGGGGACCAGGCACGTCTGCGGCTTGGCTTGCGCAGCCAGGCGCCGGAAGCGGCGATGGCGCTGGCTTCGGCCGGCCTCGCCTTGTCCCCCGCGACCTACGACCCGCGCGGCGGCGCGGCTTCGGGCGGCGAGGGGTGGCGCCTGAGCCTTGCCGGATTCCGCTGACACGACCCAACCCGAAGCCGATGGTGGGCCGTTCACGCTGCCCAATGCCATCACCTTCGCCCGGCTCTGCGCGGTGCCAGCCGCCATCTGGCTGATGCTGCATGGCCGCTTGGACATCGCCTTCTGGGTCTTCGTCGCGGCCGGCATCTCCGATGGGCTGGATGGTTGGCTGGCCCGCATCACCAACAGCCGGTCCGCGCTGGGGGCCATGATGGATCCGGTCGCGGACAAGGCGCTGCTGGTCTCGGTCTATGTCACGCTGGCCGTACTCGGCGTGCTGCCGGACTGGCTGGCGATCCTGGTGGTGTTCCGTGATCTGCTGATCGTCGGCGGCGTTGTCGTGCTGTATATGCTGGGGCAGCCGCCGCTGATCAAACCGCTGTGGGTCTCCAAGCTGAACACCTTCGCCCAGATCGGCCTCGCGGCCTTCGCCCTGCTGATGGCCGGATACGGGCTGGGCACCCGCGCGGTGCTGGATGCGGCGATCTGGCTGGTGGCCGCCACCACCTTCGCCTCCGGCGCCGCCTATGTGGTGCAGGCGGCGCGCTCCGGCCGATGAGCCGCCCGCCACCCCCGCCCCAGTTGCCGCCACCGGCCCTGCCGTCGCCCCCACTGCCGCCGGCGGTGAAGATGCCGGCGGGGGAACTGCCGAAGCCGCGCCCCGGCCCGGCGCCGCTGCCGCCGCCGGTGCAGCCGGGCCGCCAGGCGACGCGGGGCGAGCGCTGGGCCATGGTGCTCGGCACGCTGGCGGCGCTGCTGCTGGCGATGTGGCTGTTCTCCGCCATCCTGACGCCCTTCGTGCTGGCCGGCTGCATCGCCTATTTCCTGGACCCGCCGACCACGCGCCTGGCCCGGCTCGGCGTGCCACGGCCGGTGGCCGCCTTCCTGCTGGTGCTGGCGCTGACCGCCCTGGCCCTGCTGGCGCTGCTGCTGCTGTACCCCTTGCTGGTCGCGCAGATCGGCGTGCTGGTGGTCCGCACCCCCGCCTATGTCGCCGGCATCGGCCAGGCCGTGCGCCAGGCACTGGAAGCCGCGCAGAACGCCTTCGGGCCGGAGGTGGTGGACACCCAGCTGCGGGACCTGGTGATCGGCCAGGCGGGGCAGATCATCACCTTCCTCGGCACCGCCGTGGCGCGGCTGATCGGCGGTGGCGTGGCGCTGTTCAACGTCTTCGCCCTGCTGGTGGTGACGCCGATCGTCGGCTTCTACCTGCTGCGCGACTGGCAGGCGATGATGGCGCGCATCGAGAGCTGGCTGCCGCGCAAATCCGCCCAGACCCTGCGCCAGTTGGCGCGGGATACGGACCGGGTGCTGTCCGCCTGGCTGCGCGGCCAGTTGCTGTGCTGCGCCATCCTCGCCGCCTACTACGCCGCGGCCTTGTCGGCCGTGGGGCTGGAACTCGGCCTGACCGTCGGGCTGATGGCGGGCCTGCTGTCCTTCATCCCCTATGTCGGATCGCTCACCGGCTTCGTCACCGCGGTGGTGCTGGCCGTGGCGCAGTTCGGCACCTGGAATGAGGTGCTGCTGGTGGTCGGCATCTTCGTGCTGGGCCAGACGGTGGAGGGCTATGTCATCTATCCTCGCCTGCTGGGGGATAGGGTTGAACTGCACGCGGTCTGGGTGATCTTCGCCCTGTTCGCCGGCGGCGTGGCCTTCGGCTTCCTCGGCGTGCTGCTGGCGGTGCCGATGGCGGCCGCCATCGGCGTGGTCGCGCGCTACTGGCTGCGGCGCTACCTGGAAAGCCCGCTATACCTGGACCCGCCGCGCACCGGCAGCGGCTGAGGCCCAGCCGCTCAGCCGATCGCCACCGCCGCCCCCACCATTTCCTGCGCCGCCGCCAGGTCGCCTGGGCGGCCGAGCAGATAGCCCTGGCCCTTGGAGACGCCCAGCGCCTCCAGCGTCGCGAATTCCGCCTCGGTCTCGATGCCCTCGGCGACGATCTCGCAGTCGGTCTCGCGGGCGAAGAAGCACAGCGCCGCGGCCAGGGCGCGCTTGGCCGGGTCCCGGTTCACGTCGCGCACCAGGCCCATATCCAGCTTGATGATGTCCGGCTGCAGTTGAAGGATGTGCTGCAGGCTGGAATAGCCGGCCCCGGCATCATCGATGGCGAGCTTCACGCCGGCCGATCGCAGCGGGGCCAGCGCCCTGCGCAACGCCTCGTAATCCGCGACCTGGCAGTGTTCCGTCACCTCCAGCACCAGGCGTTCCGTCGGCAGCCCGGCGAGCAGGGCTGTCAGCCGGCCGCTGAGAATGGTGGCGGGTGCCGCGTTGAGGGACAGGAAGGCCGGTGCCTTCAGCCGGCGCACCGCCTGCACCGCGCGCCGCAGCACCGCCAGTTCCAGCTCCACCCCGCGGCCCGCCGCATGGGCCGCGGCGAACCACAGATCCGGCGTGCGATAGGGTTCCGGGCCGAAGCGGCACAGCGCCTCGAAGCCCACCACCTGGAAGGGGCGCAGCGCGAGGATGGGCTGGAAGCGGAAGGTGAACAGCCGTCCCTCCATCACCGCCTCCAGCTCCGCCAGCCGGGCCTCGCTGGCCTCCGCCTCGGCCAGTTCGCGCGCGATTTCATGTGCGGCGACATCGGCGAAAACGCGCATCACCTGCAGGTCGCGGGCGTTCAGGCTGGGGTTCGGGTTCGGGCTGAGGCAGCAGAACATGCCATAGGCACGGCCATCCGGCAGGCAGACCGGCACCGAGACATGCGCGCCGATCGGCACCGCGCGGGTGATCGGCAGGCTGGCCGCCAGCGGCAGGGCGGCGGTGTCCGGGATCAGCTCCGGCAGGCGCCCGGCCAGGATATGCGGGCAATAGACCTCATGCAGCGGGCGCGAATCGCCGGGCTTGATCAGACCTTCCAGCCCCGGTGCATCGACCTCCCGGAACACCGAGCGGCCCCCTTCGAAGCGGGATAGATAGGCCACCTCCATGCCGAGATGGCGGCGCACCGCCTCCAGCCCGCGCTGGATGGTGGTATGCCCGGCGCTGGCGGGCTTCATCAATCCGTCGAACATGCCGCGTCCTATTCGCCCGCGAGGCGGGCGGTTGCAGGGGGGGGTTTGCGGCAACTTTTTTCGCCTGGGGCCTTGCGGCAGGGGCAGGCTTTGCCCCCGCGGCACTCTGGCGGGCCCGGGTGAAGGATGGGTTGATGCGGCCGATGGCGTCCTGCGCTAAAGCCGTCGAGATGGTTTCCCCCTCGCACGCTGCCCTGTTCTGCATCGGTGCGCTGCTGGCCACGCCTGGGCCGGTGGCGGCGGAAACCCTGCTGCATGCGCCGGGGCCGCAGGGCCGGCTGGAGGGCGCCTTCACCGCCGGCCGCCCGGAGGGTCCGGTGCTGCTGCTGGTCCCCGGCTCCGGCCCCACGGACCGCGACGGCAATGGCGGGCCCGGCCTGCGTCCCGACACCTATCGCCTGCTGGCGGAGGGGCTGGCTTCGCGCGGCATCGGCACGCTGCGGATCGACAAGCGCGGCCTGCACGGCAGCCGCGCCGCGGTGCCGGACGCGGAGGCGGTGACCATGGCGGATTACGCCGCCGATGTGGGCAACTGGGTCGCCACCCTGCGGCGGGAAACGGCGGCGCGCTGCATCTGGCTGGCCGGACACAGCGAGGGCGGGCTTGTCGTGCTGCTCGCCGCGCAGACCGTGCCGGATCTCTGCGGCCTGGTGCTGCTCGCGACACCCGGGCGCCCCCTGGGGGTGGTGCTGCGCGAACAACTCCGCGCCGCCCTGCCGGAAGGGCCGGTGCTGGCGGAAGCCATGGCGATCATCGCGCGGCTGGAGGCTGGGCAGGGGCTGCCCGAGACCATCAGCCCGGCGCTCCGCCCGCTGTTCCGGCCAGGGATCGCCGGTTTCCTGGCCAGCCTGTTCGCGCTGGACCCGGCTCGCCTGGCCGCGGAGGCGCGCCAGCCCATCCTGGTCCTGCAAGGGGAGCGGGACCTTCAGGTGGGGCGCGCCGACGCCGAGGCGCTGGCTGGCGCCAACCCGTCCGCGCGGCTGGTGCTGCTGCCGGAAGCCAACCACGTGCTGAAGGCCGTTGGTGACCGGGCCGACAATCTTGCGGCCTATGCCGACCCCGATCGCCCGCTGGCGCCCGGCGTGCTCGACGCCATCGCCGAATTTGTAGCGGCGCCACCCGGGTGAGCGGGCAACTGCCGTTGCCGCTGCCGGAGCTCGCCTCCTCCGCGGCGTCGGACCTGATCCCGGATGCCAGCAATGCGGAGGCGCTGGCCTGGCTGAACGCGCCCGAAAGCTGGCCCTTGCGCCGCCTGGCGCTGCATGGGCCGGAAGGCGTCGGCAAATCTCACATGCTGCACGCCGCGGCGGCGGAGCGCGGCTGGCGGCTGCTGGCCGGGCCGGGCCTGACCATGGATGCGGCGCTGGCCGATGTGGCCGGCACCGCGCTGGACCGCGCCGATGCAGCGCCCGAACAGGCGCTGTTCCACCTGATCAACCATGCGGCGGAGGCCGGCGCGCCGCTGCTGCTGGCCGCCCGCGCCCCGCCCGCCCGCTGGGGCACCATCCTGCCCGACCTCGCCAGCCGGCTGCGCGCCACCCAGGCGGTGGGCGTGCAGACCCCGTCGGAGCCGTTGCTCGCGGCGCTGCTGGCCAAGCACCTGGCGGACCGGCAGTTGCGGGTGGAGCCGGGGGTGCAGGCCTTCCTGCTGTCCCGCCTGCCGCGCCATGCCGCGGCCATCGCGCGGGCCGTGGCGGCGCTGGATGCGGCATCGCTCGCCGGGGCCACGCCGATCACGCGGCCCCTGGCACGCCAGGTGCTGGCGCTGGATGACCGTTCCGAGACGTCCGCGCAATCAGCCTCCCCGAATGGCGGGCCGCTGGGCTAGTCTCATTTCCATGGACACGATGCCGACGCCCGCAGGCCCGACTGCGACCACCCACCCCACGCCCAAGCCCGGCGCGCCGACCGGCGCCGTGCGGCCGCCGGCGATCGCGGCCGACAGCCCCGCGCGCTTCATCAATCGCGAATTGTCCTGGCTCGCCTTCAACACCCGCGTGCTGGAGGAAGCGGCCAATCCGCGCCACCCGCTGCTGGAGCGGCTGCGCTTCGTCGCCATCTCCGCCTCCAACCTGGACGAGTTCTACTCCGTCCGCGTCGCCGGGCTGATCGGCCAGGACCGCGCCGGCATCACCACCCCTTCGCCGGATGGCCTGACCCCGGCGCAGCAGCTTTCGGCCGTGAACGCGGCGGCGCAGTCCCTCATCGAGGGCCAGCAGGAGGCCTGGCACGAATTGCGCGGCTTGCTCGATGCCGCCGGTGTCTCCGTCTGCAAGCCGGCGCAGCTGACGGAGGCGGATCGCGCCTGGCTGGAAGGCTGGTTCATGGACCGCGTCTTCGCCGTGCTGACGCCGCTGGCCGTCGACCCCGCCCACCCCTTCCCCTTCATCGCCAACCTGGCGCTCTGCATGGTGCTGAAGCTGGTGCGGGAGGAGGATGGCGGCACCATGCGCGCCTTGCTGCCGCTGCCGCCGCAGATCGAGCGCTTCATCCGCCTGCCGCCGGAGCCGGAGTCCAAGCGCATCCGCTTCGTGATGCTGGAGGATCTGATCGTCCTGTTCCTGAAGCGCCTGTTCCCCGGCTTCATCGCCGCCGAGCACGGCCTGTTCCGCCTGATCCGCGACACCGATGTGGAGTTCGAGGAGGAGGCGGAGGATCTGGTCCGCTCCTACGAAACTGCCCTGAAGCGCCGCCGCCGCGGCCAGGCCATCCTGCTATCCGTGGACAGCCGCATGGCCGCCGACATGGTGCAGCTGGTGGCGGAGGAGATGGAATCGGACCGCGCCGGGCTGGTGAAGGTGGATGGCCTGCTCGGCATCGCCGACATCAAGCAGCTGATCGTCGATGACCGGCCGGACCTGCTGTTCACCCCCTACACGCCGCG
>LNFM01003796.1_pt1 | contig 42290 bp, 41 predicted proteins | sample 596031 | NCBI WGS metagenome assembly LNFM01 (sample SAMN04254537, study PRJNA301005) | activated carbon metagenome | isolation source: dual media filters at the Ann Arbor, Michigan drinking water treatment plant | place: USA: Ann Arbor
CCGTGCCCTGGCGATCGATGCGGTGGAAGCGGCGAAGTCCGGCCATCCCGGCATGCCGATGGGCATGGCCGACGTCGCCACCGTGCTGTTCACGAAGTTCCTGAAATACGACGCCGCCGACCCGCGCTGGGCCGACCGTGACCGCTTCGTGCTGTCGGCCGGGCATGGGTCGATGCTGCTGTATGCGTTGCTGCATTTGAGCGGCCATGCCGGCATGGGCGCGGATGAGCTGCGGCGCTTCCGTCAGCTGCATTCGCCGGCCGCCGGGCACCCGGAATACGGCGAGCACCCGGGCATCGAGATGACAACGGGCCCGCTCGGCCAGGGCTTCGCCACCGCGGTCGGCATGGCGCTGGCCGAACGGATGATGCAGGCGCGCTTCGGCACGTCGCTGGTGGACCACCGCACCTGGGTGATCGCCTCGGACGGCGACCTCCAGGAGGGCGTCAGCCACGAGGCGGCGTCGCTGGCGGGCCATTACGGCCTGTCGAAGCTGTGCGTGCTGTGGGACGACAACCACATCTCGATCGACGGCGACACCGCGCTGTCGTTTACCGACGACACGCTGAAGCGCTTCCAGGCCTATGGCTGGGCGACGCGCCGCGTGGACGGGCATGATGCCGAGGCGCTGGCGAGTGCCATGGCCTGGGCCACGCGCAGCCGCAAGCCGGTGCTGATCGCGTGTCGCACCATCATCGGCCTGGGCGCGCCGAGCAAGGCGGGCACGGCGGGGTCGCACGGGTCGCCGCTGGGCGCCGCGGAAGCGGCCGCGGCAAAGCAGGCGCTGGGCTGGACCGCCGCGCCCTTCACCGTGCCGGACGACATCAAGGCCGCCTGGGAAGCCGCCGGGCGGCGCAGCGCGGGGACGCGGCGGTCCTGGCTGAAGCGCCTGGCCAAGCACCCGCAGCAGGCTGAATTCGACCGTGCGGTCGCCGGCCGCCTGCCGGAATCCTGGCACGAGGCGCTGGCCGCCCTGCGCGCCAGGCACGCCGAGGAAAAGCCCAAGCTGGCCACGCGCGTGAGCAGCCAGCGCGCGCTGGAAGCGCTGGTGCCGTCGGTGCCGGAAATGGTCGGCGGTTCGGCCGACCTGACGGGCTCCAACAACACCAATGTGAAGGGCATCCCGCCGATCGCGCCGGGGAACTTCGCCGGCCGCTTCGTCCATTGGGGCGTGCGCGAATTCGGCATGGCGGCGGCGATGAACGGCATGGCGCTGCATGGCGGCATCATCCCGTATTCCGGCACCTTCCTGGTGTTCAGCGACTATCTGCGGCCGGCCGTGCGGCTGGCGGCGCTGATGCGCACGCGCGTCATCCATGTGCTGACGCATGACAGCATCGGGTTGGGCGAGGACGGCCCGACCCACCAGCCGGTCGAGCACCTGGCATCCTTCCGCGCCATGCCGAATGTCTGCGTGTTCCGCCCGGCCGATGCGATGGAAACCGCCGAGTGCTGGGAACTCGCGGTGAAGCGCGCCGATGGTCCGTCTCTGCTCGCGCTGTCGCGGCAGAACCTGCCCGCGCTGCGCAGCGATGCCGGCGAGAACCGCTGCGCGCGCGGCGGCTACGTGCTGGCCGAGGCGTCCGGCCCGCGCACCGCGACGCTGATCGCGACCGGATCCGAAGTGCATCTGGCGATGGCCGCGCGCGATGCGCTGGAAGCCGATGGCATCCCGACCGCCGTGGTGTCCCTGCCCTGTTGGGAGATTTTCGCCGCGCAGGATGCGTCCTATCGCAACCAGGTGCTGGGCAGTGCGTTGCGCGTGGGCGTCGAGGCGGCGGTCGGCTTCGGCTGGGAACGCTGGCTCGGCGCCGATGGCATCTTCATCGGCATGGGGGGTTTCGGCGCCTCGGCGCCGGCGGAACATCTGTACGAGCATTTCGGCATCACGGCCGAGGCTGTCACGGCGGCGGTGAAGAAGCGCGTCGCGTAACCATCACGGGAAGGATCGGGTCATCATGGCGGTGAAGGTTGCCATCAACGGGTTCGGGCGCATCGGCCGCCTGGTGCTGCGCGCGGCCTGCGAGGCAGGACGGCAGGACCTGGAATTCGTCACCATCAACGACCTCGGCAGCGTGGAGGCGAATGCCCACCTGTTCCGCTACGACAGCGTGCATGGCCGCTTCCCGGGCGAGGTGATCGTGAACGGCGACACCATCACCATCAAGAACGCCGGCAAGACCTGGGGCCCGATCAAGATCACCGCCGAGCGTGATCCGTCCAAGCTGCCGCTGGCCGGCGTCGATGTCGCGATGGAATGCACCGGCATCTTCACCAGCAAGGAGAAGGCCTCGGCGCTGCTGACCGCGGGCGCGCGCAAGGTGGTCATCTCCGCCCCCGGCGACAATGCGGACGCGACCATCGTCTATGGCGTGAACGAGAAGACGCTGACCAAGGAGATGACGGTCATCTCCAACGCGTCCTGCACCACCAATTGCCTCGCGCCGGTCGCGAAGGTGCTGCATGACACCTTCGGCATCGTGCGCGGCTACATGGTGACCATCCACGCCTATACCGGCGACCAGAACACGGTCGACACGCTGCACAAGGATTTGCACCGCGCGCGCGCGGCGGCGGTCAGCGCCATCCCGACGTCGACGGGTGCGGCCAAGGCGGTCGGCCTGGTGATGCCGGAACTCAAGGGCAAGCTGGACGGCACCGCGATCCGCATCCCGACGCCGAATGTCTCGCTGGTCTCGCTCGACTTCGTGCCCGCCAAGGACGGTGTCACGAAGGAGGCGGTGAACGCGGCGATGAAGGCGGCGAGCGAGTCCGGGCCGCTCAAGGGCATCCTGGGCTACAACACGGAACCGCTGGTCAGCATCGACTTCAACCACAACCCCATGAGCAGCACCTTCGACGCGACGCAGACCCAGGTGGTCGATGGCGGCCTGGTGCGCGTGCTGTCCTGGTACGACAATGAATGGGGCTTCTCGAACCGCATGAGCGACACGACGGCGCTGTTCGGGAAGCTGTAGTCCACGCACCGCGGGCGCGGTTCAGAAGATCAACAGCCGCGCCCGCGCCATCTCGAACCCCCGCCCTTCCCCGTTCACGCAGCGCAGCGCCTGCTGCGTCGCGGTGCAGGTCAGCCCCCTGCCCTGCCAGGCCTGCCCATAGCCCAGCACCGGCGCCATCGGGTTCGCCACCGTATCCCCGTGGCACAGCAGCGCGGCAGCACCGCGCGGCCCCAGCCCCACCGCCCCGCCATGGTCCAGGTCGCAACTGCGCGGCCGCGGCGGGCGTTGGTAGGTGAAGTTCAGCACGTCGCAGCGCAGCCGCTGATCGAACACCGCGCAGTGGATGTTGCCCGAGGGCAACTGGAAGGCCTCCTGCGCCGATGCTAGGACCGGCAACAGGACCAAGACCGCGATCCACCGGACCATGCCACTCTCCTCGCCAGGATTTTCGACGCGATGACGTACCGAACCATCGACGCGCTGGATGCCAAGGGCAAGCGTGTGCTGCTGCGCGCCGACCTCAACGTTCCCGTGCGCGACGGCGCCATCACCGACCGCACGCGCATCGAGCGCCTGTGCCCGACCATCGCCGAACTGGCCAATGCCGGGGCGCGAGTCATCGTTTGCAGCCATTTCGACCGCCCCAAGGGCAAGCGGGTGCCCGAAATGTCGCTCAGGCCGCTGGCCGAGGCGCTGTCGGCCGCGCTGAAGCGCCCTGTCGCCTTCGCCGATGACTGCATCGGCCCCGCCGCCGAGGCCGCGGTCGCTTCCCTGGCCGATGGCGAAATCCTGCTGCTGGAGAACACCCGCTTCCACGCCGGCGAGGAGAAGAACGACCCCGCCATGGCCGCCGCCCTCGCCCGCCTGGCGGACGCCTATGTGAACGACGCCTTCTCCGCCGCCCACCGCGCCCATGCCAGCACGGAAGGCGTCGCGCACCTGCTGCCCTCCTACGCCGGGCGGCTGATGGAGGCCGAGCTCAAGGCGCTCGATGCCGCGCTGGGCAATCCCTCGCGCCCGGTGGTGGCGATCGTCGGCGGGGCGAAGGTCTCGACCAAGCTCGACCTGCTGGGGAACCTGAGCAAGCGCGTCGACGTGCTGGTCATCGGCGGCGCCATGGCCAACACCTTCCTGGCCGCGCAGGGCCACGGCATGGGGAAGTCGCTCCAGGAAGCCGAGCTGCACGACACCGCCCGCGGCATCCTCGAGACCGCGCGCGCCGCGAATTGCGAGATCCTGCTGCCCACCGACCTGGTGGTGGCCGAGGAGTTCAAGCCCAACCCCGCCACCCGCATCGTGCGCGCCAACGCGGTGCCGGACGGCTTCATGGCGCTGGATGTCGGCCCCGAGACCGAGCAGGCGATCGAGGCGCGGCTGCGCTCCGCCTCCACCCTGGTCTGGAACGGCCCGCTCGGCGCCTTCGAGACACCGCCCTTCGATGCAGCCACGGTCGGGGTGGCGCAGATCGTCGCGGCGCTCACGCAATCCGGCGCGCTGAAGTCGATCGGCGGCGGCGGGGACACGGTGGCGGCGCTGCGCCATGCCGGCGTGGCGGAACGCATGACCTATGTGTCGAGTGCCGGCGGCGCCTTCCTGGAATGGCTGGAGGGCAAGGCCCTTCCCGGAGTCGCCGCCCTCACCGCAACGTGATCTCGCGGTGCGTGACGCGCCGCGATTGCACGCATTGGTTGCTGGAAGGTTAACGGACACTCCGCACACTTTGCGGGGATGCGAACGTCTCCCCTTCGGTCCATCACCAGGCGCCCCGCGTTCAGCCATTCTTCACGTCTTGGCTGGACAATGCTGCGCATGGTCAGCCTCAACTCCCTCGCCGCCTTCACGCAGGAGGTCACCCGCACCGCCGGCATCCAGCCGGTCCGCGGACCCGACCGCCCATCCGACGCCGCACGCGCCAACGCCCCGGCGCAGCAACGCACGCTCGATGCCGTGCCGCCATCGGGCAGCCTGCCGGCGTTGCAGATCCTGCCGCGGGGATCGCTGCTCGACCTCAGGGTCTGACCAGCGGTCGAAATTCGCGCCGCACTGCGCGAAAATGTAAACGCGCGCCCGCAACCACCGCTTGCGGCAACGGGGGCACCTGCCCCATGATTCGGACATGTCCCGCTTCATCCGGCGGATCCCCGAGGGCGATGACCGCGAACGCATGATGTGCCCCGATTGCGGGCATGTCGCCTATGAGAACCCGAAGGTCGTCGTCGGCTCCATCGTGGCCGAGGACGACACGGTCCTGTTGTGCCGGCGCGCCATCGAACCCCGCCAAGGCTTCTGGACCATCCCCGCCGGCTACATGGAAATGAACGAGACGGTCGAGGAAGGCGCGCGCCGCGAAGCCTGGGAGGAAGCGCGCGCGCGCATCACCCTCGATGGCGTCCTCGCCGTCTATTCGATCGCCCGGCTCGGCCAGGTGCAGGTGATCTTCCGCGCCCGCTTCGCCGAACCCGGCTTCGAGGCCGGGCCGGAAAGCCTGGAAGTCCGTCGCTTCGCCTGGGGGGACATCCCGTGGGACGACCTTGCCTTCCCATCGGTCCGCTGGGCGTTGCACGCCTGGCGGGACGGCGCGCCGGGTTCGGTCGCGCTGAACCCGGCCGAGGATCCGCGCGGCATGCGGCCGCTGCCGAACGGCGGCGGCCTGTGATGCGCCGCCGCCCGCTGCTGGGTGTGGTGCTGGCGCTGCTCGCCGCCCCCGCGGCGGCGCAGCAGGCGGGCACGCCGCAAGGTCGCCGCGCAGCGCGGCGGCGCCGTGCGCCCCTTCCCGCTCCGCCGCCGCCGCCCGTCGATACGCGGCGGGGCGACCCCGCGCCGGTGCCCAACCTCGACATCGAAGGTCCGCGCAGGCTCGAAGCCTCGCGCACGACGCCACGGCTCGATCCTGCGCTGATCGACCCCGCCGAGCCGCGCTTCGGCAGCGCCGCCGACCGCAACAGCCTTCAGGCGCGCGAGGACCGGCTGCTGCGCCAGCCCGCCCCCGGCGCCAGGCTGCGCCTGCCCTTCACCTACTGACCGCCGGGCTCAGCCCCCCGGCGGGCGGGCCGCGCCCCGCCCCCGGATGAACAATCCGCGCAGCCGGTCCACGATGCCGGTGCGCACACGGATCGCAGGCGCCGTCAGCTCCCGCAGCCGGGCGGTCAGCGCCGCATCGCCGGGCAGGGTCACCAGCCCGCGACGCAAGGCGGCGATCGCGTCGCCCCGCCGGTCGAGCGTGAGCAGCGCATCGGCCCAGCCCAGATGTGCGCCGGGCCGCCCCGCATCGGCGTGCAGCAGGCGGCGGAACATGCGCTCCGCCTGCGCCGCCTTGCCCGCGCGCAGCAGCATCCGCGCGTGCCATTCCTGGGCATCGGCATGGCCTGGCAGGCGCGCCGCGGCGCGGTGCGCCATCACCGCGGCCTCGGCCACCGCGCCGCGCGCCGCCAGCACGGTGCTCAGGCCGAACAGCGCCTGGCCGGCGCGGGGGTCCTGCGCCAATACGGCGCGGAACACCGCCTCGGCCTCGGGCTGGCGGGCCGGGACGGTGGCATTCAGCAGGTGGCCATAATGCGATGCGAGGTCGATATCCTCGGGCACCGCGGCATGGCCTTGGGCAGCGGCGACGAGTGCTTCCTCCGCACGTCCCTGCACCACCAGCGACAGGCTCAGCCCGAGATGCAGGTCCGCCGTCTGCGGGCGCAGGTCGATCGCACGGCGGAAGGTGGCCTCGGCCTCCGCAGCCGCACCGGCGGCCAGCAGCAGGTGCGCCGCGCGACCGACCCGCTGCACCGCGCGCGGCGACAGCGCGGCGAGGGTCCGGCAGGCCTCCGCAGCCTCCGCCGGACGACCGAGCGCGATCAGCCGCAGCGCGCGGTCGGCCAGCGCATCGGCGCGTTCGTAGCGCACCACCGCCGGCGCCACGCCGAGCTCGCCCGCGCGCGTCCACAGCGCATCCGCCAGGCGCGCATGGCCGCGGCCGAAGGCGGCGCGCGCCATCAGGCGGAACCACTGGCCGGATTGCGCGCGGCGCTGCCGCAGCACCGCGCGCATCGCCGCGGCGTCGCCCGCCAGCGCGGCCGCCAGCATCGCCTCCAGTGTATCGGTCGCGGCCAACAGCCAGATGGCCGCGTGGCCTGACAGCGGTGCGCGCAGCAGATGGATGGGGCCGGCCGCGGCGGCGAGGCCCGCGTTGCGCCAATCCAGCGCGTGGTAGGGGTCGGCGATCACCGCGGTAAATGGCGCGAAATCCGCGGGGCCGACCTGCATGTCCCGGTGCATCGCGGGGCGGTGGTAGCGATGGAAGCGTTCGTCCCACGGCACGTCCGAGGGCGCGATGCTGGCCTGTGGCGCCACCGCGATGGTGCTGGTCGCGCCGAGAAGGGCGGCGTGCTTGAGCGCGCCATGCGCCCCCATGCTGTAGCCATAGGTGACCGCGCGCGGCTTCAGCGCCTGGCGGATGGCCGGTGCCGCCGCTTCCATGGACGCGCGCGGGAACCAGTTCTCCCGCTTCGCGACGATGCCGATGGTGTCGAGGCCGAGCTTCGTCGCCACCTCCTCCCCCCAGAAGGCGGTGCCGTCCGGGCGAAAGGTCAGGTCGGAGAAGGTCACAAGGCTGTGTGCCGACGAACCTGGCTGGTGGACGACCACGATCTCACGGTCGCGGAAGATCACGTGCCGGGGCTCGGTGGCGGGCTTGCGCAGTCGCCCGGTGCGGCCCGTGGGCGGCATCAGCGTCGTGCCGCTTCCTCGGGCGTCATCAGCCGCAGTGCCAGGGCATGCAGGCCGGTGGCGAATTCCGCCGCCAGCAGATCGTGCACGGCGCGCGACCGCGCCACGCGGGATTGCCCGGCGAAGGCGGCCGCGACGATGGTCACGCTGTAGTGCGTCTGCCCTCCGGGGCGCGCGCCGGCATGGCCGGCATGGCTGGCGCTGTCGTCCTGCACGGTGATGTCGGCCGGCGCGAAGGCGGCCTGCAGGATGGCGTCGATGCGCGCGGCGCGGCTGTGGTCCATGCGTGCTTTTCGGTCCTTCGCCGCGCGCTGCCAAGGGGTGTCATGCGGCTTGCGGGATGCGCGCACGCCTCCCATAACGCTGTGATGCGAAAGGGTGGCAGGAAGCTCGAGCTGGATCCCGAGGACGCCGGCGCGCCGCGTCATGCCTGCGAGCATCCCGGCTGCTCGGAACCCGGCCTGTTCCGCGCGCCGCGCGACCGCTCCCTGCGCCATTTCCTGTGGTTCTGCCTGCCGCATGTGCGCGACTACAACAAGGCGTGGGACTACTACAAAGGCATGGCGCCCAGCGAGATCGAGGCGCATCTGCGCGACGATACCGCCTGGCAGCGGCCGACCTGGCCGCTCGGGCGCCTGGGTGGTGCCGGGCGCTTCGACCCCGAGATCCTGCGCGACCCGTTGGGCGTGCTGAATGAACAGGCCCCCACCGCGCGGCGCCGCGCGCGCGAGGCGGTGGAAGTGCCGCCCGAGCTGCGCGCAGCGCTCGACCTGATGGAACTCGCCTGGCCGCTCGACCAGGTGGAACTGCGCACGCGCTACAAGGACCTCGCGAAGCGCTACCACCCCGATGCCACCGGCGGGGATCGGGTGGCGGAGGACCGGCTGAAGGACATCAACCGGGCCTACAGCCTGCTCAAGCGCCGCGTGCCGGCGCGGGCGCGGGCCACCACCGAAGCCGCCGGCGCGCCCGCCGGGTAGCCGGATCGCCCGCGCACCCCTAATATGCCCCCGACAGTGACGGAACCGGACTGCAGATGAACAAGGTCGCCCAAATCTCCGAAATTCGCCCGACCTCGGCGATCGACGCGCCGGACATCAAGGTGAAGGCGCGCGAGGCCTTCGGCCTCGACATCGACCTCGAGGTGCCGGGGTATTCGATCCGCACGGAACATGTGCCGGAAATCGACCACACCTATCGCTTCGACAAGGAAACCACGCTCGCGATCGTGGCGGGCTTCGCCTACAACCGGCGCGTGATGATCCAGGGCTATCACGGCACCGGGAAGTCGACCCACATCGAGCAGGTGGCAGCGCGGCTCAACTGGCCCTGCATCCGCGTCAACCTCGACAGCCACATCTCGCGTATCGACCTGATCGGCAAGGACGCCATCGTCCTGAAGGACGGCAAGCAGGTCACGGAATTCCGCGAAGGCATCCTGCCCTGGGCGCTCCAGCACCCCTGCGCACTGGTTTTCGACGAATACGATGCCGGCCGCCCGGACGTGATGTTCGTGATCCAGCGCGTGCTGGAGGTCGAGGGCAAGCTGACGCTGCTCGACCAGAACAAGGTGATCCGGCCCAACCCGTATTTCCGCCTGTTCTCGACCGCCAACACGGTCGGCCTGGGCGACACCACCGGCCTGTATCACGGCACGCAGCAGATCAATCAGGGCCAGATGGACCGCTGGTCGATCGTGGCGACGCTGAACTACCTGCCGCACAAGCTGGAGACCGAGATCGTGCTCGCGAAGATGGGCACCGAGGGCGACCCGAAGGCGAAGAAGCAGGTGGAGGCGATGGTCGCGCTGGCGGACCTGACGCGCGCCGGCTTCATCGCGGGCGACATCTCCACGGTGATGTCGCCGCGCACCGTCATCACCTGGGCGGAGAATGCGCGCATCTTCGGCGATGTGGGCTTCGCCTTCCGGCTGACCTTCCTCAACAAGTGCGACGAGGCGGAGCGCGCGACGGTGGCGGAATACTACCAGCGCTGCTTCAACGAGGAAGTGTCGACGGGGCTGATGAAGAAGGCGGGGTGAGCGCGCGCCTGCCGGGGGCGGACAACCCGCCCCCCACCACGCAGTAACGCAGTCGGCCGTCCTGATGACGAAGCCCCGAAGCGCCACAGGCGCGAGGAGCGAAGTCTGAATCAGGCCGGCCAACCACAAGCAGCCGTCCTGATGACGGAGCCCCGCAGCGCCACAGGCGCGAGGAGCGAAGTCTGAATCAGGCCGGCCAACCACAAGCAGCCGTCCTGATGACGGAGCCCCGCAGCGCCGCAGGCGCGAGGAGCGAAGTCTGAATCAGGCCGGCCCCGCCGAAGCGCAGCGGAGGCCAAACTTTATGTCCGGCAAGCAGGACCTCACCCGGCAGGAAGAATTCAAGCGCGCCACCGCCGGTGCGCTGCGCGCCATCGCGCATGCCGATCCCGACGTGCAGGTAGCCTTCCAGCCCGGCCCCTCGGGTGTCGCGGGCAAGCGCGTGCGCCTGCCGCTGCCCACCCGCGCGCTGCCGCCGGCCGAGATGGCGAAGCTGCGCGGGGCGGCCGATGCCGCCGCGCTGCGCCTGCGCCACCATGACGAATCCCTGCACGCATCGCGCATCCCCGGCCGGCGCGAGGCGCGCGAGGTCTTCGACGCGCTGGAGCAGGTCCGCGTCGAGACCGTCGGCTCCAAGTTCATGGAGGGCGTCGCCGCCAATTTGCGCGCGAAGCTGTCCGAGGAATGCGAGGCCGAGGGCTACGACCGCATGACGCGCAAGGACCAGCTGCCGCTGCCCGCGGCGCTGGGGATGCTGGCGCGCGAACGCCTGACCGGCCACCCCGCGCCGGAGATCGCGCATCGCGTGCTCGATTTGTGGCGCGACACGCTCGGCGAGAAGGCCGACGAGGCGCTGGCCGAGATGGCCAGCAACGCCGAGGACCAGGCCGCCTATGCCAAGGCCGCGCGCCGGCTGCTGACCGCGCTCGACCTGGCCGAAGCCGAGGTCGAGGCGGAATCCGAACAGCAGGACGAGGAAGGCGAGGAGGGCGGCGAGAGCACCCCCCAGCAGGACCAGTCCGGCGAGGGCCAGTCCTCCTCCGAGCAGGAGGACCAGATGCTCGGCGCCCAGCCCGAGCAGATGCAGGGCGAGGCCTCCGACGAGGAAGGCGAGGAGACCGAGGAGGATGGCGCCGCGGCGGATGGCGACGACAAGCCCGGCGGCCCGCAGCAGCGCCGCGAGGTCCCGCAGGTCGACGACAGCACCCGCTACCACGCCTTCACGTCGCAATTCGACGAGACGGTATCCGCCGACGATCTGTGCGACCCGGATGAACTGAACCGGCTGCGCCAGCAGCTCGACCAGCAGCTGTCGCATCTGCAGGGCGTGGTGTCGAAGCTGGCGAACCGCCTGCAGCGGCGGCTGCTCGCGCAGCAGCAGCGCGCCTGGGAATTCGACCTCGAGGAAGGGATGCTGGATGCCGCGCGGCTGACCCGCGTGGTGACCAACCCGATGCACGCGCTGTCCTACAAGCGCGAACGCGACACCGATTTCCGCGACACCGTCGTCTCCCTGCTGATCGACAATTCGGGCTCGATGCGCGGGCGGCCGATCACGGTGGCGGCGATGTGCTGCGACATCCTCGCACGCACGCTGGAACGCTGCGCGGTGAAGACCGAGATCCTGGGCTTCACCACCCGCGCCTGGAAGGGCGGGCAGTCGCGCGAACGCTGGGTGCAGGAGGGCAAGCCGCGCAATCCGGGGCGCCTGAACGACCTGCGCCACGTGGTCTACAAGGCCGCGGATGCGCCGTGGCGCCGTGCGCGCAAGAACCTCGGGCTGATGCTGCGCGAGGGGCTGCTCAAGGAGAACATCGACGGCGAGGCGCTGGAATGGGCCTACAAGCGCCTGCTGCCGCGCCCCGAGCACCGGCGCATCCTGATGGTGATCAGCGACGGCGCCCCGGTCGATGACAGCACGCTGTCGGTCAACCCGGGCAACTACCTGGAACGCCACCTGCGGAAGGTCATCCACGAGATCGAGGGCCGCAACCAGGTCGAACTGATCGCCATCGGCATTGGGCACGACGTGACGCGGTATTATCGCCGCGCCGTCACGATCGTGGATGCCGAGGAACTCGGCGGCACGATGATGAAGAAGCTGGCCGAACTGTTCGACGAGGACGCGGCCGAGGCGTGGCAGCGCGCGGCGGCGGAACGCGGGCCGGTGCTCGTCTAGGGGTGCAAAACCGCGCCGACACCTCGGTGCGCTGGAGTGTCGAGACGCGTCGGCGGCTGCGCGTGCGACACCGTGCAGGCGCATTGGCATTCCTGCTGACCTTCGCCGCCCTGATCCTCCTCCGCGTGCCGGAGGCGTCGCTCTCGGGGTTGCTCTGCGCGGTCCGCGATTCTTGGCTGCCGGCCCTGGTACTGGGCATGTTTCTGAGCCCGCTGGCGGTCGATGTACTGAGCTGGACGCGGTACTGGCTCGGCTTCGAGCGCTTTCCTCTCGACGTACGCCTCGGCGCCGGTCACGAAGGCGGCGGGCCGCCTGCGTTTTATTCGCGGCGGGCAAAGTGGTTGGTCGCCTACCCCGTGGCGATCATCGCAACTGGCGTGTTCCTGCGCTTCGCGGAGGCGCCGGCTTGCTTGTGACAACGCTTCGACGCCGGGCGGTGCTCGGCGCCGGCATGCTCACGGCGGGCTGCATCTTCACCACGCCAACGCTTCCGCAGGGCGGCGCTGGGGCGGCCCTTCCGCCCATTCCGCTCGACGGCCCACTGCGGAGCCTCGGCGGCTTCGAGATCGACGCCGCGCGCCTCGGCGCGGCCAACCTCTCTGGCATCTACCTCGACGACGAGCTGGTCGCGACCATGGTCGACGACCGCGGCCGCTGGGCGCAGGCGCGCATCGATCTGCGCGAGGGCATCGCCCACCGACTTGTCCCCATCGCCTCCGGCCCGCTGCGCGACGGTGCCGGCCGCCCGCTGCCGCGCGGGCGCGCGGCCGATGCCGAATCCATCACCCGCCTGCCCGACGGCACCTGGCTGGTCGGTTACGAACGCTGGCACCGCATGCGCGCCTATCGCCGGCTCGATGGCCCCGGCGCCTATGCGGACGCGCCACCGGGGCTCGACCGCGCGCCGATCAATGGCGGGTTGGAAGGGCTGACGCTGCTGGCCGATGGCCGGCTCTTTGCGCTGACCGAGCAACTCCGCCCGCCGGGCGCGCCCGCGCTGCGCCAGGCCTGGATCGGCCGGCCCGGGCGCTGGATGCCCGTGGCGTGGCAGCCCGATCCCGGCTTCGTGCCGACCGATGTCGCGGGCCTGCCGGATGGCGGCACGCTGGTGCTGGAACGCCGCTTCACCTGGCTGACCGGCTTCGCCGCACGGGTCGCGCTGGTGTCCGCGGCGGCGCTGCGCGGCGTGGCGCAGGGCGGCGTGCTGGCCGGCGAGACCATCCTGCGCCTGGACGGCGACCCGCTGCCTGCCGAGAACTGGGAGGGGATCGCCGTCGCGCGGCATGGTGGGCGGACGATCGTGGTCATGGTGGCGGACGACAATGACAGCCGGCTGCAGCGCAGCCTGATGCTACTGTTCGAATGGCGCGGCTGAGCGCCCGGGTCAGCCCGGCTCGCCCATCACCGGTGTCGCCCCGCAGGCGCGCATGAAGACCAGCACGTCATGCGCTGCGCGCTGCACCGCATCGGCATCGGTGCCCTTGGCGACCACCGCCACGCCGCCCCCGCTGGGCCGGTAATAGGGGTAGGACCCGATATCGAGATCCGGGTAGCGCGCCTGGATGTCCGCAAGGCCCTCGGCGATGCGCCCTTCCATCAGCCCGTTCGCGTGCACCGCCGCCGAGACCACCGGCGGGCCTCCCTTCAGCGAGGGCGCCAGCGCCTCGAACATCGCCTGCATGATGCGCGGCACGCCGGCCAGCACATGCACGTTGCCCATGGTGAATCCCGGCGCCAGGGAGATCACGTTGTCGATCAGCGTGACACCGCGCGGCATGGTCGCCATGCGCTGGCGCGCCGCGTTGAAATCCCCCGGCGGGGTCTGCCGCGCATAGTGGGATTCGAGCCGCCGCCACGCCTCGGGCTGCGGTTCCCAGGGCACGCCGAAGGCCTCGGCGATGCATTCGCTGGTGATGTCGTCATGCGTCGGGCCGATGCCGCCGGTGGTGAAGACATGGTCGTATTGCGCGCGCACCGCGTTCACCGTCGCCACGATGGTGGCGCGCACATCCGGAATGACGCGCACCTCGCGCAGCGGGATGCCGATCTCGCCGAGGCGCGTGGCGATGAACCTCAGATTGGCGTCCTGGGTGCGGCCCGAGAGCACCTCGTTGCCGATGATGAGCAGGCAGGCGGTCGGGCTGGTCATGGCGCATCCTCCGGGGCGGGCAGGATAGGCGCAGGCCGCGCCGCGGGGCCAGTCAGCGAGCGTTGGAGAATGCCGGCACGCCCCGCTTGCCACCCGGCCCCCCCTGCAGGATGCGGTCGCCGGGCGGCCGGGCGAACGAGAGACGCGCGCCAAGGCGCAGTCACCATAGGGTCGCTCAGCCCACCGGGCGCCGCAGCGCGATGTCGTACAGCGCCTCGCCGCCCATCGAGAGGTAGGCCACCGCCCAGCCCTCGGCGGCGGCGAATTCGCAGACCGCCTGGTGGACGCCGAACACCCCGAAGCCCGGCCGCACGATCCGCGCGAAATCGTTGAACACCAGCAGCCCGCTGGGCTTCACGCGGCGCTTCGCGCAAGCGATGTCGGCCACCACGGCCTCGTAGCCATGGTCGGCATCGACATAGATCCAGTCGAAATCCGCCACCGCCGAGGCGCCCAGAAAGGCCGTGGTCGTGGTCTGGTGCAGCCGCACGGCGGGATGATCCAGCACGTCCTGGCCGCACAGCGCGAAGGACACGTCGACCAGGTGCAGCTCGTCCGGCTGCACGGCCTCGAGGATCATGCGTGCGAAGTCGCCGCGATAGGTGCCCAGTTCGCACACCCGCCCGCCCTTGGGCAGGCGTCGCAGCATCTCGAGCCGGTCGGTCAGCAATACGCAGCCTTCGAGCTGGGCCTGCGCGATGGCCGGCGCGGGCGGCGGCGGCGGCTGAAACGCGAGCCGCGCCAGCCGGCCGAGCATCTTGACCTTCTCCGGCAGGAGGCGGCGCAGCGTGAGCTGCGCGCGATAGGCGTGCCCGTCGGTCATGGTCGGGGCGGGGCGGGGGCGCGGCGCATGGCGGCGGGCGGCATCCTGGGGTGCGGGAGAAGTCCCGGACCGAAGGCCGCTTATCGCGCGGCGGCGGCACCGGGACCAGGGGGCGCGCCGGCCGGGACGGAATGATTGCCAGGGCTTCGGGGCTGCCATATAGCGCACCGGCGATGCCGGGCGGCCGGCCAGGCAGGCGCCGCCCGCCGGGACATGCAAGCCGACCATGCCTGACGGCCATTCCAGCCGTCGGGGCACCAACGACCCAGAGCGCCACCCCGCCGCCGGTTCGTTCACCGCGGGAAGCTGTAGGACACGCCATGCGCCCGTCCCTCTCCGAGCTGTTCCTGGCCCATGCCGGCCGCGTTTCCGACAAGTGGGAACAGTATCTTGCAATCTATGACCGCGAGCTCGCGCGGTTCCGCGACGCGGCCGGGCCGGTACGGCTGCTCGAGATCGGCGTGCAGAACGGCGGATCGCTGGAGGTCTGGTCGAAGTACCTGCCGCCGGGGTCGAGCGTGGTCGGGATGGATATCGACCCGCGCTGCGGCGCGCTGGCCTTCACCGGCGACATCACCGTCCTGATTGGCGATGCGGCGGACCCTGCGGCGCTCGACCGCCTGCTCGGCGACCGCGCCTTCGACATCATCATCGACGACGGGTCGCACGTCAGCCGCGACATCATCGCCACCTTCGAGGCCTGCTTCCCGCGACTCGCCCCCGGCGGGCTGTTCCTGATCGAGGACCTGCACGCGAGCTACTGGGCCTCGCATGGCGGTGGGTTCCGCGCCGAGGGCGCGGCGGTCGAATGGCTGAAGGGCCTGGTCGATGCCCTGCATGCCGACCACCTGGAACCCTCGGTGGACGGTGCCACCCGCGGGGCGCTGGCGGCACTGAACAGGGAGGTCGCGCGCGTGGCCTTCTACGATTCGGTCGCCGTGATCGAGAAACCGCCGGAACCGAAGACCACGCCCTATCGCCGCATCCTGAGCGGCACCGTCGCCGACGTGGTGGGCGGCGCGGCGGTGCTGCCCGCCGCGCTGGCCGCGCAGGCCGGAAGCCTGGTGCTGGCCGCCGCCACCGCCGGCGCGGTTTCCGCGGCCGGCGTGGTCGGCACGCAGGATGCCGCGCGCGCCGCGGCGGAAGCCGCGCGTGACCAGGCGCAAGCGGAAGCCAAGGCGGCCCGCGCACGGATCGCCGCGATGGAGGCCAGCACGAGCTGGCGCGTCACCGGCCCGCTACGACGGTTTGCCACGATGATACGGGGAAAGGGCGAGACATGACGGGCCTTGCTGCACAGGACGCAGACCCCGGCGAAGCGCCGCCGGAGGACCAGCCTTCGGAGCGCGTCAGCATGCTGCTGGCCGGCGCCACGCCCGATTGGCGCATCATCGAGATCGGCCCCAGCCATGCGCCGATCGCGCCGCGTTCGGCCGGCTGGGACACCACCGTCGTCGACCATGCCGACCAGGCCGGGCTGATCGCGAAATACGCGACCGACCCGCTGTTCGACACCAGCCGCATCGAGAAGGTCGACGTGGTCTGGACGGGCGGTCCGCTAGACGCCGCCGTCCCGGCGGACCTGCATGGCCGCTTCGACCTGCTGATCGCCAGCCACGTGATCGAGCATTTCCCGGACCCGATCGGCGTGCTGCGGTCGGCCGAGCGGCTGCTGCGCGCCGATGGCGGCCTGGTCAGCCTGGCAGTGCCCGACAAGCGCGTCTGCTTCGACTTCTTCCGCCCGCACAGCACGACCGGCCAGCTGCTGGCCGCGCACCGCGATGGCCGGACGCGCCATACCTACGGCAACATGTTCGACCACAGCGCCTATTTCTCCCAGCTGGACGGGCGGATCGCCTGGGGCTGGACCGAGCCGACGGCCGGTGCCCGCGCCGATGGCGGCCTGGCGCGCGGCTACAAGGCGTTCCAGGAGGCGTCCGAGGATCCCGCCAGCGACTACCGGGACTGCCACGCCTGGATGTTCACCCCCGCCAGTTTCGAGCTCGCCATCCTCGAGATCGCGGCGGTCGGGCTGATCGACCTGCGGGTCGAACGCATCGAACCGCAATCGGGCGTCGAATTCCTGGTGCATCTGCGGCGCGGCCGCGAACACTTCGCCACCACCGAGGCGTTGGAGGATCGGCGGCGCGCCCTGATGGCGCGCATCCTCCATGACCTGCACGAGCAGACGAAGCTGTTCGTCGAAGGTCCACCACCGCCGCCGCCACCGCCGCCGCCTCCCGAACCGCCGGTGGCCCCGTTGCATGGCATGATCCGCGCGATCGTACCTCTCGGCCTGCGTACGCTGATCGCCCGATTGCGCGGGCGTATCCCGTGAGGACTGCGCGGCCGGGTCGGGCGCACCGCAGACCTACGCGCAGCGCAGGCTGCTGCCCGCGCAGCACGCACGGGTCCTGAGCGTGCTGGTCGATCTCTCGCGCCGCAGGCCAGGCCTGTGGCGCTGGCTGCATGGCCTCACCGTGCTGCCGCCACTCCGGTCGTTCCGGCTGCGCCTGCCGTCCCGCTCGTTCGGCACCCTGCGGCGGGTGCTGCGCGAGAAGCAGCTGCCGGTCCTGCTGGTCGCCACCGTCGTCGTCATCGCAAGAGTGGTTCTGGGCGTGGTGCGCGTGCCCGTGCGGATCGCCCGGGTGGCGTGGCACCTGGTGCGACGCCTGGTGGAACGGCTGTGGGACCTGACGGTCGTTTCCGTCCTCGACACCATCGATGTCCTGCGCGGTCGCGCCGACCCGATCCTGCGCCTCGAACCCGGGCAGGATGCCGCAGCCGATGCGCGCTCCGTCGCGGTCTTCGTGCAGTTCAGCCCCGATGGCGCGATCAGCGCCATGGTGCGCCGGCAGGTGGAGACCTATCGGGCGCTCGGCTTCGCGGTGGTGCTGGTGTCGAACAGCCCGGACTTCCCGGAACCGGCCTGGCAGGCGGCGCGGGAGGTCGCGTCGCTGGTCGTGCACCGGCGCAACGGGGGCCTGGACTTCGGCGCGTGGAAGGACCTTGTCCCGGTGGCGCTGGCGCGCTGGCCCGCGGCCGAGGAACTGCTGATCGTCAACGACAGCGTGATCGGTCCGATCCGCCCGCTCGCGCCCGTGGTCGATGCGATGCGCGCGGCCGGCCCCGGCGTGTTCGGCCTGCTCGAAAGCGTGCAAGGTGGGCCGCACCTGCAATCCTGGTTCATCCTGGTGCGCGGGCAGGCGGCGATCGCGGATGTGGCGCGGTTCCTCGCACGGCTCAGGCTCAGCCGGTCGAAGTGGAAGATCATTCAGCGCGGCGAACTGCGCCTCGGGCGGGCGATGCAGGCCGCCGGACATCGGGTGGCCGCATGGCATGGGTACCAGGATCTGGTGCGCACGGCGCTGGCCGACCCGCTGGAGCGAGAATACCTTGCGCGCGCCCTGCCGGCCTGGTTCGCCGGCATCGACCCTGCCCACCAGGAGGCGATCCTGACCGAACGGCCGCTGAACCCGGCGCATCACCTCTGGCGGGTGCTCAGCGGGCCGGCCGGCTGCCCCTTCATCAAGACAGAGCTTGTCCGGCGCAATCCGGGCAAGTTGCCGGAGGTCGAGAACTGGCCGGCCCTGGTGCCGCCGGACTCGCCCTGTCCGGTGCCCATGATGCAGGCGCATCTGGCCGCGCTGGGCCCCTAGGCGCGCGGCGCCGGCGCCTTCCGCCCGCCCTGCGTCGGTGTTACGGACCGGCCGTGATCCCGCCTGATCGGAGAAGGTCGCGCATGCCCGAACCCCGCAAGGTCGCCCTGATCACCGGCATCACCGGCCAGGACGGCTCCTACCTGGCCGAGCTGCTGCTCGCGAAGGGCTATGTGGTGCACGGCATCAAGCGCCGGTCGTCATCCTTCAACACCGGCCGCGTCGACCACCTGTACCAGGACCGCCACGACCCCGGCGTTGGCTTCTTCCTGCACTATGGCGACCTGACGGATGCCACCAACCTGATCCGCATCCTGGCCGAGGCGAAGCCCGACGAGATCTACAACCTCGGCGCCCAGTCGCATGTCGCGGTGTCCTTCGAGACGCCGGAATACACCGCCAATTCCGACGCCATCGGCACGCTCAGGCTGCTGGAAGCCATGCGCATCCTGGGAATGGAGAAGACCGCGCGGTTCTACCAGGCCTCGACAAGCGAATTGTTCGGCAAGGCGCAGGCCGTGCCGCAGGACGAGACCACGCCCTTCTACCCGCGCAGCCCTTATGCCGCCGCCAAGCTCTATGCCTACTGGATCACGGTGAACTACCGCGAGGCCTACGGGCTGCACGCATCCAACGGCGTGCTGTTCAATCACGAAAGCCCACGCCGCGGCGAGACCTTCGTCACCCGCAAGATCACCCGTGCGGTCGCCGCCATCCACCTGGGGCGGCAGGACTGCCTGTGGCTCGGCAACCTCGATGCGCAGCGCGACTGGGGCCACGCGAAGGATTTCGTCGATGGCATGTGGCGCATCCTCCAGCAGGACACGCCGGACGACTACGTGCTCGCGACCGGGGTGACGCATACGGTGCGCCATTTCTGCGACCTCGCCTTTGCCGAGGCGGGGATCATCCTCGAATGGCGCGGCAAGGGTGTCGACGAAGTGGGCCTGGACCGTGCAACCGGCCGCACCCTGGTGCGCGTCGACCCCGAATACTTCCGCCCGACCGAGGTCGACCTGCTGATCGGCAATGCCGCCAAGGCGCAGCGCAGGCTCGGCTGGACGCATACCGTGCAGCTGCCCGAGCTGGTCAGGGAAATGGTCGCCGCCGACATCGCCGTGATGCGCGACGAACGCGCCCCGGCGGCCGGGCCACGCGCGCATGCCTGACGCCCCGGACGCCTTCGCGCTGCGCGGCGCGCGCATCTATGTCTCGGGCCATCGCGGCATGGTGGGCTCGGCCTGCGCGCGGCGGCTGGCGGAAGCGGGTGCGACGGTGCTGACCGCCGACCGCGCGCAGGTGGACCTGCGCCGCCAGGACCAAGCCGAGGCCTTCATGGCTGAGGCCAGGCCCGACGCCGTGGTGGTGGCGGCCGCGCGGGTCGGCGGCATCCTGGCCAACGACACGCTGCCGGCCGAGTTCCTCTACGACAACCTGATGATCGAGGCGAACCTGATCGAGGCGGCGCATCGCGCCGACGTGAACCGCCTGCTGTTCCTCGGCTCGTCCTGCATCTACCCGAAGCAGGCGACGAACCCGATCACCGAGGAGGCGCTGCTGACCGGCCCGCTGGAGCCGACCAACCAGTGGTACGCCGTCGCCAAGATCGCCGGCATCAAGCTGTGTCAGGCCTACCGCCGGCAATACGGGCGCGACTACATCGCCGCCATGCCGTGCAACCTGTACGGGCCCGGCGACACCTTCCACCCTGAGCGCAGCCACGTCATCCCGGCGATGCTGCAGCGCTTCCACGACGCTGCGCAGGCGGGGACGCAGGGCGTGACCTGCTGGGGCTCCGGCAAGCCGCGGCGCGAATTCATGCATGTGGATGACCTGGCCGATGCCTGCGCCTTCCTGCTCGCGCGGTATTCCGACGAGGGGCACCTCAACATCGGCACGGGCACCGACATGACCATCGCGGAATTGGCACGGGACGTCGCGCGCGTCACGGGCTTCAGCGGGCGCATCGCCTGGGACCACACCAAGCCGGATGGCACGTTGCTGAAGCGGATGGATGTGTCGCGCCTGGCGGCGCTGGGCTGGCGGGCACGCATCGGCTTCGCCGAAGGGCTCGAAGGTACGTATCGCTGGTTTCTCAACCAGGCGTCGTTGCGGGGGTGACGGTACTCAACCTTCCGGTACCGCCCGGATGTTGCCTTGATCGTTAACCATAGAACGGGCCACATGCTGCAACCGCGCAGGCGGCCAGCATCCACCCTTCCACCCCGGACCCCTTCATGCCCCTTCTGATCACCGGCGGCCTTGGTTTCATTGGTTCCGCGGTCGTGCGTCGCCTGCTCTCGACGACCGACGAGGTGGTGGTGAACCTCGACTGCCAGACCTATGCGGCGAGCCCGGCGAGCCTCGGCGAGTGGCTGACGCATCCCCGACACGTGCATGTGAACGCCGACATCTGCGATGGCGCCGCGGTGCGCGCGGCCTTCGCGCAGCACCGCCCCTCGCGCGTCATGCACCTGGCCGCCGAATCCCATGTCGACCGTTCGATCGACGGCCCGGCGGAATTCATCCGCACCAACGTGGTCGGCACCCAGGTTCTGCTGGAGGCGGCGCGCGAGTACTGGGCGGCGCTGGATGCTGGCGCCAAGGACGCGTTCCGCTTCCATCATGTCTCGACCGACGAGGTGTTCGGCTCGCTGGACAGCCGCGACGACAAGCCCTTCGACGAACATACGCGCTACGATCCGCGCAGCCCCTATTCGGCGTCCAAGGCCGCGTCCGATCACCTGGTGCGCGCCTGGCAGCACACCTACGGCATGCCGAACTTCGTCTCGAACACCACGAACAACTACGGCCCCTGGCAGTTTCCCGAGAAGCTGATCCCGCTGGTCACGCTGAATGCGCTCGATGGCCGCACCCTGCCGGTCTATGGCGATGGCTCCAACATCCGCGACTGGATCCATGTCGAGGACCACGCCGAGGCCCTGGTGCTGGCGCTGTTCCGCGGCGTGCCCGGCGCGACCTATTGCCTGGGCCCGCGGCAGGAACGCACCAACCTCGAGGTGGTGCGCGCGATCTGCGCCACGCTCGACCGGCTGCGCCCCGATCCCGCGGGGCCGCGCGAACGCCTCATCACCTATGTGCGCGACCGGCCCGGCCATGATTTCCGCTACGCGATGGACCCCTCGGGCGCCGAGGCGGCGCTGGGCTGGCGCGCACGGCATGATTTCGAGAGCGGCCTCGAGCAGACCATCGCCTGGTACCTGGCGAACGAGGCCTGGTGGCGACCGATCCGCGAGAAGCATTACGCGGGGCAGCGCCTCGGGGGGGTCGCGGCGTGAAGGGAATCTTGCTCGCCGGTGGTTCCGGCACGCGCCTGCACCCCATGACGCTGGCGGCCTCGAAGCAGCTCCTGCCGGTCTACGACAAGCCCATGGTCTATTACCCGCTGGGCACGCTGATGCTGGCGGGCATCCGCGACATTCTGCTGATCTCCACGCCGACCGACCTGCCGAGTTTTCAGCGCCTGCTCGGCGACGGCAGCCAGTTCGGCGTCTCGATCGCCTATGCCGAGCAGCCGAAGCCCGAGGGCATCGCCCAGGCCTTCCAGATCGGCGCGGACTGGATCGGCGGGCAGCCCTGCGCGCTGGCACTCGGCGACAACATCATCTACGGCGACGGTCTGTCGGTGCAGTTGCAGGCCGCCGCGGCACGCGCCGAACATGGCGAGGCGACGGTCTTCGGCTACCGCGTGGCCGACCCCGAGCGCTACGGCGTGGCGGAATTCGACGCCTCCGGCCGCGTACTCTCCATCGAGGAGAAACCCGCCCAGCCGAAATCCGACTGGGCGGTGATCGGGCTGTATTTCTACGATTCGCGCGTGACGCAGATCGCACACGACCTTGCCCCCTCGGCGCGAGGCGAACTGGAGATCACGGACCTCAACAAGGTGTATCTCGGCCTGAATGCGCTGCGCGCCGAACAGATGGGCCGCGGCTGCGCCTGGCTCGATGCCGGCACGCCGGGGTCGCTGCTGCAGGCCGCCCTGTTCGTGCAGACCGTGCAGGACCGCCAGGGCCTGCAGGTCGGCTGCCCGGAGGAGATCGCCTACCGCATGGGCTTCATCGATGCCGCAGGATTGCGCGCGCGCGCCGATGCGCTCGGCAAGACCGCCTATGGGGCCTATCTGCGCGACCTGGCGGCGGGGCGGCACGCGTGAAGGTCGAACGCCTCGCCATCCCGGATGTGCTGCTGATCGAACCCGCCCGCCATGGCGATGCGCGGGGGTTCTTCAGCGAGGTGTGGTCGCGCGGCGCCTTCGCGCAGCACGGGCTCGACATCGACTTCGTGCAGGACAACCACGCCTTCTCCGCCGCGCCGCTCGTGCTGCGCGGGCTGCATTTCCAGCGGCCGCCTTCGGCCCAGGGCAAGCTGGTGCGCGTCGCACGCGGCGCCATCCTCGATGTCGCGGTCGATATCCGCGAGGGCTCGCCCACCTACGGCCAGCATGTCTCGCTGGAGTTGAGTGCCGCGAACTGGCGCCAGCTCTGGGTGCCGCGCGGCTTCGCGCATGGCTACGTCACGATCGAGCCCGATACCGAGGTGCTCTACAAGACCGACGCGCCCTATGACCGCGCCGCCGATGGCGGCATCGCATGGGACGACCCGGCCTTCGGCATCGCCTGGCCCGCCGGCGCCCCGATCCTGTCGGACAAGGACCGCGCCGCGCCGCGCCTGGCGGACATCCCGGCCCCCTTCCCGAAGGGCTCGTGGTGATGCGCCGCATCCTGGTCACCGGACGCGGCGGGCAACTTGCGACCGGGCTGGCCGATGCGCTGCCCGCGCAGGGCTTCGAGCCATTCCTGTTCGGCCAGCCGGAACTGGAATTCGACCAGCCCGCCACCATCGCCGCCGCCTTCGCCGCCACCCGGCCCGACGCGGTGGTGAACTGCGCCGCCTGGACCGCCGTCGATGCCGCCGAGGACCAGGAGGGTGCGGCCTTCGTGGCAAATGCGGTCGGCCCGGCGCTGGTCGCCGGCCATTGCGCGGCTTCCGGCATCCCGCTGATCCAGGTCTCGACCGATTACGTCTTCGACGGGCGCAAGGGCGCGCCCTATCTCGAGACCGATGTGCCGAACCCACTCGGCGCCTATGGGCGGACCAAGCTCGCCGGCGAATGGGCCGCGCTCGCCACCAACCCGATGACGGTCGTGATGCGCACCGCCTGGGTGTTCTCGCCGGTCGGCAACAACTTCCTGCGCACCATGCTGCGCGTGGGGGCCGAACGGCCGGTGCTGCGCGTGGTGGCGGACCAGCAGGGCAGCCCTACCGCCGCGCCTGACCTGGCGGACGCCATCGCCGGTGTGCTGGCGCGCGTGCGCGACGCCGGCTGGCAGGCCAGCCACCGCGGCGTGTTCCATGCGGTGGCGGGCGGTTTCACCACCTGGCACGCCTTCGCGCAGGCGATCTTCGACGCCGCCGCAGCGCTCGGCGGACCACGTCCCGAGGTGCAGCCCATCACCACCGCGGACTACCCCACCCGTGCGGCGCGGCCCGCCGATGGCAGGCTGGATACCGGGCGCCTCGCCGATACCTTCGGCGTCAGACTGCCGCGCTGGGAACAGGGGCTGGACAGGGTGGTGCGGGCAGTCCTCGCACCGTGACAGGCTGGCGCCTGCGGCTGGCCGCGCTGCTGACGGTGCTGCTGCCGGCGTGCGGCCTCGCGGAGGACGCCCCCGGCTGCCCGCCCGTCACGGTGTCGCCCATTGTCGCACCGGGCTTCGCCGCGGCGGTCGCGCGCGGCGGGGAGGTGCGGATCGTTGCCATTGGGTCCTCCTCCACCGCCGGGGCGGGGGCGAGCCTGCCCTGGCGGTCCTATCCCGGCCGGCTCGAATCCCGGCTGCGCGCCGCGTTGCCCGGCCCGGCCTTCACGGTGATGAACCGTGGCGCCGGCGGCGAGGATGCCGCCCACATGCTGGGCCGGCTGGAACGCGACGCGATCGCGGAACGGCCGGACCTGGTCATCTGGCAGGTCGGCGCCAATGCCGCGCTGCGCAGCATGGACCGCGAATCGTTCCGCCGCTTTTTGCGCGAAGGCCTGGAGCGGCTGCGCCTCGCGGGCATCGATGTGGTGCTGATGGACAACCAGCGCGCGCCGCGCATCACCGCCAGGCCCGGCCACCGGGACTACGACGCCATGCTGGCCGAGGCCGCCGCCGGCGTGCCGGGTGTCACGCTGTTCTCCCGCGCGGCGTTGATGGACGCCTGGTCGGCGGCCGGCGTGCCGAATGACGCGTTGTTGATCTCGGACAAATTGCACCACAACGACCGCGGCTATGCGTGCATTGCTGAAGCGCTGTCCGCCGCGCTGGTGGCCGGCATGCCGGCCCGCCAGACAGCGACACGCCGCTGATTTCGCGGCTCCGCCAACAGGCGTCACCCGCAGAATCATCGAGGCATGCAATGCCCATGGCGTTGCACCGCATGCATAACGCTTCTGCGTAATGGAAACCTTGGATTCCGTTGGTGAACCGGAGCAAAATGAAAAGTGACGAATTCGTGAAATCGATGCCGGCGCATCGATTGGCCCAAGGATATACCGATCAATGCTTGAAGGCCTGACGGCCAGGGCGATGGGGGCGCTGCCGCTGCATGCGGTGCGCACGGACGGGTTGACCGCCTTCCTGGGCGATCTCCCCGCTGCCGTCGCGGCGTTCCTGCGCACCACCGGCTTTGCCGCACGCCCCGGCGAATTCGCGCTGCTGCCGGGGGCGGATGGCCTGGCCGGCGCGGTTGTCGGGCTGGGCCAGGATGATTCGCCCTGGGCCTTCGGCGGCCTGTCGCGCGGACTTCCCCCGGGCACCCCCTGGCGCCTGGCACCGGGGCCGCAGGACGCGGCGAAGGCGACGCTGGGCTGGGCGCTGGGCGCCTATCGTCCGCACCGCCACAAGGCCGCCGGGCCCTCGCCCGCCGTACTCGAGATTCCAGAGGAAGCCGGGACCGCCGTGGCAACCGCCGAGGCGATCTGCGCCGCACGCGACCTGATCAACGCCCCGGCCGCCGACCTCGGCCCGGCCGAACTGGCCCATGCCGCTGCCGCCCTCGCGGCCCGCCACGGCGGCAGTTGCGAGATCGTCGTCGGCGACGCGCTGGAGCAGGGCTTCCCGGCCGTGGCCGCGGTCGGCCAGGGCAGCCCGCGCGCCCCGCGCGTGGCCGTGCTGCGCTGGACCGGCGCCGAGGACGGGCCCCTGGTCGCGCTGTGCGGCAAGGGTGTGTGCTTCGACACCGGCGGGCTCGACCTGAAATCCTCCGCCGGCATGCTGCGCATGAAGAAGGACATGGGCGGTGCGGCCGTTGTACTGGCCGCGGCCGAGATGATCATGCGCACCAGGTTGCCGGTCCGGCTGCTGGTGCTGATCGGCGCGGTCGAGAACGCCGTCTCGGGCACCGCCATGCGGCCGATGGACGTGCTGCGCACCCGCAAGGGACTGAAGGTCGAGGTCGGCAACACCGACGCCGAGGGCCGGCTGGTGCTGTGCGACCTCCTCGCCTTCGCGGCCGAGCAGGCGCCGGCGATGATCCTCGACTGCGCCACGCTGACCGGCGCGGCCCGCGTGGCGCTCGGCCCCGACCTGCCGGCGCTGTTCAGCAACGATGATGCGCTGGCGGCGCGGTTGGTCGCGGCTGGGGCGGCGGTGGACGACCCGATGTGGCGCCTGCCGCTGCACGATGGATATGATTCGTGGCTCGACAGCCCTTTCGCGGACCTGTCCAACGTGTCCACGAAGCCGATGGCCGGCGCGGTGATCGCCGCCTTGTTCCTGCGCCGCTTCGTGCCCCCGGGGATCCCGTGGGCGCATCTCGATCTCTACGCCTGGAATGATTCGACCCGTCCGGGCCGCCCCGAGGGCGGCGAGGCCCAATGCGCGCGCGCGCTGCACGCAATGATTGCCGAAGCCGCCCGACAGCACGCAACGGAACGACACACCTGATCGTTACACCCACTGCCCTGGCCCTCGCGGGGAGAGGCCCCACCACGTCGGCGGCACGACCGCCCAAAGCGTTCCACAAAGGAAGTTTCATCATGACCACCCACGCCAACCCGGATCAGCAGATCGGCATCCTGCGCGAGACGATCGTCGCGCTCGTGCGCAGCGACGGGCCGGACCTCTCGGCCCGCCAGCTCGCGGTGCTGCTGACCGTCTATCTCGGGGAGGGGCCGCACACCGTGCGCGGGCTCGCCCACGACCTGAACGTGTCCAAGCCGGCGATCACGCGGGCGCTCGACCGGCTGGGCGAGCTCGACCTCGCGCGGCGCAAGGTGGACCCGGCCGACCGCCGCTCGGTGCTGGTGCAGCGCACCACCAAGGGCACGACCTTCCTGCGCGACCTGCGCGGCGTGATGAGCGAGGCGGTGAAGGCGACCGGCGAGGTCCGCCTGCTGCCGGCCCAGACCGAGCCGACGCTGCGCGCGGTGTGACGTGGCGGCGGGGCGGCGCAACCCGCCCCGCGCCTTTTCCGGGGCGAACGGCACCCGCCGGCCGCTCATGGGCGTAGACGTGATGGGTGGGCGAGCGGCTGCCCCGATGCTTCGGAATGCGCCGGACGGCGCATTCCGGGTCAGCCGCGATCAGTAGCCGGCCGAGAAATCAACCAGGTTGATTAGCGGCTGGCCGGCGCGCGCCCGGTGGATGTTCTCCACCACCTGCGGCGCGGCGCTGGACGGGATGGTGATGCTCGCCGCATGCGGCGTGAGGATCACCTTGGGGTGCGACCAGAAGGCGCTGTCCGCCGGCAGGGGTTCGGGTTCGAAGACATCGAGCGCGGCGCCGGCCAGGCGGCCACTGTCCAGCGCAGATAGAACGTCGGCGGCGACCTGGTGGCCGCCCCGCGCGGCGTTGAGCAGGTAGCCGCCGGGCGGCATCGCGCCGAGCAGGCGGGCGTCGATCACGCCACGCGTATCGGGCGTGAGCGGCAGCAGGCAGACCAGCATGTCGGCCTTCGCCGCCATGGCCATCAGGCCGTCGGCGCCGTGGAAGGTCTCGACGCCGGGCACCTGCTTCGGCCGGCGCGACCAGCCCATCACGGGGAAGCCCAGCGCCATCAGCGCGCGGGCCGAATCGCTGCCGAGTTCGCCCAGCCCCAGGATGCCGATGCGCCGCGCCGAGGTCTCCGGCGCGGGCAATTCGTGCCAGACCTTCCGTGCCTGCTGGTCGCGATACTCCAGGTCCTGCCGGTGGAAGCGCAGCACGTTCAGCAGCACCCATTCGGTCATGCCCTGCGTGAGGCGCGTGTCCAGCAGCCGCGCCACCGGTACGCCCGGCGGCGGGCCCGGCGGACGGAACAGGTGGTCCACCCCCGCGCCCATGGAGACGATCACGCGCAGGTTCGGATAGCGGCGCAGTTCCATCATGTCGTGCGCGGTCCAGACGACCGCGGCCTCGATGTCGGCGGGCTCGCCGGCCTCGGGGAACAGGCGGATCTCGAGCGACGGGTCGACCGCCAGCAACGCGTCCTTCCAATCCTGCATGGTGTGCGCCTTGGTCGAGAGCAGAACAGCCATGTCAGGCGGCATCCTTCAATTCGGTGTCGAGGGCGGTGACGAAGTCGCGCCAGGCGTTGCGCGACGTCGCCGCGCGTTCGGTGCCGTCCGGCATCTTGGCATAGAGGCTGAGCACGCCCTTCGCCCAGAGCGCATCGAAATGCTCCGGCGATTGCAGCGCGAAGGCCGCCGTGCGGTCGAAGACGCCGGACTTCACGCGCGGCATGATGCGATACATCCACCACCAGCAGCCCACGCCCAGCACGATGGTACCGGCCCAGGCGGCGCCCTGTTCGATGCCGAGTGCCTGCAGCGGCGCCCCGCCCCATTTCAGCGCGACGAAGGACAGCGCGAGGATCAGCGCGGCCGGCCAGACATTCTCCCCGGACCGGTACACCGGCGATCCGGGCGAGTTCATCTTGCGGATATGGACGCCGAGCTTGACGCGTTCGGAATCGAGCAGCGTCTTCAGGGTGTCGAGTTCGGTCACGCTTCCCCGCCCTCGGGCGCCAGGCGCCGGCAGTCGGCCTTGCTCGCGTGCCGGCGGCGGCCGGAGGGATGGAGGCGGTCGCGCTGAACCTTCCCGGATCGCGCAGGGGCGACCGGCGAGACTGCGGTCGGTCCGGGCAGGGTGGGCGCGGGCCTCACGTCCGCAGCCCGGCTGCGGCTTCTGCCCTGAGGTCGAATGCGGCGGCCATCAGGGCGCGCGTGTAGGCTTCCTGCGGCGCCTCGACAACCCGCGCCGCCTCGCCTTCCTCGACCACGCGGCCGTCCTTCAACACAATGATCCGGTGTGCCATGGCGCGCACCACGCGCAGGTCGTGCGAGATGAACAGGTAGGCCAGCCGATGCCTGGCCTGCAGCGCGCGCAGCAAATCCACCACCTGCGCCTGCACGCTGACATCGAGCGCGCTGGTCGGTTCGTCCAGCACCAGGAAGCGCGGCTTCAGCACCAGGGCGCGCGCGATGGGCCGCCGCTGAACTCATGCGGGTAGCGCTCGGCCATCGCGGGTTCCAGGCCGACCTCCTCCAGCGCCGTCGCCACCGCCTTGCCGCGTTGGGTGGCGGTCAGGCCGGGTTCATGCACGGCGAGGCCTTCGCCCACGATCTCGGCCACGCTCATGCGCGGCGACAGCGCGCCATAGGGGTCCTGGAAGACGATCTGCATGCGCCGGCGCAGCGGGCGCAGCCCGGCGCGGTTCAAGCCCTGGATCGACGCGCCCTCGAAGCGGATCCCGCCCTCGCTCTGTTCCAGCCGCAGCATCGCCAGGCCGAGCGTGGTCTTGCCGGATCCCGACTCGCCGACCAGGCCGACCGTCTCGCCCTCCCGCACGCAGAGCGTCACGCCATCGACCGCCTTCACCTCGGCCACCACGCGACGCATCACGCCGCGGCGGATCGGGAAGCGCACCTTGATGGCGTCGCCCTGCATGATCTCCGCGGCGCCGTCGGCGACAGGCGCAGGCGCGCCGCGCGGTTCGGTCGCCAGCAGCATGCGCGTGTAGTCATGCTGCGGGGCGGAAAACACGCTGCGCACGGCGCCCTGTTCCACCGCGTGGCCATCCTTCATCACCACCACGTGGTCGGCGTGCTTCTTCACGATATTCAGGTCGTGGGTGATGAGCAGCAGCGCCATCCCGGTCTCGCGCTTCAGCGTCTCCAGCAGCTCCAGGATCTGCGCCTGGATGGTGACGTCGAGCGCGGTGGTGGGCTCGTCGGCGATCAGCAGCTTGGGGTCGTTGGCCAGCGCGGCGGCGATCATCACCCGTTGCCGCTGCCCGCCCGAGAGCTGGTGCGGATAGGCGCCCAAACGGTCCTCCGCCTTCGGGAAGCCGGCGCGGCGCAGCAATTCGATGATGCGCGCGCGCAGCGCATCGCCCGCCAGCGGCCGGTGCAGCGTGATCGCCTCGGCCACCTGGCGGCCCACCGTGTGCAGCGGGTTCAGCGAGGTCATGGGTTCCTGGAACACCATGCCCGCCACGCCCCCGCGCAGGCGGCGCAGGTCGCGTTCGGGCGCGTGCAGCACATCGACACCGTCCAGCGTGATGCCGCCTTCGGGATTGCTGCCCGCGGCCGGCAGCAGCCCCAGGCAGGACAGCGCGATGACCGACTTGCCGGACCCGCTCTCGCCGACCAGCGCGACGCTCTGCCCGGGATCGACGGTGAAGGACACGCCCTCGACCACGCGCTTCGACCCGAAGGCGACGGACAGGTTCTCCACGCTGAGCAGCGTCATCGCCCGCCCCCCGGCAGCTTGCGCGGGTCGAAGGCGTCGCGCACCGCCTCCCCCACGAAGGTCAGCAGCGTCAGCATGGTGCCGAGCACGAAGAAGCCGGTCAGCGCCAGCCAGGGCGCGGTGAGGTTGTCCTTGCCCTGGTTCACGAGCTCCCCCAACGAGGGCGAGCCCGGCGGGAGCCCGAAGCCCAGGAAGTCCAGCGAGACCAGTACGGTGACCGACCCCGCCAGGATGAAGGGCAGGAAGGTGAGTGTCGCCACCATCGCGTTGGGCAGGATGTGGCGCACCATGATGCTGGCATGCGAGACGCCGAGCGCATTCGCCGCGCGCACGTAGTCGAGGTTGCGCCCGCGCAGGAATTCCGCCCGCACCACGCCAGTCAGCCCCATCCAGGAGAACAGCAGCAGGAAGGTCAGCAGCACCCAGAAGCTGGGTTCGATCACGCTGGCGAGGATGATGAGCAGATACAGCTGCGGCATGCCCGACCATAATTCGATGAAGCGCTGGAAATACAGGTCGATCGCGCCGCCGAAATACCCCTGCACCGCGCCCGCCGCGATGCCGATGACCGAACTGATGATGGTCAGCGAGAAGCCGAACAGCACCGAGATGCGGAAGCCGTAGATCACGCGCGCCACCACGTCGCGCCCCTTGTCGTCGGTGCCGAGCCAGTTGCGCGCGGTGGGCGGCGAGGGCAGCGGATGATCCAGGTCGCGCACGATCGAATAGTAGGTGAAGCGCACCGGCGGCCAGACCGCCCAGCCGCCGGCGGTCTCGAAATCCTTGAGGAAGTCGCGGTCCTGCCAGTAGTCGTCGCCGGTCGGCAGGCCATCTGGCACCAGGTCGGTCTCGGCATAGTCGACCAGGACCGGGAAGAACCACTGGTCGTTGACGCGCGCGACCAGCGGCCGGTCGTTGGCGATGAATTCCGCGAACAGCGTGAGGACGAAGATCACCGCGAAGATGATGGCGGACCAGTAGCCGCGGCGGTTGGCGCGGAAATTCGCGATGCGCCGGCGGGTCAGCGGCGTGAGCGTCATCGCCGCGCCTCGAAGTCGATACGCGGGTCCACCAGCGTATAGGTGAAGTCGCTGACGATCTGCAGCACCAGGCCGAGCAGCGTGAAGATGTACAGCGTGCCGAACATGATCGGGTAGTCGCGCCGCGTCGCCGCCTGGAAGCCGAGCAGGCCGAGGCCATCGAGCGAGAACACGATCTCGATCAGCAGCGCGCCCGAGAACAGCATGCCGATGAAGGCCGCCGGGAAGCCGGCGACGATGATGAGCATGGCGTTGCGGAAGACATGGCCATAGAGCACGCGCTGCTCGCCCGCCCCCTTGGCGCGGGCGGTGACGACGTATTGCTTGCCGATCTCGTCCAGGAAGGAGTTTTTCGTGAGCATCGTCAGGCCGGCGAAGCCGCCGATCACCAGCGCCAGCGTCGGCAGCGCCATGTGCCAGGCATAGTCGACCGCGCGTTCCCAGAACGGCCAGGCATCCGAGCCCGAGGAGGTGAGGCCCCGCAACGGGAATATCTGCAGGAAGGACCCGCCGGCGAACAGCACGATCAGCAGCACGGCGAACAGGAAGCCCGGTATGGCGTAGCCCACCAGCACGATGCCCGATGTCGCGACATCGAAGCGCGACCCGTCGCGCACCGCCTTGCGGATGCCGAGCGGGATCGAGATCAGGTAGATGATCAACGTGGACCACAGCCCGATCGAAAGCGAGACCGGCATCTTCTCGATGATGAGGTCGATCACCGGGCGGTCCTGGAACAGCGAGCGGCCGAAATCGAAGGTCACGTAGCCCACCAGCATGTCCCAGAAACGGACATGGGCAGGCTTGTCGAAGCCGAAGGCGCGTTCGATCTCGGCGACGATGGCGGGGTCGAGGCCGCGCGCGCCGCGATAGGTGCCGGCCGGCCCACCGCCGCCCCCGCCCCCGCCCCCGCCGCTCTCGCTGCTGGGCATGCGCACATCGCCGCCGCCCTCGCCGGTGATGCGCCCGAGCGTGGACTGCCCCTCGCCGCGGAGCTCCGCCAGCATCTGTTCGACCGGCCCGCCAGGGGCGAACTGCACGACGGCGAAATTGATGATCAGGATGCCGAGCAGCGTCGGCACCACCAGCAGCAGCCGGCGGAGGAGATACGCGCCCATGGCGCGGCTACGATCGCCGCGCTTCGGCCAGCGCGCGCTCCCGCGCCGGGTCGATCCACCAGGCCTGGGGGAAGCCCAGCCCATAGCGGGGGTTGCGTTCCGGCCGGCCGAACCTGTCCCAGAAGGCGATGCGGAACACGCGGGAATGCCAGTGCGGGACGACGAAGTTGTGGTGCAGCAGCACGCGGTCCAGCGCGCGCGTGCGCGCCACCAGCTCGTCGTAGTTCGGCGCGCCGATCACCAGTTCGACCAGTTCGTCGATCGCCGGGTCGGCGATGCCCGCGACGTTCTGGCTGCCGTTCTCCCGCGCCTTGGCGGAGGACCAGTAGTCGCGCTGCTCATTGCCCGGGGAGAAGCCCTGGCCCATCGAATCGACGGTCATGTCGTAGTCGAAGGCGTCGATGCGCACCTGGTACTGCGCCGGGTCCACCGTGCGCACGCGCGCCGTGATGCCCAGGCGATCGAGCCACTGCACATAAGGCAATGCCACGCGTTCGAAGGTGGCGCCCTGAAGCAGGATCTCGAATTCGAAGCGCTGGCCCTGCGCGTTCACCAGGCGGCGGTCGCGCACGGACCAGCCGGCCTCGCGCAGCAGCGCCAGCGCACGGCGCGCGCCCTCGCGGTTGTTGCCGGACCCGTCGGTGACCGGCAGCTTGTATTCCTCGGTGAAGACGGCCGGCGGGATGCGGGCGCGGAAGCCTTCCAGGATGTCCTTCTCGCGCCCCTCGGGCAGGCCGCGCGCGGCGAAGTCGGAATTCGAGAAGAAGGAGGATGTCCGCGCATAGGCCCCGTAGAACAGGTTCGCGTTCATCCATTCGTAGTCGAACACCTCGATCAATGCGCGGCGCACGCGGGCGTCCTGGAACATCGGCCGGCGCAGGTTGACCGCGAAGCACTGCATGCCCGTCGGGATCTCGTGCGGGATCTCCTCGCGCTTCACCAGGTTGCGGCGCGCGGCGGGAAAGTCGTAGCCGGTGGCCCAGTCGCGCGCGACATTCTCGGTACGGAAGTCGGACTGCCCGGCCTTGAAGGCCTCGAACGCCACGGTGGTGTCGCGGAAATACTCGTAGCGCAGCGTGTCGAAATTGTTCAGGCCGCGCCGGACGCCGAGGTCGCGCGCCCAGTAATCCTCGACGCGGCGATACACCACGGAACGGTTGGGCTCGAAGCGCTCCAGCCGATAGGGGCCCGAGCCGAGCGGCACATCCAGCGAGGGGCGGGCGAAGTCGCGCCCTTCCCACCAGTGCTTCGGCATCACCGGCAGGTCGCCCAGGATCTGGGCGAGCTCGCGGTTGCCGGCATCCTTGAAGCGGAAGGTGACGCGGCGGGGGCTCTCGGCCACCACCTCGGTCACGTCGGCCCAATAGGCGCGGAAGAAGGGCCGGCCTTGCGTGCGCAGGGCGTTGAAGGTGAAGACCACGTCCTCGGCCGTGACGGGGCGGCCGTCGTGCCAGCGGGCGGTGGCGCGCAGTTCGAAGGTCACGCCGCGGCGGTCGGCGGGCAGTTCCACCGTCTCGGCCAGGTGGCCGTATTCGGCGGTGGCTTCGTCGGGGTTGCCGGCCATCAGCGTGTCGTAGATCAGCCCGATGCCCAGGTCCGCCGTGCCGCGCAGGATGTACGGGTTGAAGCTGTCGAAGGACCCCAGGCGCGCCAGTACCACCTCGCCACCCTTTGGCGCGGCAGGGTTGGCCCAGGGCCAGTGCGGGAAGTCCGCCGGCAGTTTCGGTTCGGCGAGCAGGGAGAGGGCGTGGGTGCGCACCACCTCCCCGGGCTTGTCGCCGCCCGCGGGCACGACGGCGCGCGCGCCGCGCGGCAGGGGGGCAAGGACGGCAAGGGCGCCGAGCGCCATCAGGTCGCGACGGTTCATGTGCGCAGGATGGGGGTTCGCCCCCCGCGCGGCAACGTCCGCGGCACTACCGATCGGTAAGGAAGCGCACGGCCTCATGCAGCAGGGCAGGGTCGCCGACCGCCAGGACGCGGCCATCGGCGCCCGCGGTCAGCGCCTCGCCGTGCCAGCCGGTGACGCGCCCGCCCGCCCCTTCGACCACCGGCACCAGCGCCGCCCAGTCCCATATCTTCATCGTGGCATCCACCACGATGTCCACCAGGCCGATCGCCAGCAGGCCATAGGCGTAGCAGTCGCCGCCCCAGGTCACCCGCCTGGCGGCGCCGCGCAGGCCCTCGAATCCCGGGCGATCGGGCGGCAGGAACATGTCGGGGCTGGTGCAGGAGAGTTCGGCATCCCCCACCGCGGCGCAGGGTCGGCAGCCGGCCTGGCCGCCGATCGGCGCGCGGAAGCGCGTGGGCCGGCCGACCACGCCCAGCCAGCGTTCGCCGGTGACAGGCTGGTCGATGATGCCGAGCACCGGCGTGCCCCGATGCAGCAGCCCGATCAGGCTGCCGAACAGCGGCCGGCCGGTCACGAAGGCCCGGGTGCCGTCGATCGGGTCGAGCACCCAGACCCATTCGGCATCCGGGCGATCCTCGCCGTGTTCCTCGCCGATCACGCCATGGGTGGGGAAGCGGGCGGCGATGAGGGCGCGGATGGCTTCCTCGGCGTCGCGGTCGGCCTTGGTGACGGGGCTGGCATCGCCCTTCGCCTCGACCAGCAGGGCCGAGCGGAACAGCGGGCGGATCACCGCGCCGGCGGCGTCGGCGAAATCCTCGGCGGCGGCGATGACGTCGTCGGCGACCATGTCCTTGCCCTTCCAATCACTGCCACGCTTGAGGGACGGCTTGCCCACCGACCGCACCGGCGTCGCCCTGGGCAATGGCGCCAGACCCAGCCCGCGGCGCTCCTCCACCTGAGCGAGGCGCCCAGGTCACCGCCCGTGGCGGCGCCAGCGCGTAAGACCACCTCGGACGGATCGCGCGCCGCGCGATCCGGCAGCACCGGGCGCGATCGCGCCCAAACTACCCGCAGCCGCCAGCGCGTCAGTGCGGGGCGCGAAAGCCAAGCCGCCGGATGGCGGCGCCCGGCGCCCGAGGGCGAAAAAACTACGGCGCCGGCGCGTTCGGCGAGATCGACCGCAGGTAGGCGATCAGGTCCGCCCGCTGCGCCGTATTGGCCAGGCCCGCATAGGACATGCGGTTGCCGGCGGCATAGGCGCGCGGGCTGTGCAGCCAGGCATTCAGGTCCTCATACGTCCAGGGCTTGTCGGCCATGGCGCGCAGCGCCGCCGAGTAGTTGAAGCCATCCACATGGGCGTGTTTCGCGCCGACGATCCCGTAAAGGTTCGGCCCGACGCCGGTGCGCCCGCCATCGTTGAAGGAATGGCAGGATGCGCATTGCCGCTGCGCGATCTGCTGGCCGTTCTGCACATTGGCGGCAGCCAGCAGCGGCGCGATCGGGTCGAGCGCCGGGGCGGCCGGGGCGGCGGCGGCCGGGGCGGCGGCCTCGCCCCCGACGGCGATGGCGGCATGGTGCGGCCGGGTCGGGTGCACCAGCATGCTGCCGATGAACCCGGCGACGCCGAAGGTGACACCGGCGGTCAGCACCGCCGCAATGATCTTGTTGCCCTCGAGGTTCGTCGCCATGCCGATCGCAGCCCTTCACAGCCGTTGCCCGCGGCGCGTTTGCGCCACGGGACCGCCTTGCCTAAAACGCGCCGGACCATAGTGCCCGGCCTGCCGCCAGACAACCACCCAGCACCTTCATTCCCGGAGCCGCACGCTTGCGCCCCATCGTCGTGATTCCAGCCCGCATGGCGGCCACCAGGTTGCCGGGCAAGCCGCTGGCCGATATCGCCGGCCGCCCGATGATCGCCCATGTGCTGGACCGCGCGCGGGAGGCCGGGATCGGCCCGCTTGCCGTCGCCGCTGGCGAGCCTGAGATCGTCGCCGCAGCACGCGCCGCCGGCGCGCAGGCGGTGCTGGTGGCGGATGACGTGCCCTCGGGCACCGACCGCGTGCAGCGGGCGATCGCGGTTCTGGATCCGGAGGGGCGCTACGACGTGGTGGTGAACCTGCAGGGGGACTTCCCGACCATTGCGCCCGAAACCCTGCGCGCCGTGCTGGACCCGCTGGCCGATCCCGGCGTGGATATCGGCACGCTGGTCTGCCCGATCGCGGATGAGGAGGAAGCCAATACCTCCTCCTTCGTGAAATGCGCCTGTGCCTTCGAGGGCGAATCGCGCGTCGCACCCGCGCTGTATTTTTCCAGGCTGCCGATCCCCTGGGGGGATGGGCCGCGCTGGCACCACATCGGCGTCTATGCGTATCGGCGCGCGGCGCTGGACCGCTTCGTCGCCCTTCCGGCGAGCCCGCTGGAACTGCGCGAGAAGCTGGAACAGTTGCGCGCGCTGGAAGCCGGCATGCGCATCGCCGCGGCGCGGGTGGACCATGGCCCCTTCGGCGTGGATACGCCGCACGATCTCGAACGCGCCCGCGCGCTGCTCGCGCGCTAGCGCTGCCCGCACGCTGAACGGACCCTGACATGACCGCCAAGACCATTGCCTTCCAGGGCATGCCCGGGGCCTATTCGGACCTCGCCTGCCGGGCCGCCTATCCAGGCTGGACCACGCTGCCCTGCGCGTCCTTCGAAGCCGCGATGGTCGCGCTGCGCGACGGCCGCTGCGAATTGGCCATGCTGCCCTGCGAGAACTCGCTGGCCGGGCGCGTGCCGGACATCCACCGGCTGCTGCCAGAGAGCGGGTTGTACGTGATCGGCGAGCATTTCCAGCGGGTCGAGCACTGCCTGCTGGCCCCCAAGGGCGCGTCGCTGGCCACCATCAAGCGCGCGCACAGCCATCCGGTCGCGCTGGGGCAGATCCTGCGGCTGCTGAAGGAGCGCGACCTGGTGCCGGTGATCGAGGCCGACACCGCGGGTGCGGCGCAGATCATCGCCGAGCGCGGCAACATCGAGGACGCCGCGGTTGCGAGCGAGTTGGCGGCCGAGATCTACGGGCTGGACATCCTGCTGCGCAACGTCGAGGACGAGGCGCACAACACGACGCGCTTCTATGTGATGTCGCGCAGCCTGCACTACCCGCCGGTGGATGCGCCCGACACGGTCACCACCTTCGTCTTCCGCGTCCGGTCGGTGCCGGCGGCGCTGTACAAGGCGCTGGGCGGCTTCGCGACGAATGGCGTGAACATGACGAAGCTGGAATCCTACATGGTGGGCGGGCGGTTCGCGGCCACGCAGTTCCTGTGCGACGTGGACGGCCATCCGGACAGCCCCGCGTTGCGGCGCGCGTTCGAGGAGCTGGAATTCTTCACCAAGGAATTCCGCATCCTGGGCGCGTATCCGGCGCATGCGTACAGGCTGGAGCAGGCGGCGGCGGGGGATTGAGGGGCGCGCCTGACCAAACCAATACGGAACGGAAGGGCGTCGGGCGTCACCCTTCCGCGCCGTTCCAGCGAGCTAATCGTCGGTCGGGCCACGCCTCGCCTTGAGAACGAGGTTCTCAACGCGCAACGCGATGAGTTCGTTCAGAAGGCGGTTCACCGTCTGCCAAACAGGCTCGCAAGCGAGCCTGTGCGCCTCAACGAACTCATGCTCGCGGACGCCGATGTTCAGCGTCCTCCGCGTGGGGCGCCTGACCCTGGTGCGCATCGTGGCCAGGGCCTGGCGCACCTCCTTTTCCGAGACGCCGCCCAGCTTGGCGGCGATATCGGCTGTGGTCAGGGTATGGTCACGACGCTTAAGGCGCCTCGCCTGGTCGGCCATTTCCTTCGTCAGGCCAATGGGAGGACGCAGAGCCTCGGTCAGTGCGGAAACCGCCCCGCAGTTCGGGGCGGGCGGCATGCTCTTGATGAAGGACATATTCATCTACTCCATCAAGCCGCCACGGAGGACGAGGCCGGACCATTCAGGTCGCCGTCCTTGAGGGCCTTGTAGACCAGCGAGCCGGTTTCCTTTGGCCCACCAAGCGAGATTGCGCCCGACTTCACGCTCTGCTTGGCACCGTGCGCCAGCCAAGCCGCACTACGTTCCCAATCGACCTTGCCGAGCTTGGCCTCTGCCTCGGCCTTGAACGCCCGGGTGATCGCGTCAGGTGCGGCCGGCTGCTTGAAGTCAGCGCCGACCAGCTTCACCAGAATGTAGTGGCCGATCGCGCCAATCGCGCACCAGACGGACGGCGCAGCGGCGAAGTTGCCGGCACGCTGATCCGGCTGCAACGCCGTGCTCATCACGTCAGACACTGCCCGATACCACTCGGTTGCCGCCGCATGCAGCAGGTCGAGGTCCTCGTCCTGGATCTCCACCGCCTTGGTCTGGTTCTGGATGCCGCCAATGCCTTGCACGAAGCAGACCACCGACGCACGCAGCGCCGAGATGGTGATAAGGGCGTCATCACCGCCGGAAAGCTGACGCTTCTGGCGGTTCACCTTCCCCGCCAGGGCGGCAACGTTCTTCTCGACGTACTTTGCGAGCTGCGTGGCGTCGTCGCGGCTGTCGAGGCCGATCGCCATGCTGGTCGAAACTTTGACGCCATAGGCGTTGCAGTCGGCGAAGACCTGGGCCGCATCATCCTCCTGCACGCCATGGATGACTGTGACCTTTACCACCTGCTTATCGAACAGGTTGGGGTGGCTCTGCTCGGCCACAGCGCGTGCGGTCGCCTGGGTGTCGCCATCCAGCGCCACGAAACGGATGTGATGCGGAAGCTGGATGTAGCCGAGGCCGGTCTTCTTGTCGGTGACGACGTCGAGTTTCTCGTGCGTCCAGATGACAATCTGAGGGGTGAAACCTTCACCGGTCTTCACCATGCTGACGATGTAGCGTGCATACGGTGCGACGTTCTTCTTCTTCGCGCCCGTGACGAGGCGATTCACGCGCGCGCGGAGCGAAGCGATCTCGGAGAGTTCCGTATTGTATTTGACCCCGGCGCCCTCGAGCTTTCGGGGGTCGGGAACGCGCTGCTTGAACAAGCCGTAAGGCATAGCGCCCTGAAACTCGGTCGCGCTGATGACATTGCCGAACATGGGCACGCCCTCCGCGTAGGAGGGGTCGGGGAGTTCAATCTCGAGCATCTAAGCCTCGCGGGTTCTGAGGTTGAAAAACGACCGCGAGACAGGCATCATGAGAGTACCACCAATCGTGAGACCCGTTCTCGCGGCGCCCGTCCCTGATCCATTCGGGGGCGGGCGTTTCTATTTCGCACACTCGAGAAATCGTTTCAAGCGCTAGAGGGGGAAGTTTTCGGCTCGGGGTCATCCTCTTTGAACTCGAGTGATCCCCGAGATCGTCGAACTAAGGTCGAAGCCGGAGGCCGTACTTGATCGTCAAGCGCCCTCAAAACCGCCTTAACGGCACCCGCCACGCCAGCACCGCCCCCACCGCCGTCAGCACCGCCACCGTCGCGAACAGCCCGCGGAACGCCTCCGACAGTTCCCTCCGCAGCGCCGCCGCCGCCTCCGGCCCGAGCGCCGCCAGATACCCCGGCCCCTCCGCCACCAGCCGCTGGAACGCCGCGCCGGAGCCGGTGGCGCTCACCGCCATGAACACCACCGCCGCCACCAGCGCCGTGCCCGTTGCCGCGCCGATGTTGCGCGAGAACGCCACCCCGGCCGAGGCCGCGCCCAGCCTCTCCCGCCCCGCCGCCGCCTGCGCCGTCACCTGCACCACCGGATAGGACGTGCCCGAGCAGAACGCCGCCGCCGCCAGCAGCGGCAGGAAGGCGGGCAGCGGCAGATCCGCCGCCACCAGCGCCAGCACCGCCCACAGCCCCACGCCCATCGGCAGGAACAGTGTCGGCCAGCGCATCGCATACCCCGTCCGCGACACCATCCGCCCGGCGAAGAAGGCGCCCGCGGCGCCCCCCACCGACATCGCCACCAGCATCAACCCGGACGGCCCCGGCGCGATGCCGCGCACCGTCTGCAGCCACACCGGCAGGAAGGCGATCATGCCCACCTGCGCCCCGACCACGCAGGCCGACAGCAGGTAGGCCCGCCAGATCGACGGCTCGGCGAACATCGCCAGCGGCAGCAGCGGGTCGCGCGCCGCACGCTCGACCCGCAGCAGCAGAACCATCGCCCCCACCGCGACGACCGCCAGCCCCACGGCCAGCGGCGCCAGCCCAGGATCCAGCCGCCGCGCGCGGTCCAGCGCCACCAGCGCGCAGCCCACCGCCAGCACGAACACGAACAGCCCCGCCCAGTCGAATCGCAGCGCCGCGTCGCGCCTGGCCGGCGGCACCGCCACCAACCGCCGCGCCAGCACCGCGCAGGCCACCGCCACCGGCAGCAGCACTAGGAACACCGACCGCCAGCCGAAGAACTCCGTCGCGTAGCCACCGATCACCGGCCCGCAGGCGGAGGCAAACGCAAACGACCCCGCGATCCAGGCCTGGTAGCGGCCGCGTTCGCGCGGCGGCAGCGCCTCGCCGATCAGCGCCTGGGCCAGCGTCAGCAGCGCGCCGCCGCCAAAGCCCTGCACGATGCGTGCGCCGATCAGCACCGGCAGGGTGGGTGCCAGCGCGCAGCCCAGGCATCCCGCCGCGAAGACGGCCAGCGCCACATACAGCAGTCGCTTGCGCCCGAAGACGTCGCCCAATTGCCCGAACACCGGCGCCGCGCAGGTGGCCGCGACCAGATACGCGACCAGGATCCACGACACCTGCTCGATCCCGCCCATCTGCGCCGCGATGGCCGGCAGCGCGGTCGCGACGATGGTCTGGTCGATCGCCGACAGGAAGATGGTCAGCGCGATGCCCGGGAAGGCGCGCTTGAAGCGGGCGTGGGCGTCCATCACTGGCGCGTGCCAGGAAGGGGCGTTGCCCCTTTCCGGACCTCTCGCGACCTGAGGCCGGAACCCTGCCCCTGGCCGGATGAGGGCATCGTTTCCAATCCCCGGATGTGGGTTGCAGGGGCCTGAAGCCCTTGGCCGGAGGGGTATGGGGAGGGCAGAGCGCTCCCCCAGGACAGGGCCGGCGCCGGGAAGGCAGCGCCCCCCGGCATGTCAGATGACCCCGCTGCGCCCCATTTCGAGGAACTTCTCCCGCCGCCGCGCCCGCAGCGTCGCGCCGTCCAGTTCGACCAGCGGCTCCAGCAGTTCCGAAATGCGTTCGCCCAGCGCGGCGATGGTGCCTTCGGCGTCGCGGTGCGCGCCGCCCAGCGGTTCCGGCACCACAGCATCCACCAGGTTCAACTTGCGCAGATCGTCGGCCGTCAGCTTCAGCGCATCCGCCGCCGTCGCCGCCTGCGCCTGGTCGCGCCACAGGATGGACGCGCAGCCCTCGGGCGAGATCACCGAATAGATCGCGTGTTCCAGCATCACGATCCGGTCGGCCGCGGCCAGCGCGATGGCACCGCCCGACCCGCCCTCTCCGATGATGGTCGCGATGAAGGGCACCGGCGCTTCCAGCCCCGCTTCGATGGACCGGGCGATGGCTTCCGCCTGGCCGCGCGCTTCGGCGTCGATGCCCGGGAAGGCGCCGGCGGTATCCACGAAGGACAGGATCGGCAGGCCGAATCGCCCGGCCAGTTCCATCAGGCGGCGCGCCTTGCGGTAGCCCTCGGGCCGCGCCATGCCGAAATTGTGCTTCACGCGGCTGTCGGTGTCGTTGCCGCGCTCGGTCCCCAGCACCATCACGGCGCGGCCGCGGAATCGGCCCATGCCGCCCACCACCGCCAGGTCGTCGGCGAAAGCGCGGTCGCCGGCCAGCGGCGTGAAATCCTCGATCAGCGCGGTGATGTAGTCGCCGGCATGCGGGCGGTCGGGGTGGCGGGCCACCTGGGCCTTCTGCCAGGGCGTCAGCTTCGCATAGGTGGTGCGGAGCATGGTCTGCGCCTTGTCGCGCAGCTTGCCGACCTCGTCGGCAACGTCGATCCCGCCGGCGTCGGTGGTCCGGCGCAGCTCCTCGATCTTGCCTTCCAGCTCGGCGATCGGCTTCTCGAAGTCCAGGAAGTGTCGCATCGGGCCGG
>LNFM01002564.1_pt1 | contig 42275 bp, 38 predicted proteins | sample 596031 | NCBI WGS metagenome assembly LNFM01 (sample SAMN04254537, study PRJNA301005) | activated carbon metagenome | isolation source: dual media filters at the Ann Arbor, Michigan drinking water treatment plant | place: USA: Ann Arbor
TGTTCGTGGTGCGCCATGCCACCAGCGGCGCGCCGTATCTGATCGCCCAGCACGTGGCGCCGCACGTGCACGTGATCAACGCCGGCGACGGCCGACATGCGCACCCCACGCAAGGCCTGCTCGACATGGTGACGATCCGCCATTACAAGCGCGATTTCACCAACCTCACGGTCGCCATCGTCGGCGACATCCTGCACTCGCGCGTGGCGCGCTCAGACATCCACGCCCTGACCACGCTCGGCGTGCCCGAGGTGCGTGCGGTGGCACCGCTCACGCTGCTGCCGACCGGCATGGAGCAGATGGGCGTGCGCGTGTGCACACGGCTGGAAGAGGGCATCAAGGACGCCGACGTCATCATCATGCTGCGGCTGCAGAACGAGCGCATGCAGGGCGCGCTGCTGCCTTCGGCGCAGGAGTACTTCAGAAACTACGGGCTCACGCCCGAGAAGCTGGCGCTGGCCAAGCCGGATGCGATCGTCATGCATCCGGGCCCGATCAACCGCGGCGTGGAAATCGACTCGCGTGTGGCCGACGGCACGCAAAGCGTGATCCTGCCGCAGGTGACCTTCGGCATCGCCGTGCGCATGGCGGTGATGGCGATTGCCGCATCTTCCAAGGTGATGCACTGATGACGCGCCTTGCCATAGTCAACGGCCGTGTCGTCGACCCGGCCAGCGGTCTGGACGAGCGGGCCGGCATCTTCGTCGACGGCAGCCGCATCGTCGCCATCGGTCGCGCGCCCGAGGGATTCGCGGCCGATCGCACGATCGACGCCAAAGGCCTGGTGGTGGCGCCGGGCCTGGTGGACCTGTGCGCGCGCATGCGAGAGCCGGGCGCCGAAGGTGCGTTGAAGGTTGAGATGCGCGCCGCGCTCGCCGGCGGCGTCACCGGCGTGGTGTGTCCGCCCGACACCGACCCGCCGCTGGATGAACCGGGCCTGGTGCGCATGCTGCGCCAGCGCTCGCGCGAGTCGCAGGGGGCGCGGCTGTATCCGCTGGGCGCATTGACCGCGCAGTTGAAGGGCGAGGCCGTGGCCGAGATCGAGACGCTGCACGACACCGGCTGCGTGGCCTTCATGCAGACCGGTGCGCTGCCGCCGAACTTCTCCGTGCTGTTGCAGGTGATGCGGTACGCCAAGACCTTCGAGCTGCCGCTGTGGCTGCGGCCGCTGGAAGCCTCGCTGACGGGCCACGGCGTGGCCGCCTCGGGTCCGCTGGCCGGGCGGCTCGGCCTGCCGTCGGTGCCGGTGGTGGCGGAGACGGTGGCGCTGCACACGATCTTCGAACTGCAGCGGGCCAGTGGAGCGCGCGTGCATCTGTGCCGGCTGTCCAGCGCTGCCGGCATCGACCTGGTGCGTGCCGCCAAGCGCGAAGGATTGCCGGTGACTGCCGATGTCGGCGTGCATCACGTGCACCTGATCGATCTGGACATCGGCTTCTTCGACGCCAACTTTCGCCTCGATCCGCCGCTGCGGTCGCAGCGCGACCGCGACGCCATCGTCGCCGCGCTGGCCGACGGCACGCTCGATGCGATCTGTTCGGACCACACGCCGGTGGGCGCCGATGACAAGCTGCTGCCCTTCGGCGAAGCCGAGCCGGGCGCCACGGCGCTGGAGACACTGCTGCCGCTGGTGCTCAAGTGGGCGCACGATGCCAAGGTGCCGCTGCTGCAGGCGCTGCGCCGGGTGACCAGCGATCCGGCGCGCGTCCTCGGTGAGGACACCGGCCGTCTGCAGGTGGGCGGCAAGGCCGACATCGTGATCTTTGATCCGCAGGCAGCCTGGACCGTACAGCCGGCCACGCTGGTAAGCAGCGGCAAGAACACGCCGTTCACCGGCTACGAGCTCGAAGGGCGCGCGCGCTGCACCATCGTGGGCGGCGATGTGCGGTTCGACAAACTGGCGCTCGCCACGGCCTGATCGACCCGATGCGTTTTGTGCTGGCGCCATTGCGCCTGATCGGCATGCTGGTGCTGCTGCTGGTCGGGCTGCTGATCGCCGCGTCGGTGTTTCCCTGGCGGACGCCGGCGGGCCGCAATCGCATCATGCGGCGGTGGTCGCGGGCGCTGATGTTTATCTGCGGCGTGCGGGTCAAGGTGGTGGGTGACCTGCCGGACGAGCTTGCCGCGACGGGCATGCGGGCCGGTGAACGCGGCCGGCTGCTGCTCATCAATCACATCTCGTGGATCGACATCTTCGGCGTGGCAGCCGCCCTGCCGGCACGCTTCGTCGCCAAAAGCGAGATCGGCCGCTGGCCGCTGATGGGCAGCCTGGTGACGATGTCGGGCACGCTGTACATCGAGCGCGGCCGGCGCCACGCCGTCAGCGCGTTGAACAAGCGCGTGCGTGACCTGCTGGAAGCCGGCGAATCGGTGGTGGTGTTTCCGGAGGGCACGACCACAGACGGTGCCGTGCTGTTGCCGTTCCACTCCAACCTCGTCGCGCCGGCGATCGAGTCCGGTTGTGGCGCTGCGCTACACGCAGCGCGGCGCGCCGAGCACCGCCGCCGCGTTCATCGGCGACATGACGCTGGTGACGTCGATGTGGAACATCGTCAGCGCCGGCGGGCTGCAGATCGAGGTGGCGTTCCTGGAACCGCTGTCCACCGCCGAGCACCCCACCCGGCATCTCATCGCTCAGGCGGCGCACACGGCGATCGGTCGACATCTGGGCGTCGCGGCGGGTGCACAGGTGCCGCTGGAGCAACCGGCGGCGAGCGCCAACGCCTAGCCGGTGTGACAGTTCCTGCACGGCACCCGAACCACCGTCCGTTGCGGCCAGTGCAGCGCCGTCAGTTCGCGTCCCCAGACGCAGCCCGAGTCCAGGCAAATCACATCCGGCCGGTCGAGAAAGCCGAGCGCGGACCAGTGACCGAACACGATCACGTCGTCGCGCGTGGCGCGCTGCGGGTGGTCGAACCACGGCAGGTCATCGCCGTCGCCCGCCGTCGCCGGCGGACCGTCCTTGCGTTTAAGGTCCATCGAGCCATCGGCGCGCACGAAGCGCAGGCGCGTCAGCGCATTGATCACGCACCGCCGGCGGTCTGCCCCCTGCAGGTGATCGTTCCACCGCGCCGGCTGGTTGCCATACATCGTCGACAGGAAGCCCGAGACATCGTCGCCGCGCAAGTGCTGTTCGACCTCGCCAGCCAATCTCAGCGTCTGCGCCAGAGTCCACTCAGGCAGGACGCCGGCATGCAAGAACAGCGCGCCGGCCTCGTGGTGGGCGAGCGGGCAGGTGCGAAGCCAGTCGAGCAGTTCATCGCGATCAGGGGCGTCGAGGATCTCCTGCAGCGTGTCGTCGTCGTGCAGGCCGCGGATACCGTAAGCGACGGCGAGCAGGTGCAGGTCATGGTTGCCGAGCAGGGCGACGGCGCGCCCCTTTTCAACCAGATCGCGGACAAAGCGGAGGCAGGCCAGCGACTGCGGTCCGCGGTTGACCAGATCGCCGATGAACACCAGCCGCGCATCCGGCGGCAGCCGCGCCAGCAGCGCGACGAGCGGGTCGAGGCAGCCCTGCAGATCGCCGATCGCCCACATCGCGCGACTTGCGTCGTGACTTGCGGCGCGACTGACTGCGCGACCCACGGCGCGACTCAGCTCGGCTTGAAGATCGGCGGCAGGGATCGGATCAGTTGATCGGCCACCGCGCCCCATTGCGCGCTCAGGCCGACGCGCACGCGCAGCGGGAAGCTGTCTTCATTGCGCAGCCAGATGTCGATCTGCGGGTCCTTGGCGGTGCGCGGGGCACTCGTCAGTCGTGTCACGGCGACGTTGCTGCCGGCGACCTCAAGCGTCTCGCGCGTGACCCGGAAACCGGCCAGATGCACTGATTTGGCGTCGGTGTAGGCGACGGAGAACGCCGTGGTCGGCGCGGCGCGGCCGAGGAACAGGTAAGGCAGGGACGCGATATCGACGGTGGCGTACTTCAGCGCGCCGGTCTCCGTCACCTGGCCGGCGCGGCGCATCTCATAGCGCTTCTTGTCGAGGTCGGCGCTGTAGGTGAGCAGCGCGGAACTGCCCCGCTTGTCGGAAAAGCGCAGCGTCGCCAGGTTGCCCTGACGGACTTGTCCTTCGCTCGAGCGCGCCAGTTCGAGCCGATCGTCAGGGATGATGGTCTTGAGCGCGCGCGATCCGGTGCCCTTGCTCTGCAACCGGAACACGCCCTTGGCGTGCGAGCCGCTGTCGACGATGGTGCCGACCTCGAACGAGCCCAGCATGCTTGCGCCCTCGATCATTGCCCGATCGCGCGCTGACTGCGGCGCTGCCTTGGCGGCATCGACCGACATCCGCACCATGTAGGTGGCGTTGAACGAATTGGCGCCGACGCTGGTGGCCAGGGGGGCAAGCGCAAGAGCGGCGAGCAGCGAGCGGAAGGGGGTCATGGCGATGCCGGAGTGGGATTCGGATGCAACGCGATGGCGCCGGATCCCGCTGACAGGACCCGACGTCTCGGCCGCGGGATCAGGAGGCGTTGCGTCGTTGGCGGATCCGCAGGAAGCGCGCGGGCGTCGCCACGTACACACAACCTAGCACGACGAAACCGCCGAACAGCACCGGCTCGGGTACGCCGGCCAGCCACCCCGCGGTGCCGATCGCACCCAGCGCGACATTGGCGCCGACGATGATCGCCACGCTCTGCGCCGGGCCGTAGCCGCGCCGCTGGATCAGGTGATGCAGGTGGGCGCGGTCTGGCGCAGCCGGGTCGCGACGGCGCAGCACGCGGCGCACCGTGACCGTGAACACGTCGAACAGCACCACGCCCGTCACCCACAGCATGACCACGGGCGGCACCGTGAGCAGTGCGGCATCACTCCGGTGGGTGAGGTCGATCGTGAACCAGGCGATGACGAAGCCGAGCACGATGCTGCCGGCGTCGCCCATGAACACCCGACGGCGCCCGCGCCACGGGTGCGGCGCGTTGAAGATCAGAAATCCACCCACCGCGCCCATCAGCACCAGCAGCAGTTTCAGCGCATTCGGATCGGGCAGGTGCCAAGCGAAGAAACTGAAGAAGCCGAGCATGGCGAACACCAGGCCGCCGGCCAGGCCATCGAGGCCGTCGAACATGTTGATGCCGTTGATCACGGCCACGGTGGCGAACACCGTGAGCGGAATCGCCCAGTTGTTCAGTTCGATCGGCCCGCGCGCCAGGATGTCGCCGAGGTCTGTCAGGAAGTGATTGCCCCAGGAGGTCATCAGCACCGCGGCGACGACCTGCGCACCGAGCTTCGTGCGCGGCGAGACTTCGCCGATGTCATCCAGCACGCCGATGGCGGTGAGCAGCAGCGCAGCCACGGCGAGCACCTGGTAGTCGCCCATCTTGTGCGCCGACATCGCGATGGTCATTCCTGCGGCAACGACAATCGCCAGGCCGCCGGTCAGTGGCACGGTGTCGCCATGTCGCTTGCGTCCGCCGGGGTGGTCGACGAGGCCGATGCGCAATGCCGGCCGGCGCAGCCAGACGATCAGCAGCGCGGTGAGAAAGGCGGCCAGCAGGGGTTGTGCAAGGTAGGTCACGGAGAAGCTGCCTGGCGATGCAGGCCGCGCGTGAGGTTGAGTAGAAGGCGGCTTGAGTGGCAGCCGGCAAGGGCGAGCGATTATGCCGCGTGACGGCCGCAGCACCTGGTGTGGTGCGTGCTGGCTCCGATGCCAGAGCCGCAATATCGGCGGCGTGGCCGCAGCCGCGCCTTCATCGCACGGCCGTCCGCCCTAGGAGAAGCGGCCGACGTACCAGCCGATGGCTTCCTGCAGACCGGCGCGTACGTCGTGGGTCGGCGCGTACGCAAGCAGGCGGCGCGCCTTGCCGATGTCTGCCTGCGAGTGACGCACGTCGCCTGGGCGGAACTCACGGTGCTGGGCCGCGGCGATCGCGCAGTCCGGCCGCGACTGCCGCACCATCGCGCCGATCAGCGCATGCAGCTCGTTGAGCGTGGTGCGGTCACCCACGGCCACGTTGTAGACCTGATCGAGCGCGTCGTCCGACGCGGTCAGCGCAGCGAGCAGGTTGGCCTGCACGGCGTTCGCCACATAACAGAAGTCGCGCGAGGTCTCGCCGTCGCCATTGATCACGCAGGCCTCGCCACGGAGCATGTTGCGCACCCACAGCGGAATCACCGCGGCATACGGGCCGTCGGGGTCCTGGCGCGCCCCGAATACGTTGAAGTAGCGCAGTCCCACGCTGTGCAGTCCGTAGCTGCGCGCGAAGACATCGGCATACAGCTCGTTGACGTACTTGGTCACTGCATAGGGTGACAGCGGTCGGCCGATGTTCTCCTCCACCTTGGGCAGCGCTGGATGGTCGCCGTAGGTGGAACTGGAGGCGGCATAGACGAAGCGCTGCGCCCCGGCATCACGGGCGGCCACCAGCATGTTCAGGAAGCCGGTGGCATTGGCGGCATGGGTCGCCAGCGGGTCTTTCAGCGAGCGCGGCACGGAGCCCAGCGCCGCCTGGTGCAGTACGAACGAGGCGCCTTCGCAGGCGCGACGACAGGTAGCCAGGTCGACGATGTCACCCTCGATGAAGGTGAAGCGCGCCCAAGCCTCGTCACCCACGATGCCACGCACCTCATCGAGGTTGCGCCGGTGCCCGGTGGCGAAGTTGTCGATCCCCACCACATCCTGCCCGAGCGCAAGCAGCGTTTCGGCCAGGTGGGAGCCGATAAAACCCGCCGCGCCGGTGACGAGCCAGCGGCGAGGCACGTCGCGCATCGCGGCGTACAAGGCGTCAGCGGCAGTCGCGGAAGCAGCGGTTATCACGGCGGAGGCAAGGCACGTGGGGTGGCCGGTGAAACGGCCCAAGGAGGATGAGATTATGGCCTAGCGCGCGCCGAGTAAGCGCGACGGCGCGGTCGAATGCGTCATAGCAGACCCGGCAGACTCTGTCCCAGCCTGATCTGGTGTTCGCCGCTACGAATCGTTCGCCGTGTCGCAAAGCGTTCGTCCGCATGGCAGGGTTTCAGCCGGACAGTGGCTCGAACAACGCCTGCAGGTCTTGCGCCGTCAGGACCTTGGCGACCGCGGCGTCTTCATCGAGGATGCCGCGCGCAAGGTCGGCCTTGCGTGCCTGCAGCCCGCGGATGCGCTCTTCCACCGTGCCGGCGGCGATCAGCCGATGCACGAAGACCGGCTTGCCTTGGCCGATTCGATGCGCGCGATCGGTCGCCTGGTCTTCCACTGCCGGGTTCCACCATGGGTCATAGTGGATCACCGTGTCGGCTGCCGTGAGGTTCAGTCCAGTCCCGCCTGCCTTCAGGCTGATGAGAAACAGCGGCACCTCGCCCGCCTGGAAACGGGTCACGGGTGTCCTGCGGTCCTTGGTCTCGCCAGTCAGCGTCACGTAATCGATACCCAGCGCGACCAGGCGCTGCTCGATCAAGGTCAGCATCGAGGTGAACTGCGAAAACAGCAGCACGCGCCGGCCTTCGGAAACCAGTTCCGGCAGCAGTTCGGCCAGCCGATCGAGTTTGGCCGACTCCTTTGTCTTGCGCGCCGCCGGGCTCGCTACCAGGCGGGGATCGCAGCAGACCTGGCGCAGCTTGAGCAGCGCATCGAGCACCACGATGTGGCTGCGCGCCAGTCCGCGCTGCTGCAGCGCTTCACGCACGCGCTGCGCCATGCTGGCCCGGATGGTCTCGTACAGGTCGCGCTGGCTGCCGGCGAGTTCGATCGCGTGTTCGATCTCGGTTTTCGGCGGCAACTCGCGCGCCACCATGTCCTTGGTACGGCGCAGGATGAACGGCTTGATCCGCCGCGCCAGATGGGCACGGCGCAGGTGATCGCCGCGCTTTTCGATTGGCGTTCGATACAGTTGCGCAAAGCGACGGCTGTCGCCCAGAAAGCCCGGCAGCAGCAAGTTGAACTGCGACCACAACTCGGCCAGGTTGTTTTCCAGCGGTGTCCCGGACAGGGCAATACGGCTCGCTGCGCGCAGGCGGCCGGCGGACTCGGCCGCGCGCGTTCGGGGGTTCTTGAGGTTCTGCGCCTCGTCGAAGATGGCAAGATGGAACTCGTGCTTGACGAGTTCCTCGATGTCGCGCGGCAGCAGCGGATAGCTGGTCAGCACAACATTGTGCGTGGCGATGTCGGCAAACGCCCCGTGGCGTCCCGCGCCATGCAGCACCAGCGTCTGCAGCGACGGTGCAAACCGTGCCAGCTCGTGCTGCCAGTTGGGCACGACCGAAGTGGGTGCGACCACCAGCGCCGGCTGCTGCAGGCGACCTGCCTCGTGCTCGACAAGAACGTGCGCGATCGCCTGGACTGTCTTGCCCAGCCCCATGTCGTCGGCCAGGATGCCGGCCAGCGCGTGGCGGCGCAGGAACTGCAGCCAGGCCACGCCGGCGCGCTGGTATGGTCGCAGATCGGCGTGCAGTCCGGACGGGGTGGCGACCTCCTCGATGCCGCTGAAGTTCGTCAACAGCTCGCCCAGTTGCCGCAAAGCCGGCGCCCCACGCCAGTCGTAGCCCGCGCGGGACAGATCAAGCAGGCGTGCCGCATCGGTGCGGGCCAGCCGCAGCCTGTCGCTTCCACCTTCGTTGTTGGCGCCGTGCAGTTCCACCAGGGTTTGGACGATGCTGCGTACCCGCGCCATTGGCAGGCGGATCAGACGTTGGGCGTCAACGCGGACATGAACGGTTCGCTCGGAAGCCGTCGGGTCATCTGCTTCATTCAACCAGTCTGCCAACTGGCGGCTGGCAAGCAGCTTCGCCACGATAGGAATCAGCGAGACGCGTTGGCCGTCGACCTCGACGCCCAGCTCGAGATCGAACCAGCGCTGATCCGACTGCGGTTCCACGTTCATGAAGAACGCCTGCGGCTGCACCACCTGCCATGCGAAGTCGGGGTCGATCTCGATCGACCATCCTGCCTTGCGCCAGCGCGGTATCGATTCGTGCATCAGATCGAGCGCCAGCGACTCATCGAGGAAGAAGCCGCTTTCGTGCGAGTGCTGGTCGGGGTGACCTGGCATCGGCATGAAGCCGGCCGAAAGCAGGCGGTGCAGAGACCTCTCGTGCAGCTTTGTGTCGAGCGTCGGCGTCACCAGCGTACCGTCGTGCAAGCGGGCGCCGCCGTGGTCGCGCAGGTGCACAGGCAGGCTGCCGTAACGAACGTGCATGAAGGCTGTTACCCCGTTCGTCTGGGGTATCGCGAAGCGCACCGCCCCCGAGACCTTGGCGTTGGCTAGCCGTAGATGAACTACGCCGGGCGCGCGCAGTTCGCTCACGGCGAGTGGGGTTGGCAGGGGCGGCCGGCGAACCCCGACCGGCAGCGAGGCGAGCGCGGTGCTCATCTCCTCGGCTACGCGGGTCACCTCGGTGGTGTCGATCGGCGGTGCGTGCAGCAGCACCTGCGCCAGTTTTGCATCGAGGTCTGCGTTGATCTCACCCAACTCGCCCCGCCCCGCGTCCAGGAACCACAGTCCGTCGAGTGCGACCACGTCGGCCGGGGGATCGACGGCCAGCATGAACCGCTGGCGTCCCCGGGCGTCGGGGTGCCAGCGGCCACTCGCCGAGCGTGCCTGTCCCCGGCGCAGCGGTCGCAGCGTTTGGCCGGCGGGCTCATTGACCATCGCCTCGCCCTCGTCGACCAGCCGGCTCAGCAGTGCGCCGTCGCGTTCTAGTACATGCCCGCCCGGACTGCCGGGCGCGCTGGCCAGGGCCAACGCGCGTACCAGCGGGACGTCCGCATCCCCCAGGTAGCGCGGCTGGTTGCGCAGGAGGTCGAACAGGCTCGCGTTGGCAGGCTTGAGGCGCGCCAGGCTGCCATCCTTGCGCACGTTGCCGTACAGCAGCGTCACGAGTGGGTGCCTGCGATAGGGCTCGATACCGATCACATACACCATGCGCTGGGTGCGCGGTGCGGTCGGCGCTTCACTGGTCAATGCGCGCAGCTGTGCCAGCCAAGTGGCGTGCACGAGCGGAGGCGCCGGACCTGCGGAACGCACGGCGGTCGGTGAGCCCGAGGCGGCCGGTGCTGACCACAAGGCCGTCAAGGATTCGACGCTGTCTCCTTTCGCGCTGGTCGATACGGCGCTCACCGGCTCGAGCTTGTAGAACTCGATCAGCGTGGCAGCACCGTGCTTGCAGTTGTAGCCGACCGGGCACGTGCAAACGCACTCGATCGGCGGCCCTGCGGCGCCGGAGGTGCCGACCGTAACCGCCGTCTGATAGGTGGAGAACGCGCTGCCGCGCACCTCGGCTTCGATGCGCACGGCGTCGTCGGGCAACTCGGTCAGGCGCGCATTGCGAACACGGCCGCGCCGCGCGTAGTCCAGGCCGCGCTCCAAGGTGACGTCATGGAAGACATCACGCAGATCGTGCCAGCCGACAATCATCCGCGCGGCGCACGCACCTTGGCCAGCAGCGCCGAGGTGGAGCGCTCGTGCTCGAACGGAATCGCTAAGGTCTGCGCGCCCCAAGTGCGCGCCAACTGCGCTTCGGGGATCAGGGCCATGTCGTAGTCGCCACCCTTGACGTAGACATCCGGTCGCACGAGATCGAGCACGGGCAGCGGCACCGGCTCATCGAACAGCGTGACCAAAGACACGCTCTCGAGCGCGGCGAGCACGGCCGCGCGGTCAGCTTCCGGGTTGATCGGACGGTCGTCGCCCTTGCCCAGCCGCCGCACCGACGCATCGGTATTCACGGCCACCACCAGACTGGCGCCGAGCGCCCGCGCGCGTGCCAGGTAGGTCACGTGGCCGCGATGCAGGATGTCGAACACACCATTGGTCAGCACGATCGGGCGCGGAAGGGTGGCGATGCGCAAGGCCAGTTCGTTGCGAGATGCGATCTTGCGCTCGAAATCGGGAGGTGTCCTTGACTGAGGAGTGTTCGTCATGCGATCAGCAGGGATCCAGAACTGAGTGGAAACAGTCTAGTCGCGCTGCTTTTCGCGGCCGGACGCAATCCAATGCACAGCGTCGGCCAGCGTTCGGAAACGAGCGGTCGCCAATCCGCCATCGACCTCAAGTCCGGGCAGGGTCAAGCCGTTGGTGCCGAGCAGCACACGCTCGCGCACGCTCGCCGCCTGCGCCGCCTGCAGATCGGAGCGCTTGTCTCCGAACATGATTGATGCCTCGAGATCCAGATCCAGTTCACGGGCCGCTTGCAGCAGCATGCCCGGCGCCGGCTTGCGGCAGTCGCAGTGACGCCGATTCGCGCCGATCGCATCGGTCGGGTGATGTGGGCACCAGTAGATGCCAGCCAGCGGCGCTCCTGCCGCCGCAAACTGATCGCGCATCCAACTGGTAAGCGTTTCGAATTCTGCGACGGTGTACAGCCCGCGCCCGATACCGGACTGGTTGGTCACCACGACGAGTCTGAAACCCAGCGCTGCCAGCGTTACCGAGGCCTGCAGCACGCCGGGCACGAACTCGAACGCACTGACCTGGTACGTGTAGCCGTGATCGACGTTGATGACGCCGTCCCGGTCGAGGAATGCAGCGCGGCTAAGCATCTGGTTCGAGCCGTGGCGGTCCTGTTGTCGCGGCGTCGCTGGGCTGGGGGGCGTCTGGCCGAGCGAAAGCGTGACGCTTTAAGTTGTGCCACGGTCGGGCTGTGCCTCGGCATGCGCCTGTGGGGCGCGGTCGCGGCTCGCACGGGTGGCTTCTGAGCTTGCGTCAATGTTGCCACGAGAGGTTTGAAATGACAAACTTGGCGTGGATTGCCAAACTTTGGAGAACTGCCATGGCCCAGCTCTCTGCCCGTACGCGCATCGGTGCCGGCGGCCGCATCGTGATCCCGCACGAGATGCGCGAAGCGCTCGACGTTCAGGAGGGCGACGACCTGTTGCTCGAGGTGGATGAGCACGGGTTGCACGTCCGCTCGGTACGGCACGCAGTCAAAAGCGTTCAGCAGAGGATCGCGAAGTACGTGACGCCCGGCAGGTCGCTGAGTGCAGAGCTGATCGCCGAGCGGCGCAAGGACGCCGAGCGTGAGTGAGGCATCGACGGTCCTTGATGCCTCGGCCTTGCTCTGCCTGGTACTCGACGAACCGGGCGCCGGGCGAGTTACGGCGGCGCTCGAATCGGGAGACTGCTGCATCAGTGCCGTCAATCTCGCGGAGGCGGTTGCGAAGCTCGACGAGGCCGGCGTGCCGATGGAAGAAATCCAGCCGCTGGCGGCGAGCCTGCGACTTCACGTCGAGCCGTTTGACCAGGCGCAAGCGGTGCAATGCGGCTTGCTGCGCCGATCCACTCGATCGCTGGGGCTTTCCCTGGGCGACCGGGCTTGTCTGCAATTGGCGCTGGCACGCGACGCGGTTGCTCTTACCGCCGATCGCGCCTGGGTCAAGGTGAAGAACGGTGCAAGGATCGAAGTCATCAGGTAGTGCGCTCTTGCGTCGCTCGCCCTGCGTCACTCGCCCTGCATCAGCCTGCCTGTGCCAGCAACCAGCGCACGTAGGCGGCGGTGCCTTGCTCGACCGTCATCATCGGTACGTTGTAGCCCGCCGCCCGCAAGCAGGTCGGGTCAGCCTGCGTGAACGCCTGGTACTTGCCGCGCAGCGCCTCCGGGAACGGGATGTACTCGATCAGCTTCTGCGCGACCGCCTGCGCGAGCGGCAGCGACGTGTGGCCGCTGGCCTGGCGCAGTGTGTTGACCACGGTGAGCGCGACGTCGTTGAAGCTCTGTGCACGCCCGGTGCCGAGGTTGTAGATGCCCGTGGTGGGCTTGTCCCAGAAGAACAGGTTCACCGCGGCCACGTCGTCAACGTGAATGAAGTCGCGCCGCTGTTCGCCGTGGGCGTAGCCGTGGCTGCCTTCGAACAGGCGCACCCGGCCCTCGGCGCGGAACTGATTGACATGGTGGAACGCCACCGAGGCCATGCGCGCCTTGTGCGATTCGCGCGGGCCGTAGACATTGAAGTAGCGCAGGCCGATCACGGGTGCCGTCAATGTCCCGAGCCGCTGCCGCAGCACCTGATCGAACAGGAACTTCGAGTAGCCGTAGACGTTCAGCGGTTGCTCATTGGCGCGATCTTCCGTGAAGGCCGGACTCAAGCCGTAGACCGCCGCCGACGACGCGTAGATGAACGGCACCCGCGCCTGCTGGCACCACTCGAACAGCTCAAGCGTGTAGCGGTAGTTGTTCTCCAGCATGTAGCGACCGTCCGTTTCCATCGTGTCGGAACAGGCGCCCTGGTGGAACACCACCGCCGGTGGAGGCATCGCGCGCCGGCGAACGCGGTCGATGAAGTCGGCCTTGTCGAGGTAGTCGGCGATCTCGCAGTCGACCAGATTGCGGAACTTGTCCGCCTGGGTGAGGTTGTCCACGGCGACGATGTCAGTCTCGCCGCGCTGGTTCAATGCCTTGACGTTGTTGGCGCCGATGAAACCGGCGGCGCCGGTGACGATGATCTTCATGGCGCGGTCCCGAACAGTTCTTCGTACGACACGGTGGCGGTGCCAAGCTTGCCGACGACGATACCGCCTGCTTTGTTGGCAATGGCCACGGCCTCACGCAGCGGCAGTCCCGCCGCGAGCATGGTGCCGAGCACGGCGATCACCGTGTCGCCCGCACCGGAGACGTCGTACACCTCGCGTGCCTGCGCCGGTACCGACCACTCGCCATCATCGGTGAAAACCGTCATGCCTTCCTCGCTGCGAGTGAGCAGCAAAGCCTCGATCCGCAATTCCCTGCGCAGCCGCTGCGCGCGCTCCACGAGGTCACTTTCACTGCGCCAGCGACCCACGACCTCCCGCAACTCTGCGCGGTTGGGTGTCAGCAGGCTGGCGCCGGCGTAGCGGCTGTAGTCGTCACCCTTGGGGTCCACCAACACGCGCTTTCCGGCGGCCCGTGCCAGCTCAATCATCCTCGTGATATGGGCAAGACCGCCCTTGCCGTAGTCCGACAAAAGGACCGTGTCGTAACGCGCCAGCAGCGCGGTGAACTGATCGAGGTGCGCTGCCAGCACTTCACTCTGCGGCTGGTTCTCGAAGTCAACCCGCAGCATCTGCTGTTGACGCGCAATCACGCGCAGCTTGACGGTGGTTGCCAGCGCCGGATCGACATGCAGATGGGGTTCGATCGACGTGGATGACAGCAGAGTCCGCAGGCTGCGGCCTGGTTCGTCGTCGCCAAGCACGGTCAGCAGCCCGCTCAGCGCACCGAGCGCGCTGATGTTGCGGGCCACGTTGGCGGCGCCACCCAGACGTTCATCCGTCTGACGGACCCGCACGACGGGTACGGGCGCCTCGGGGGAGATGCGTTCAGCTTCGCCGAACCAATATCGGTCGAGCATCACATCGCCCACGACCAGCAGGCGACATGTGTTCAGACAAGGGGGTAAGGGCAAGGAGTGGTCCAGTCAGCAAAGAGCGGATTATGTCCGCTCGACTCGATCCCTTCAAAAGGCGCCACCGCTGCCAGTCAGGCGGGTCGTGCGTCACTTCTAGGCTGCCAGGTTGCCTCTACACGGCCTTCCGCAAGAAAACGCAAAGTGCGCTAATGATCCGCAATCGCTAGAGGACCGGTTTCGTGCAATGCGAAAGATGGCTACGATGAATCCGCTACCTAATGGCTCACGCCGTCGCTGCGGACAACCTTCCAGAGAGTCATCCGCAGAATTCTCACGTCGAGCCAAAACGATCTCTGGCGCAGATAGGCTGCGTCTAGGGCGACCTTGTCTGGAATCGGAAGCTCATCGCGGCCGTTGACCTGCGCCCAGCCGGTAATGCCCGGTCGCAGGACCTGTACGCCCGCCGCGGTTCGCGCCTCGATCAGGTCGTCCTGGTTGAACAGTGCTGGCCGCGGTCCGACCAGGCTCATGTCTCCCACAAGCACGCTCCACAACTGCGGAAGCTCGTCCAGGCTGGACTTGCGCAGGAACTTGCCGACCGGCGTGATGTGTGCGTCGGGATCCGCCAGCAGGTGCGTGGCCACGGGCGGGGTGCCGACGTACATCGAGCGGAACTTCGGCATCTTGAAGATCGCGTTGCTGCGTCCGATGCGGTCCGACCAGTAGAGGACGGGACCGCGGGACGTCGCGGCGACGACGACCGCGACCAACAGCATCGGACCGGCTAGCACGACGGATGCGACCAGGGCAACCACAACGTCGAACAGCCGTTTCACCTGCCCGTACACGGTGCGCGTCCCTGCGGTCGACCGTGTGGCAACCTCAACCGGCGGCATACCACCTCGCGGTTCTCGTCAGGCCCTCGTGGACCGTCATCGGCGGCTTCCAGTCGAGAAGCCTACGAGTCTCCATGGAGTCCACCAGCAGCGTTGCAGCGAGCTTGTCGAAAGTGTGGCCCATGCCCACCGCGCCCGCGCCCAGTCTCAGCAGCTTCTCAGGGAAGTGCATGAGACGCGCCCGCTTTCCCATTCCTTCGGCAAGCGTCCTGATGAGGTCAGGCAGTGCGACATCCTCGGCATCCGCAGCGAGCAGCGTTTGGCCGGGCGCCGCCGGGTGGTCGGTGCAGCGGATCAGCAAGTCCGCCAGATTCCACACACCGATCAGCGATCGCCTCCCGGATACGCCGGCCAGCGGCAGTGGAAGCGGGAGGGCTGCGAGCTTCAGCAAGCGCAGGAAGTTGGCTTTCGCCTTCGGCCCGTAGACCAGCGTAGGTCGCACCACCACCACCTCGAGACCCGACTGCTGCGCGACCTCCCACAGCCCCCGCTCCGCCTCGAGTTTGGAGATGGCGTAGGGTTCCCTGGGCGACGGCGGATCGTCGCGTCTGAATGGGCGGACCGACGTCGAGCCGTTTACGTGGATCGAACTCACGAAAACGAAGCGTCGCACTCCGGCGCTAACGCACGCGTTTGCGAAGGCCAGAGTGGTGTCCCGATTCGCAACCCGATATGCCGCGGCGCGGTCGCTCTCGCTGTCACGGAGCACATGCGCGCGTCCCGCGAGGTGGATGGCAGCCGAGCACCCCTCCAGAAGGAGGCGGGTGTCCTCACCCGCAAGCATGCGCTGCAGCTTCTCGCGGTCCACGGCCAAGACTTCGTAACCGCGCGTCACGAGCTCATCTCTCAGCACGCTGCCGACAAAGCCCGACTCACCGCTGAGCGCAACTCTCCTGTGCGGCTCGGGCGAAAGTGTGCTTAACGCCTGCCCGCTCATCCCTTCTTCCACACCTTCCGGTTCACATAGTCGGTGTAGCTGAGAACGATGCGGAGCACCTTGTCCGCCACGTTGGTCGGTGCATAGTCCCTGACCATCGCTAGCAGCCGCTTGTCGCCGCGCGGCTGGTCTTCTAGGACCTTCAGTGCATCGTGAACGCGCTCAACGCTAAGTCCGACCATCATCACCGCGCTCTCCTCAAAACCTTCCGGACGCTCGTGCACCTCCCGCAGGTTGAGCGCCGGGAAATTCAGGATCGACGATTCCTCAGTGATGGTTCCGCTGTCCGACAGCACGGCCCTGGCATTGCACTGAAGATGGACGTAGTCGAGGAAGCCGAACGGCTTGTGGAGGACCGCCCGCCGATCGATCCGCAGGTCGGCGCCTTCCAGCCGGTTCCGCGTCCTCGGGTGCGTGGAGACCACGACCGGAAGGTCGTGCCGCTCGGCGAGCGTGTTTATCAGGTCGACGAGTCGTTGGAGATTGGCAGGAACGTCGACGTTCTCCTCGCGATGCGCGCTCACCAGGAAGTACCGACGCGCCTGGAGATTGAGGTCCTTGAGCACACTCGACGCGTTCGACTTCGCCCGGTAGTGCTCCAGCACCTCACGCATCGGGCTGCCAGTGCAGATGACCTGGTCCGGCGGCAGGCCTTCCCGCAGTAGGTACTCCCGCGCGATGGCGCTGTACGTCAGGTTGATATCCGAAATGTGGTCGACGATGCGGCGGTTGATCTCCTCCGGGACGCGGAAGTCGAAGCATCGGTTGCCGGCCTCCATGTGGAAGATTGGCACCTTCCTTCGCTTTGCCGCGATGGCGGCGAGCGCGCTGTTCGTGTCGCCGAGTAACAGCAGGGCGTCGGGGCGGTGCTGCTCAAGTATGCGGTCCGTCCGCATGATGACGTTGCCGATCGTGTCGGCGGCGTTCGGACCTGCGGCGTCTAGGAACTGATCGGGCCGACGGATCCCGAGTTGCTCGAAGAACACCTCGTTCAGTTCGTAGTCGTAGTTCTGGCCAGTGTGTACCAGGGTGTGTGCACAGTACCGGTCGAGCCGGTCGATGACCCGGGAAAGGCGGATGATCTCCGGTCGTGTGCCGACGATAGTCATGACCTTAAGCATCGACGGCCTCGCGCACGCTGGGCAACTTCATCAAGACGTCCTTTATCTCCTCTACGCTCAGTCGACGCGTGTTGTGGGACGTGTAGTCCTCCATCCTGGCGATCTCGAGTTCCCCTTCGACGAAGTACTTCTCGTAGTTGAGGTCGCGGGAGTCGGCGGGAATACGGTAGTAGCCGCCGAGATCCTCGGCCCGCGCCATCTCCTCCCGGGAAATGAGCGATTCGTAAAGCTTCTCGCCGTGCCGCGTGCCGATGACCTTGATCGGATTGTCCAGCCCCATCAGCTGCCGCAGCGCGACCGCCAGGTCGCCGACGGTCGATGCGGGGGCCTTCTGCACGAAGATGTCGCCAGGACGCGCGTGCTCGAACGCGTACAGGACGAGAGCGACCGATTCCTCGAGTGACATCAGGAAGCGCGTCATCGCCGGATCGGTGACCGTCAACGGCTTGCCTTCCCGCAGCTGCGTGATAAAGAGCGGGATTACCGAGCCGCGGGACGCCATCACATTCCCGTAGCGCGTTGCGCACAGCACGGTCCGGCTCGGGTCGCACAACCGCGCCTTGGCGACCATCACTTTCTCCATCAGCGCCTTCGAAAGCCCCATGGCGTTGATGGGATACACGGCCTTGTCCGTGCTGAGCACGACGCAACGGCGCAAGCCGCTCTCGATCGCCGCCCGCATGACGTTTTCCGCGCCCTGGACGTTCGTCCGGACGGCCTCCATCGGATAGAACTCGCAGGACGGCACCTGCTTCAGCGCCGCCGCGTGGAACACATAGTCGGCGCCCCGCAGCGCGTCTTGCACGCTGTCGTATTCGCGAACGTCGCCGATGTAGAACTTCAGCTTCTCGTTCCGAAGCCTGATCCGCATGTCCTCCTGCTTCTTCTCGTCGCGACTGAAGATGCGGATCTCGGCCAGGTCGGACTGCAGGAAGTGTTCGAGCACCGCGTTGCCGAATGAGCCGGTGCCCCCCGTGATGACCAGAACCTTGTCTTTGAACATTCTTTGCCGTCTCTGAGAAAGCGCCTGCGAAGCACTAACCGAATGCACGCATGGTCCGGACGAGTTCGTGCCACGAGGGCGGTACATAACCGGTAGCTAGGCGGAAACGCGTCGAGTCCAGCGAACGGTCGATCACGACTGCACTGTCGGGAGTGATTTCGTTCGAGCGCCCATACGCCTCGGCAACGTGCCGCAGAAGATCGTACTTGGCGATCGGTGCGGCCGAGACATGGTAGACGCCGTGCAGGTCCTGCCGAGGCAACACGTAGTCGCGGATGACGCGCCCGAGTTCGACGGTCGGAAGCCCGGAGAAGATCGCTCTTCGGTATCCCCGGACGGGCCCTTCCTGAGCGAGGAACCAACCAATCAGGCCGTGCGCGCTGTCCAACTCGTGACCGATGATCGAGGTGCGCAGCGTGACCGCGTTGGGATAGTCGACCTCGCCGAGATGCTTGCTGCGTCCGTACAGGTCTTGCGCATCGGCTGCGTCCGACTCGGTGTAGTTACCCCTCGTTCCCGCGAAGACGCAGTCGGTGCTGATGTGCAAGAAGCGCGCGTCGACAGCCTGGGACAGGCGGGCGAGTCGGTGAGGCAGCATGGCATTGATCGGAATCGCCCGCAGGGGATCGTCGACTTCAGCCAGCTGTTTCACCAACCCGACGCAATTGACGACCGCCCTGGGTCGAACTGCCCCGAACGCGTGAATCACCGAATCGATGTCCTCCACGTCGATTCCGGTGAGGATCCTGTCCTCGAACGACTGGCCACGAAATGCCGCCGGCATCCGTCGGGCCGTTCCCCACACCTCGATACCATCGCTCGCGGACAGGAATCGCATCAGGGCGTTTCCCAGCATGCCGGTCGACCCGAGCACAAGCACGCGGCCGAGCCCGTCATTTGGAGTCATTTGATGTAGTCCTTCGCTTCACTCGCCGGCGCATCCGCCGACTGATCGGGTTCGCCGACCAGGTGCTCGAGGCGCGTTTTCAACTGATGCGCAAGAAGCGCCGGGTCGAAGTGGTGCTCGTAGTACGCGCGGCCAGCGGCTCCCATGACTTCCCGCTCGGCTTCGGTCATTGCCCGCAGCCTGCGCACCGCCACGGCAAGCGCCTGCGCGTCTTCTGCCGCACTTGCGATACCGGCCTTCGCGTCGCGAACCACCGTGGCGCCCTCTCCGTCGAGCGCCGCAAGTATCGGCTTGCCCGCGGCCAGGTACGCCTGGACCTTGCTCGGGATGGTCTGCGCCATGATCGGGCTTCGAGCGAGCGTCACGAGCAACGCGGACGCTTGAGCGAGAATTCCCGGCATCGCCGACGACGGGAAGCGCCCCGGCAGCTTGACATTGTCGAGCCGGCGCCGCTGCACCTCACCGGCGAGCCACTCGTTCCGGCTACCGCTTCCAACAAGAACGAAACGGACTTCAGGTAAGTCGCGCAACTGTTCAGCCGCTTCGACGATCGTGCCCAGCGACTGCACGGTCCCGAAATTGCCAGCGAACACGATGTTGAAGCCGGGCGCGAGCGTCAGCGGCGCGCAGGCTGAGCGCTCCGTGCCGCTCAAAGCGGCTTCCCCCGGGTTCGGGTGGTACTCGACCGGAGTGGAGCCGGCCAGTTGTCTGACAGGCGCGATGAACGCGCGCGACTGCACCAGCAGGAGGTCGTTGTGTCGATAGATCCACCGAACCACCTGGCTCACGGCGGCGAGCAGATGCCTCTGGCGCACGAAGCCTGTGGCGCTCAGGCTCTCGGGCCACTGGTCCTGCACCCACGTGACCACCTTGGCGCGTTTCAGCCAGCCGATCCAGATCGCGGGAATTGCCTGCAGGATCGGCGAGATGCCGTAGACGAAGACCGCGTCCACTGGCTTGCCACGCAGGAGCCAGGGACCGAAGACACTGGCAAAGACAACAAACGACAGGTAGTTGATCGCGAGCCGTAAGCCGGAGCCCTTGCCGCGCGGTACGAGAGGCACCCGGTATACGGGCAGACCTCCATGGTCGTCCACACGAGCAGAGAACATGGAGAATCCGGTCCGGATCGTTCCGTCGGGATAGTTGGGCTGGCCGGTCAGGACTATGACTTCACATCCGGCATCGCGCAGCGATTCCGCGACCTCGTTGATGCGGAAGCTTTCGGGCCAGAAGTACTGGCTGAGGATCAGGACCTTCATCGAGCGCCCGGCACACACGAGGGAGCATCTGCATCAGCAACGAAGCGACCTCCGCGCCCATCCGGCAAGACGCGTACTCTCGTCATGCTCGCGCCAGCTCCATGAGGCATCGCCAGGTTTTGCTGGCTGTCACGCTCCAGTTGAACGCTGTGCCGCGCGCTGCCGCGCGGTCGCCGAGGTCCTTAGCTCGCGCACCGTCTTCGAGCACTCGCCGCATGGCGAGACCAATGCTTGCTGAGTCGAAAGGATCGAAATACTCGGCTGCTTCCGCAGCGAACTCCGGCATCGGTTCAACTGAGGACGACAGCAGGGGGCGCCCCGAGCCGAGAGCCTCGAGGAGGATGTTCGGGCAGTTCTCGCATGAAGAGGCGAAGATGTTGGCCGTGGCATTTCGGTAAGCGCCGGGCAAGTCCGAGTAGTCGATCGCGCCGGCGACAACGACTTGCCCGCAGCCATCGGATTGCTCCGACCACTTCGACACGTTGCGAAGGGCGTCCTCGTTTGCCTCCCCTACCAGAACCAACGAGAGACCCTGGCGCAGAGAAGACGAAAGGGAGAAGTATCCTTCAACGACCTCCTTCTGATGCTTGTACACATCGAAGCGCGAGACATAGAGCACGTAGCGACCGGGAGGAAGCCAACTCGGCCTCGGAAGGTCGCGGTCAGCCGACCTGAAGGCTTCCGAAACTCCGTGCGGAATGGTGACGGCCGCTCGGACCGGAACGAGACCCTCGATGACACAGCGCGCATAGTCGGAGATGAAGATGGTCCGATCGGCGCAACGCATGCTCCGCAGCATCGTACGGCGCAGGAGCAGGTTTCGGAGTCTCTGAAATCCGAAGGGAATTCTCGAAGCAGTCCTGCGATCGAAGGGGATCATGTTGCGAAACATGGTCGCCGTGCGGCAATCACGCGGCGCCCGGGTAGCCAGCACTCCTCCAGGACAGAACAGCACCTGGGCACGCTCGCGTCTGAGCAACCTCGGCAGCGCGAACACCTCCCAAAGCGTACGCAGGACTGGATTGTCGGTCGGCCAGCGCGTGGTCCGCGGGACGATCCGGCGGTCGCGCGGCAACGCCAGCGAAGCCGGGGCAAACACGTGGACCTCGAGGTCCTCGCGGGCGGGAAGATGGGCTAGGAGGTTCTTGAGGTAGGTCTGACCTCCCCCAAGGCGCGCCGAAAGCGCGTTGATGACGATCTTCACAGTTCGGTCAGACAGCCGCTAACGGACGGCGCCCGGTCCCGACGACACCGTTGGCGCCGCGCCACACGCGAATCTCGGTAAAGCCGATTTCCTGAAACCAGTTCATCACGGTATCCACGCTCTGGGGATGATCGTGCGCGGGGGAGTACATGTCGAACGTGTCTAGGATCGCCCACTGGACGTTCAGTGCGTCGGGCAGGCCGAGGTGCGAATACTCAACGATCGGAACTAGGCGTGCTCCAAGGCGACCTGCGACTCGCCGCAGGAGCTTTGCGATGGGCACAAGAGGAGGCGTTGCCGCCTGTATCAACCGATATAGCCGCTCCTTTCGCATACGGCGGGTAATTGGCCGCAGAACGTATTTCCACTGAAGTAGGGCAGCTATGTCCTTCCGGTACACGTCGATGGCCAGTCGACCCCCCGGCTTCACGAACTTCGCGAGACTGCAAAAGGCTTCTCTGGGGCGCGGCGTGTGCTGCAAGACGCCAAGGCAGATGACCGTGTCAAAGGATGCCTCGGCCAATGGGATGTTAAAGATGTCGCCCTGGAAGATGTGGACGTTCCGCGATCCGATCCGATTGCGAGCGTTGGCGTCCACGGCGGTCGAGTAGTCGAACGTCACGACATCCGCGCCAGTCGAAGCCAGTACTTCCGTAAAGCGCCCCGCTCCCGAGCCAGCCTCCAGGACCCGTTCCCCGGTCAGCTCTGCTGCCCCACCCAGCGCCTCCCAGAGCCGGTTGCTGCTGATTGGCAATCCGGAGTGACTGTCGAGCTGAGTCCTGGCATGCGTGTTCCACTGGAACCCGAATGAGTCGGCGTAGTTCGAGGCCGGCACGAATCGTGGAATCCCGCCTACGACCGTATAGGTTGCCCCGCAAGCCTCGCAAGTGAGCGATCCGTCCTCGATCCCATCCTGGGAGTCGAGGCCTGCTTTGATGAACCGGAGTCGCTCTGAACGGCAAGCCGCGCAGACGTGCTCGCGGAGACGCGATGTCAGCATGACGAAGTGAGAAATGGCATTCGTTGTTCTTTGGTTCTTCGCGTACGACAACTAAACGCTACATTATTCGCTCATTCGATTCGATCAGAGTGCTGCCTCACCCCAGCTCGGGTGAACGCGACCTCTTCTCCGACAGGCCTTCGTAGAGATCCGCATACTTCCTCGCGATCACGCCTGCGCCGTAGTTAGCAAGTTTTCTTCTCGCCAGATCACTCCGTCGCCTCGCCTCCTCTGGCGCGGAGAGCGCCTCCAGCAGGCACTTCGCCGCGAGGTCCAGATCGCACGAGGGTACCAACCAGGCGCATGACGCGTCGAGCAATTCAAGATGCTCCGGTATGTCCGACACAACGAGAGGGCACTCGAACTGCATGGCTTCGAGGACAGAGTTCGGCGTTCCTTCAAAGCGACTCATGGAAAGGCAGGCGCGAGCGCGCCGATACCACGGGCGCACTTCACGGACGAACCCGTGAAAGTGGACCCTCGTGCGCATCGACCTGGATTTGCCAACGATTTCCCTAAGCGCTCCCTCCATCGGCCCCATACCGAGGAAGTGGGCCTCGGCGGATGGGCGTGCTTGGAAGACCCGCTCGAGCACACCCAGTACGCCCTTCGGATTCTTCTGCTCGGCCAGCCTTCCAACGATCAGTATCCCCTCGGGACCCATTGGGTCGACTCGGTCCTCTTCGGAGCGCCCCTCGCCCGCTGGGTCGCACTGCTCAACGATGTTGCGAATGACCAGACCCCGGCGCCGATACCCGACTCCCCTCCAATAGGCCAGACCCGCCTCGGAGTTGGCGACAACCGCATCAGCGTGCCTGGCCAGCAGTCGTCGGAGCGCATTCTTCGACCCTCCGACGTATGCGAGCGCGGACGCGCGCTCCGATAGAACCCAGGGTGTCCTCGTCAGGAGGGCTGCAATCCCGCCGAAGAAGTCAGCATGCAGCAGCCAAGTCTGCACAACGGACGGCCGGACTCTGCGAATGAGAAAGAGCAACTCCGTCAGCGCGCGCGGATCATGGTTTCCGCTGACGCTCAAGCGATGCGTCGTTGCGCCAGTTTGCTGCGCGCGATCCGAGTGCGGCCCTTCGTGCAAGTAAGCGATATGAACATCGACGTCCAGCTTCGACAGCGCATCGGCCAGCAGGACGACTTGTCGCTCCGCCCCTCCCCCGCCGAGCGATGGAATCACGTTCAGGACGCGGAGCCTCCGGAGAGTCATCGAGAACCGGGCAGGGGCGCATGGATCAGCTTAGCGCGTCCTGAATTACGTGTAGCTGAAGGCTTTTCGCGCCTCAGAGCAAGCTGTAGCAGCCAGACGATCAGGAGAGCGGGCAGCGCGTTGTAGACAAACCGGCCCACGAGCGAGAAGCTCGTATCACGAAGACTCTGGTAGCAGAAGACAACGAGCCAGATATAGGCAATGAGGCCAATCAGCGTTCGGAAGCGCGGCCGCGCGGCCGCTGCTTGAACCAACGCAAACAGGGTCCCCAGGAGCATCCCCCGCATCAGCGCTTCCGGCGCTCCGAATCCAGCTGCCGCTTCTGCCATGGCTCCAAACGCAAGGCCTCCTCCCTCTCTCGCGTACTCCGGGTAGAGCGTCTCCGTGTACCACCTGGCTGGATCGACCTTTTCGAACGGGAGGATCTGCTGGGGGAGGAGGCGAGCAACATCCACGGGATAGAAATTGGGCAGCATCCCGTTCCGCCCCAGCCAATCCGCCTGCTGATCCATGTCGAGTCCGTTGAAGAAGAGGGACGCAAACTCCCCGTTCACCAGTAAGCTGGCCAAGGTCGTCACTTGTGCGCTCTCCGCAAAGTCTCGGAGAAACTGACCAAGCACGAACACCAAAATCATCGACCCGCTCAGCAGCGCCGCATGGCCGACGGAGATCGGGCGCACAGCCAGTGCGTAGGACACGATCAGCGATAGCAGTGTGACCATCGCAAGGGTGCGACTGCCGCCGGACGCGATAGCGAAGAAGGTGATACTCACGGCGATGGCTATTGCTACTAGGACAAGCTGTCTTCGAAACGTGAACGCGGCCACGATGGCAGCGATGATCAAGGTGGCGCTGGTCGCACTCAACACTCCATAGATTTGCTGGATCCACAGCGGCTGACCAGCCATCTCGACGTACGTGCCGATGTAGTCCTCCGCGGTCTCCACTCCGAGTACTCGCTTTACTAGCAGTGGTGCAATCATGGCGCCCAAGGCCGCCAGCGTCAGGAGGGCCGGCAGCCGTCCGTCCGTGCAAGCTACGTCTCCGGGGGCGAAACCTCGCTGTCGAGGCCGGCAGAGCGCGTAGACAAGACAGAACCCAAACAGGAAGAGAAGATGGAGAACTGCAACTCGCAGCACGTCCTCGGATTGCAGCGACAGCACCTGACCGCGCGCATCAAGGTTTGCGTCAAAGTTGAAGCCGGACAAGATGAAACCCACCAAGGGAACCAGGGCATAGACGAGACCGATCGCTGGGAAGACGACCCCTATCTCGACCGGTGAGAGTTTCGAAACGCCGCGCGCACGAAGGATTGCAAGCATCAGGACAGGACAGAGTGCGACGCCTAGCGTTGTGAGGAGAACGAGTTCGTTCACGCTGGCTCAGCCTTCTCGGTCAAGGCGGCCCGGGGGCCGCCCCAGGCCCAGCCGGCCGGCAGCGAACCCGAGCACGACGGCCGCCAGCGCCCAAGAGGCGGCATATGCGATGGCCGCGCCGACGGGCCCTAGCGTGCTGGCGTACCAAGTTCCGATGACGAACACCGCGTCCTTCGGCAGCCATGCCTGAAGAAGCGATGACCAGAGGCGCTCGTGTGCCTGGACATGAACGTACAACGCCATCGCTGCAATTTCCGGTATGACAGATAGGACCATCAGCTGCAGCAGGCGATGTTGCTGCGCGAACTGTTCTCCATACATCCACATCAAAGGAGACGCCGCGAGGGCGAAAAGTGCCGCAAGCGTGCATGCCATCAGCAGATTCGCAGCCAAATAGGCCGTGAAGACGGCTCGGTACTCGGCCCAATTCGCCTCTCCGCGAAGTCGGTTCAGCAGCGCGACCGAGACGCCCGAAAGTATCATCGGAGCTTGGAGGGCGAGAAGTCGAATTTGATTGGCGGCGTAGAAGTGAGCGACGGCGTCGGTACCGCCGGGGCCGCGCGCAAGAATAAGGTTCACGAGCCAGAACGCTACGGCAAAGCTCACGCCCATGACGGCAGAAGGCAGTCCGGCTCGCCACAGCAGATGCGCTTCCTGCCGGAAGCCACCCAGCGGGCTGCGTACCAAATGTCGGGCTTGCACAGCAGCCAGGGTGAACGCAAACGCTCCCGTGCGCAGAACGGACGAGACCACGAGGGCGCCGAGCACACCCGGCAGACCCCAGAAGGCGCCGCCGAGGGCGGCCATAACCACGTGAAGGATGCCTGCCAGCGCGCCAACGAGACCCAAGCGGCGAAACTCACCGAACCCCTGTAGCGCGCCCTGCTGATAGACAGTCAGCGCGAGGAAGGGCACCGAGAGCCCGATGATCCGCAGTCCGTACGCCAGGTCGGGATGGCCGAAGGCGGCGGAAGCGAGCACGTCGGCGCCGAGGACTAGGACGAGGGCGCTTGCGCCTCCTAAGGAAAGCGCGGTGAACCGACACAGGCTGAGGATGCGACCAGCTCGTTTCTTGTCGGTTTGGTGGAACTCGGCCACGTACTTGGCCGCCACGAACCCGATGCCCGATTGCGCGATCGAACTGATCGCCATCGCTGTCGTCATCAGTAGCGCGTAGCGGCCGAACTCGGATACGCCCAACAAGCGCGCGACGACGAGGTGCGTGAGAAACAGGGATCCCTGCGTCGATCCCGCCGCGAGGACATTCCATGCGAAGCCGCCGAGCATTCGCTCGCGAAAGACCTCCCAGGGCTTTCTAACCATGAAGTGTCACGCTTGAGGCCGAAGCTTCTGAGTCACTGGTCGGCCAGCCATGCCTGGAACGCGATAACGTTCCAGAGGTACGCACTGCGGTCGTACACGGCGGACTGATGCTGGTCCCAAAGCAGGGTCACCTTCGCAGGATCGAGGTAGCCGTCTTTGGCGAGTCGGCGAGCGTCGAGCAGCTGACCAGCCCACTCCTTGAGCGGGCCTCGCAGCCAGTCGGCCAGCGGAACCGCAAATCCTGCCTTTGGCCGCTCAAAGAGATGTCGCGGAACGTAGCGCTCCAGGACCCGCCGCAGCACCCACTTTCTCTCTCCATCGCGCACGAGTGCACGATCGGGCAGTGAAAACGCAAGCTCGACAACTCGATGGTCGAGCAGCGGTGCACGCGACTCCAGGCTGGCGCTCATGCACGCCCTGTCCACCTTGACCATCAGGTCGTCCGGCAGGTAGCGGACGAGGTCGAAACGCCGCATCTGTTTGATCAACGTGCCCTCGGCGTCCCAGCCAGCGGTCTCGTCGAAGACCTGACTTGCGCCGAGCACCAGGCTTTCGGAAGGCAGCCACTGCGAGATCAGGCGCACGTACAGCTCGGCTAACGTCGGTGACGCGAGGACGCGGGACAGTCGATGGATGCGGCGACCATTGACCACTTGCCGCTTGTCTGCCGGCAGGACTGCGAGCAAGCGGTCCCAGGAACTCTCTGAAGCAGTTTGCAGCAGGGCCGCCGCCGAAGCGCGCAACTGCGTCGGGAGACGACGGACTCTGTTCCACAGGGCGGAGGTCGTGTCGTAGCGAGGGTAGCCGCAGAACAGTTCATCGCCGCCGTCGCCAGATAACGAGACGGTCACGTGCTGCCGCGTGAGGCGGGCAACCATGACCGTCGGGATCTGGGACGAGTCGGCAAAGGGTTCGTCGTAGATCCGCGGCAAGTCCGGGATGACCGCCGCCGCGTCGCTCGCGCTCAGGTACAACTCCGTGTGGTCGGTTCCGAGATGTTTCGCCACGGCCTTGGCAAAGGGCGCTTCATCGAACTGTCCTTCGTGGAAACCGATTGTGTAGGTCTTCACCGGCTGCTGACTCTGCGCCTGCATCAGCGCGACTACCGCACTCGAGTCGATGCCGCCGGATAGGAACGCGCCGAGTGGAACGTCGGAGACCATCTGGAGACCGACGGCGGTCTTCAGCCGGTCATGGACCATGTCGATCAGCGTCGCATCGTCCGCGCCGGCAAGCCGGGTCGCCAGGTCCTTCTCGGCCGAGAGTGTCCAGTATCGGCGCGGCTCGCTGGCGGAACCGTCCTTGCCTATCCGGACGAAGGTGCCCGGGCTGAGCTGGTTCAGTCCCTGATAGATGCAGCGTGGTGCCGACACGTAGCCGAACTGCATGTACTGCGCAAGGACGCCCCTGTCGATCTCGAGGCGACCCTCCTGCAGCGCAACCACTGCCTTCAGTTCAGAGGCGAAGCAGAACGCCGAGCCGACACGACCATAGTAGAGGGGCTTCTCGCCGATCCGGTCCCGCGCAAGGCTGAGCACTTGCGCCTCGCGGTCCCACAACGCGATGGCGAACATGCCGACGGTTCGTGCCAGCGCCTTCTCGAAGCCCCAGGCTTCGACGGCGGCGAGGAACACCTCGGTGTCCGAGTGGCCGCGCCAGGGCGGGGCGAGCGCGGCTGCGTTCAACTCGCTGCGGAGTTCTTCAAAATTGTAGATCTCGCCGTTGTAGACGATGGCGAAACGTCCACTGACCGAGTGCATCGGCTGGTGGCCGAGCGGCGAGACGTCGATGATCGAGAGCCGGCGGTGGGCCAGCGCGACGCCGGCTTGCGTGTCCACCCATACCCCGTGATCGTCCGGTCCGCGGTGGACAAGCGCTTGGGCCATGCGCAGCGCGCGCGCGCTGAGCTCTCCGCTGGCTCCTTGCTGAATCAATCCCGCGATGCCGCACATCTCTTCTCCAAACCGGCGCTCATCAACCCAAACCGGTCGGTCCAGAGACAAACCAGCCATAGTTGGCCGCCCGGGACGGAAAAAGATTCCGAAACGACAGGCGGTTCTGCTTGTAACGCGCAATGGGCTCGCGTGAGCTTTCGGCACGCTGAGTCAGCGAAAGATTGCGGCCAGGATTCTACTCATCCACTGCGGGTTGATCCGTCAGGCGCTGGAAGGTTGGATTGACTAAAGCGAACTAACCACCGCGAAACGCGCCGCCGAGGTCGGCATACGGCGTGATCGAGATGCGGTGAGCGACCACGCGTCTTCGACTCATCCTTTCGACAAGGAGCGGGACGTCGCACCGAAGCGGTATTGCGGCTGATTGAGGTGGCATCATCCGCAATGCCGCAACTCTCCCGCGGTACTGTTCGCCGCCCTGATGATGCGGTCAGATTTGGGAGTGGACGCGCTCCACTGGAGGACGCATGGTTGCAGGATTCGAAGCTGTTAGTCGTTTGTTCAAAGAGTATGCGGGCTTAAGTCTGCGTGCCGTGGTTGGCCTTACCGTTGCACTTGTGTTGGTCGGTGCAGCAGTCGGCATTGTGTTTCCGAAGTTCGAGGCAACAGCTGTTCTCCAGTTTCCGGAGCCCCGCAATGGGCAACCAGTCGAACTGACGGCGTTCAAGCGGATGTCTGCGTCCTACGCGGTGTACCCCCAACTGAAGAGTTATGTCGATGCGCGGGAGTTGCTTGAGTCGCTGGCCTCCTCTCGCCTACTTGTGCAGTCGGAGATGCCCGCCTTCTGGGACTCGGCTGCGCGACCGGTTCTTCCCTTCAGCCGCCGGGACCAGAAGGAGTTCGGCGACATCAAGGATGCCTCCGCCGCAATCCTGTTGGGACTAGATCTCCGGGCTGATGCCCGAACTGAAGCGGTCGCAGCGGAAATGGTCATGGTTCTAGGCGGCTACTTCACTAACGCGGTGATGCGCGAGCGGATTCGAAGCTGGGTGTTGGCCGGCCATACAGACGCCGTGGGTGCGGCGAAGACTCTCCAAGCAGATATCGTTCGTGCTGAAGTGGAGCTTCAACTTCTGGATCGGCGTGTGCTCGACATGCAGGCGATTCTGGTCAAGTATCCGGACACAGCCCGGATGGACGCCCGGCAGGTTGTCAGCGTCAGTCCTAACGAGGGTGGCGAACGGTTTCTTTCGCCGTTGGCTCAACTTGTGGGTTTTGAGAGCTCCATATCTCAGCGCCGTGAGCAAATCAAGCGATGGAATCGTGACCTGAAGCAGAAGCAATTGCTGGCAGGTTTCTTTGCTGGTGCAGAAGGCGTCATTGACTCTTATGTCTTGGTCGACCACATGCTACCCGCGCTATCGGTGTTGGCAGCGAAGACATTCGGGGAGGCAAGTGGATCGCAGGAATGGGTCAAGGAGGCTGCACTGCGGGTCGAGGGCGCGTTGGCCAACTTCGAAGTCACCATGGGCCAGTTCAGCTTGAGGGGCGGTCTTCGCGTCGGCGCCGTGCCCAGCCGAAGCCCCGTTAGATTGGCGCTGTTATTGGCCGCTCTGGGGCTGGGCACAATCGCTGGGATTGCGGTTCTGCGTGCCAGTTTCCGCGGCAATCGTGATGAACCAACCGTCGCGTGATCGAATTGGCGTAGCTGCTTCAGCGCAAGCCTGACACAGCGTCCTCTCGAGTGGCGGCTGCAGTCCATCGTCAAACGTCGATCGCTCGCTAGAGCGATCGACCGAGCAGCACTTCAGATTTACCCCGTTCGAAGTTCGATCACCTGTGCCGAGGCAAGCCGCTCTTCTTGCGGCGGGCAGTACTCAGGCACGAATCGTCGCAGGTCGGCACGGACCTGATCGTCGGACGGAATTTCGGCACGCTCGAGCCAAGCCAGTATCGCCGCGACCTTGGCGTGATCGCTGGGCGGCGTCTTGGCGATCCGCAGCTTGGGGTGATGCGTTTCACGAGTGGTTTCGCTGTCAGCCAGCAGTTCCTCGTAGAGCTTCTCGCCAGGTCTAAGTCCGGTGAACACGATGCTGATCTGGTCTGTCGAATAACCTGAAAGCCGTATCAGATTGCGCGCTACGTCGACGACCTTCAGCGGCTCGCCCATGTCGAGAACAAAGATCTCGCCGCCTCTACCCATGCTCGCAGCCTGTAGAACGAGCTGGGATGCTTCTGGGATGGACATGAAGTAGCGAGTGATCTCAGGGTGGGTAACGGTCACGGGGCCGCCTCGGGCGATCTGCTCCTGAAACTTCGGAATGACGCTGCCGGCGCTCCCCAGCACGTTGCCAAAGCGCACTACCTCGAAGCGGGTCGCCGTGCCGCGTGCCTGAGCCGCGAGGCAGACCAACTCCGCTAGGCGCTTGCTGGCGCCCATTACGTTGGTTGGGTTGACGGCTTTGTCTGTTGATATAAGCACAAATTCGCCTACGCCGTGCTCAATGCAAGCCTCGGCCAGCTTGTGAGTACCGTAGACGTTGTTTCGGATGGCTTGCCAGCAGTTCATCTCCTCCATCAATGGAACATGCTTGTAAGCAGCGGCATGGAAGACGATGGTAGGAGTCTGTCGGTGAAGGATGTGACGGATGGTTTTGCCGTCCTTAACGTCTGCGGCAAGAGCGATGACTTCCAGCTTGGGAAACTGTTCTCGCAAAGATTGATCGATCTTGTAGAGAGCAAACTCACTCAGTTCCACCAGTACCAATCGCATTGGTTCGAACTGGGCAATCTGGCGGCACAACTCAGACCCGATCGAGCCGCCAGCGCCCGTCACGAGTACAGTCCGGCCCTTGAGCATCGCGCTCGTTGCTGCCATGTCGATCGCTACGGGGGGTCTGCCGATCAGATCCTCCAGGCCGATCTCGCGAAGTGATGTGACTTTGGCCGATCCTGCGAGAAGCTCCGCCATGGTTGGCATTGACATGACGTGCAGGCCGGCATCGACACAACGCTGCACAATCTCTGCGCGGCGCGCAGGCGCAGCCGAAGGAATGGCGATAATTGCATCGCGCACGCCGAGAGCGCGAGACCAACTGCTAAGTGCCGTGATGGGACCAAGCACCCTGTGGCCGAAGATCTCATTGCCGATCTTGCTTGAGTGATCGTCCAGTACGCCTACGACGCGCCAAGTGAGGCTTGATCGGAGTTCCTTGATGAGGTTCGCTCCGCTGGAGCCAGCGCCGAGTACCAGCACGGGCTTGCCGAGCCGTTGCGGGCGTCCCAGTTCGAACAACCAGTATTCCTTGAGGGCGCGATAAGTGAATCGAGCGCCGGCCGTCAGGAGCAGCAGAAAGATCGGGAAGAGAACGAACACCGATCGGGGAATCTGTCCTACCAACTCGAACATGGCCGCAATTGCGATCGCCAGAACGGTTGCTAAGAAGATGGACTTTCCGATCCGAACCATGTCCGGAATGGACGCGAAGTACCAGATTCCCCGGTACAGCCCGAACGCGACGAACATGCCAACGTAAAGGGGTAGCAGCCACGCCAACGAGTACAGAGCAGCGGGCGGCACAAGCGGGCCAACCTCGAAGCTGAAGCGGAAAAGCAGTGCCAAGCCCCAGGCGACCACCACAGCAAGCGTGTCGTACGCGAAAGCGCCCACGCGCCTCAGTGACATGAAGGACTTCTGATCCGAGGCGTTGCCGTCGCCTTGCTTCTTGGCAAACTTCATCGACTTCTGAATGCTCATGTTTCCCTGCCGCGCGAGAACTCTTCTATTTTTTTTCGTCGCCTCTATGGGCGAAAACGTACGGGATTTTGAACCAAATGACCCGGATTGGCCGTCCTCCAACTGCGGAATATTCCGGTTGCAAAGGACACATGACGGTGTTCGCACGCTAACCGGATGCGGGAACCGCCCGATTCGCTTAGGCTTCCCCAAAGTCGCGCCTATCAGGAAACCGGGAAGTACGAATGATTTTTGTTACAGGCGGTGCTGGGTTCATTGGGACCAACTTCGTTTTTGAGGCGGTCGCCGCCGAGCCGTTGCTTGTGATCGACAAGTTGACCTACGCTGGAAACGCAGACAACCTGAGCGCGCTCGAAAAGGCAGACGGATTTCAGTTTGTCCGAGCCGATATCTGCGATCGTGAAGCGATGGCGCGATTGCTGGCTCTGCATCGGCCGAAGGCGGTTGTGCACTTCGCTGCAGAAAGCCACGTCGACCGCTCGATCCACGGCCCGGCGGACTTCGTACAGACCAACATCGTCGGCACCTTTGAACTGCTTGAGGCGGTCCGAACTCATTGGTCGGCGCTCGATGGCGCCGCACGGTCAACATTCCGCTTCCTCCATGTTTCGACAGACGAGGTGTACGGTTCTCTGAATGCAACCGACCCGGCGTTCACTGAGGTCACGCCCTACGCTCCGAACAGTCCGTACGCTGCGTCGAAGGCAGCCTCAGATCATCTGGTCCGCGCGTATCACCACACCTACGGGCTGCCAACGCTGACGACCAACTGCAGCAACAACTACGGCCCGTTCCAGTTTCCCGAAAAGCTGATTCCGCTAGTGATCGCCAACGCGCTGGAGGACAAGGCACTGCCCATCTATGGAGACGGACTGAATGTGCGTGATTGGCTGTTCGTTGGCGATCATTGCGAGGCGATCCAACGGGTACTGAAGATCGGTAGCCCAGGCGAGACTTACAACATCGGAGGAAAGAACGAGATTCGGAACATCGATGTCGTTCGGTCGGTATGCCGCGTACTCGGTGAACTTCGACCGCGTCCGCACGGTAACTACGAAGATCTGATCACCTATGTGGCGGACCGTCCTGGCCATGACCGCCGCTATGCGATCGATCCGGGCAAGATCGAGCGTGAACTGCACTGGGCGCCGGCGGAGACTTTTGAATCCGGCATCCGACGCACCGTACGCTGGTACCTTGATCACCTGGACTGGGTGAGTAGTGTGCGCGATGGGCGCTATCGCACGTGGGTCGAAAAGAACTATGGCGGCCGGGCAGTACCGACAAGCGGACGGATGAGGATATCTGAATGACTCGCAAGGGAATCATTCTGGCGGGCGGTTCCGGTACTCGTCTGTATCCGGTAACGCAGGTCGTGTCAAAGCAACTGCTGCCGGTCTACGACAAGCCGATGATCTACTACCCGTTGAGCACGCTAATGCTGGCGGGGATACGGGACGTTCTGGTCATCTCGACGCCGGCAGATACGCCGCGCTTTGCTGAACTGCTGCAGGACGGTACGCAGTGGGGACTGAACATCCGCTACACGGTTCAACCAGCCCCGGATGGGCTCGCGCAGGCTTTCATTTTGGGTCGTGACTTCATTGGCATGTCGCCTGCTGCGCTGATTCTCGGTGACAACATCTATTACGGCCACGAGTTAGCGGCGCAGGTGCAGCAGGCGAACGCTCGTACAGAGGGCGCCACGGTATTCGCGTATCACGTCAACGATCCGCAGCGCTACGGTGTGGTTGAGTTTGATCTGTCGGGCAAAGCGATCGGCCTAGAAGAGAAGCCCGCGCGTCCACGTTCCAACTATGCGGTGACGGGCCTGTACTTTTACGACAACCGGGTACTCGATGTGGCGGCCGGCATTCGTCCGTCGACTCGGGGAGAACTTGAGATCACTGACGTCAACGCTTGGTACATGCGGCGCGAAGAACTCAGGGTTGAGATCCTCGGTCGGGGCATGGCGTGGCTCGACACCGGCACCCATGAATCGCTGATGCAGGCGTCGGCCTTCATTGAGACCATAGAGGCTCGCCAAGGCCTGAAGGTCGCGTGTCCAGAGGAGATTGCTTATCGTTCGGGCTGGATCAGCGCCGATGCCGTCGGTAGGCTGGCGCAGCCGTTGAAGAACAACAGCTACGGTCAGTACTTGCTGCGAATGCTCAAAGAGCGCGTTCTGCCTGCAACCGCATGACGACGTCATCATGAATGTGACAACGACGGTGCTGCCTGAAGTCCTGATGCTCGACCCGGCGGTTCACCGCGACGCGCGGGGGCTCTTTACGGAAAGCTGGAACCGCCGCACGTTTCATGATGCGACGGGCTCAGCAGTCGACTTCGTGCAGGACAACCACTCTCGCTCGGTGCGCCATGTGCTGCGCGGCATTCACTACCAGGTGGAGCGACCCCAGGGCAAACTCGTAAGGGTCACGGCAGGCGCCGTGTTTGATGTCGCCGTCGACCTGCGTCGCTCTTCGCCGAACTTTGGTCGTTGGGCCGGTGTTGAATTGACCGGGGAGAGCTTCCGGCAGCTCTGGATTCCGCCTGGCTTCGGACACGCCTTCCTCGTCCTGAGTGACACTGCTGATTTCCTATACAAGACGACCGACTACCGCCACGCCGAGCATGAGCGGTGCATTCGCTGGGACGACGAGAGCATTGGTATTGACTGGCCACTCGGCGGTCAGTCGCCGTTGCTCGCACCCAAGGACGCCGAGGCGCCTAGGCTCGCGCAGGCTCAGACGTATTCGTGATGCGAATCCTAGTGACTGGTCGCGACGGACAGGTGGGGTGGGAACTTGAACGTTGCCTCGCTGGGTTGGGCGAGGTGATTGGGGTAGGGCGCCGTCAGTTCGATCTGGCCCGACCGAAAGCGGTTTACGCCGAACTGGACAAGATGAGCCCGGATGTCATCGTCAACGCAGCCGCCTACACGGCGGTGGATCGAGCTGAGACTGACGAGGAGGCTGCACTGACGGTGAACGCTGCTGCACCCGGCGAGCTTGCGCGCTGGGCGAGACGCAACGGTGCCGCGCTGGTTCACTACTCGACCGACTATGTGTTCGACGGGAGTGGCGATGTGCCGTGGCGTGAGACCGACGTGCCGAGGCCACTATCTGCCTACGGCCGTAGCAAGCTCGCCGGTGAAGAGGCGATTCGCACCGGTGGCTGCAGCCACCTAATCTTGCGCACCAGTTGGATCTACGCGATGCGCGGTCAGAACTTCCTGCGCACAATGCTGCGACTGGCCGGAGAGCGCGAGGAACTGCGTGTCGTATCTGACCAGATCGGCGCGCCGACCTGGGCCCGAACTTTGGCACAGGCCACTGCGCACATCTTGGCGCGCGCAGGCGCGTCGCGCGCAGCGCTGACGACCAGTTTTGCTGACCGCGGCGGGACGTTTCATCTGGCCTCGCGAGGTCACTGCTCGTGGTACGACTTCGCAAATCGCATCTTTGAACTGTGCCCTGATCCGCAGCGCCCCCTGCAAGGCGTGACGCCGATCTCGACTCAGGCCTATCCGACACCGGCACTCCGACCCCGTAATTCGCGGCTATGCGTCGCTCATGCGGAGTCCACCTGGAACCTGCAGCTGCCAAACTGGGACGACGCCTTGCGACTTTGCCTCGCCAAGAGCGCTGGTTGACACCAGCGACTGCGCGGGCGCGCGTCTGGTAACTTCGATGGTCCGCGTCTGAGAGCGCCTTGACGTGTCAGCGAGTGACGACCCCTTCCAATGAAACGAGCCCTGATCACCGGCATCACCGGCCAGGACGGCGCCTACCTCGCCGAACTGCTGCTCAACAAGGGCTACGAAGTGCACGGCCTCAAGCGCCGCACATCGCTCTTCAATACCGACCGCATCGATCATCTTTACGAGGATCCGCACGTCGACAACCGGCGCTTCATCCTGCACTACGGCGACACGACACGAGTCGTCCCGATGGCACGCTGCGCAAGGTGATGGATGTCTCGCGCCTGTCCGCCCTCGGCTGGGCGCCGACGATGACGCTGCGCGAGGGCATTGCCGCGGCTTGCCGCGACGTCCTCGCGCGCGGCGCCGCCTGACCCTATCGGGCTTGCGAAGTCGTGCATCTACATCCAATCGGATTTCGCTTTCAATGAGTGCGTCGGACAGAAGTTCCAAAGTCGTTGTGACGGGGGCCGCGGGCCTGGTTGGCCAAAATCTGGTTCTGCTCTTGCGCGAGGCTGGCTACTCGAACATCACCGCTATCGACAAGCAGTCATCCAATTTGCGCCTGCTTGCGGAGCTGAATCCCGGAGTTCGGGTGATCGACGCTGATCTTGCGGAACCGGGAAGCTGGGAGGCTGAATTCCCGGAAGCCAAGACGGCGCTGGTTCTCCATGCCCAGATCACGGCCAAGACATCCGCACCCTTCGAGCGCAACAACCTCATCGCGTCCGAACTCGTGTTCAAGGCAATCGCTCGGGCGCGAGTGCCGTTCACCGTCCACATCAGCAGTTCGGTCGTGAACTCGGTCGCCGATGACGTCTACACGACCACCAAGAAGGCACAGGAGAAGATGTTTCTGGACAGTGGCCTGGCGGGCTGCGTGCTGCGGCCGACGCTGATGTACGGCTGGTTCGATCCCAAGCACTTCGGCTGGCTGGCGCGCTTCATGGAGAAGGCGCCGCTTTTTCCGATTCCCGGGCATGGCCGCTACATGCGCCAGCCGCTGTACGAGCGTGACTTCTGCCGCGCGATCCTCTGGTGTATCGAGAACCGCCCGCTCGGAAAAATCTTTGACCTGGTCGGCAACGAGCGCATCGACTACATCGACATCATCCGCGCCATTCGTGACGTCAAGGGCCTGCGCACTCCGATCGTGCCGATTCCCTATGGAATCTTCGACGCGTTGCTGCGCCTTTACGCACTGTTCAGCGACAAGCCGCCATTCACCTCGAGCCAACTCAAGGCGCTGACCGCTGGAGATGACTTCAAGGGGGTGGACATCGAGCAAATATTCGGCTTCAAACCGACAGCCTTTGCCGAAGGGATCCGCGAGACTTTTTGCCACCCCGTCTACTCGAAATACGTTGTGGAGCGGACGGACTGACGAGAACTGCTACGACCGTTAGAGCGTCGCATCGCCACTAAGCGCGCTGCTTCGCAGGTTGCTCTGTGTTCGAGTTTGCGGAGAGTTGAGCGAACCGCTTTTCCTCATCTGCTGGACGACGAGATGCGGATGGTTTTGTCGGGTTCGAGAAATAGGCATTGACAGACCCCAACGCATGCCAAGCCGTATCAACATCAATCCGATGAAGATGAGCCAATGCCGGAGCCAGGTCGCTTCGTTTCTGCCTTGGTCGCTGCCCGTTCGAAAGCAGGCGGATGCCTGATCGTATGACTATCCTCAGCCGTCAGATCGTTACGGCCTTGCTGGGAGTGCTGCTCATCGGATGGTTTCTTCCGTTGAGTCCGGTTCTGCCCACGGCTGAACTGGATTCCTCCTGGCGGCTTGGCTTGGCGGTCGCTTGTGAGCAGCAAAGGGTCGTTGGTGTTGATCTTGTCTTCACGTTCGGCCCCCTTGGCTGTCTCGTTACATGGCAGTACTGGCCGGCCACCTATCTGCCTTCCCTTGCGCTCTGGCTGCTGATCGGATACACGGCGACCTGGCTCACGTTTCATGCGGCAAACGGGTGGGCGGAGCGGCTTCGAGGCGCTGCAGCACTGGCTCTGCTTGGCCTGACTCCCGACTCAGCGCTCGTTGCCCTACCGATTGCCTTTGTTTGGCACGGATGGCATCGCGGGGAAATGACGATCGCGGTGTGGGTCGCCTGCTTCACTCTTGGCGCATTGGCCCTGACCAAGTTCACGCTGCTGCCGCTTTCAGCCCTAGCGTTGGCAGCCGGTCTGGCCATGCGGCGGATCGGACTGACTCAGACCGCAGTGGGCCTTGGGTTGGCAGCGTCGGGGTTCGTGGTGGCGCTGGCATGGGCAGGGCAGCCATGGCAATCGCTCAGTGCGTTCCTCGGCAACGCTGCAGAGGTGGCCCGCCACTACCCTGATGCGATGCAGTGGCCAGCCTCCGTTGACCGTGTGCACTATTCGCAGATCGCAGCCGTGAGTCTGCTGCTCGTCGCGGCGGCTACTTCTGGACTGGTTGCCTTGTCAGCAGCCTTTCGTGATGAGAAGTCCATATGGGCGCGCATTTCGTGGATTGCGTTCGCATTTGGGACGATCGCACTGCTCGTCCGGCACGGTTCGATACGTGGCGATGCACCGCATCTCTTGCCTGCATTCCTCTGCTTGGCAGCCTGGTTGCTGCTCGTGCTTCCGCCATCGGGTACGCGGCTGCGCAGGCTGTGCTCGCTGATGCTTGTGGCGCTATTGCTGCTAGCACTAGTCATGCAGGACAAGGCAGCCGTCAACTTACCGGGTGGCTCGATTGCCCAGCGCGTCTTGCTGAGCATGCGCGGCGGGATGCTCGTGCTCACGGGACAAGACCCGAGGGACGGCTTGAACAGTGGGCTCGAGACCTTTGCAGCGGCTCTTGGAGAGCAGGTTGGCAAGGCATGGCCGCAGGGACGTACTGTCGACTTCGTTTCGTATGACCAGTTCTTGCTGCTCGCGGGGAAGCCAGACCACTGGCGGTCGCGGCCGATTATTCAGTCCTATTCAGCGTACTCGCCGGCGCTGACGCTGTTGAATGCCCGGTTCCTGCGTTCGGCAAGGGCGCCCGAATCGCTCGTGGTGGCAGCCCAGACGATCGACGACCGACTCTTGACCATGGACGATGCCGCGATCTGGGAAGTGATACGTCGCAACTATCGAGTGACAGGACGACTCGCTACGGGTCACCTCGTGCTGGCTCGGCGTGAGTCAGAAACCGCAAGCGAAGTGACGGATGCGACGTCGAGACAAGTCCTGGCAGAGGACTGGGTGCCTCTGCCCTCAGCAGAAGGACGCAGCCTATATGCTTCAGCCCGGTGGGAAGCGACTTGGGTGGAACGATTCGTCGCCATCGTATGGAAACCGCCTGCCCGATTCCTCGAGTTGCGCATGGCGAGCGGCGAAATGCAGCGCTACCGCTGGATTCGGGCGGCCGGAGAAGGTGGGTTCCTGCTTGCTCCGCTGATCAGAGATACTGAGTCGCTGGCTCTTTGGCTGAGCGGGTCGATTCCGGACGCGGTCCCGCCGACTGCGATGCGCATCGTTGACGCCACCGGGCAACCCGTGCGTGCGACTGTCAGCTTCGGCTCTTATCCCTACCCGATCGAATGAACTCCGACATCGATTTGGCACGCATTGCGGTCATTGGCGCTGGCCCAATGGGGCTTGCAGCGGCCTATGTAGCTGCAAGAGCGGGTGCACAGGTTACCGTGTTCGAGCGCGATGACCGCATCGGCGGCATGTCGGCCTTCATCGACTTTGCCGGCACGCGCATCGAGCGGTACTACCACTTCATCTGCAAGCCGGACCAGACGACGTTCGACTACCTGAAGGAATTCGGTCTGGAGCACACGCTGCGCTGGACCGAGACCAAGATGGGTTTCTACTTCAACGGGCGGCTGTACGACTGGGGGCATCCGCGGGCCCTGCTCACGTTCCCGGGACTGGGCCTGATCGACAAGATCCGCTACGGCCTGCACGTGATGAAGGCGAAAGGCGTCGATGACTGGCGGCCTTACGACGCATTCTCGTCAACTCAATGGCTCAAGCAGTCGATTGGCGAGCGCGCGTATGACGTGCTCTGGCGCAGTCTGTTCCATTTCAAGTTCTACGAACTGCAGGATCAGCTTTCAGCCTCGTGGCTGGGCACGCGGATCAAGCGGGTGGCGCTGTCGCGCAAGAGCCTCTTCACGGAGGAGATGGGCTACTTGGTCGGGGGCTCGGAAGTGTTGCTCGATGCCGTGCATGACCGGCTGCGCAAGCTGGGCGGCGAGGTTCGGCTGAACGCTGGCGTCGAGCAGGTATGTATCGAAGGCGGCGGTGGGGCGGCGCGCGCGTCCGGGGTCAAGGTCAATGGCGAAGTACTGCCGTTCGATCGGGTGATCTCGACCATTCCGCTGCCCTATCTGGTGCGCGTGATGCCCGACCTGCCCGCGGACGAGAGGGCCAAGGTAGCGGCGATCAAGAACGTCGGCGTGGTGTGTGTGCTGCTCAAGCTTAAGCAGCCGTTCACCCGCAACTTCTGGATGAACATCAATGACCCGCGCATCGAGATCCCAGGGCTCATCGAGTACACCAACCTGAATCCGCTGGACGGCACGTCGATCATCTACGCGCCGTACTACATGCCTCAAACGCACCCCAAGTACCGGCGTGACTTCCAGACGTTCATCGACGAGACGCTGGGGTACATGAAGCTTATCCGGCCGGATTTCGATCCGGCCGCGCAGGTGCTGGCGAGCACTGCCTCGCGCTACGAGTTCGCGCAGACGGTGTGCTCTCCCGGCTTCTACGACGCGCTGCCGCCGATGCGCAGCAAGGTTCGCGGCCTGTACATGGCAGACACGTCGCACTACTACCCCGAGGACCGCTCGATTTCAGAGAGCGTGCGAATCGGCACGCAGCTGGCCGCCATGGCCATGGACGATGCCCGCTGAGCGGCGACTATCGGCCGCGCCGAGCGAAGCGCGGCGATTCGGCCTGTTTGTCGTCGCCGGCGGCATTGCGGCCGCTGCCAACTTTGGCTCGCGCTTTGGCTTCAGCCTGTGGTTCAGCTATCCCGTGGCCATTGTTCTGGCCTACCTGGTCGGCATGACGGTGGCGTTCCTGTTGATGCGTCAATACGTCTTCGAGGGCGGCGGCAAGGCGCTTGGGCCGCAGGTGATCAAGTTCACGATCGTCAATGCCCTCGCGGTGCTGCAAACGCTGGTCGTCAGCATCGCACTGGCGCGCTGGGCGCTGCCAGCGATGGGAGTGGTGGAGCATGTAGAGGCCATCGCGCATGCCGCCGGCGTGGCTGTGCCCGTCGTCACCAGTTACTTTGGCCACAAGCGGGCGACCTTCCGGTGAGTGCCGTCGTGCCTGAGTCAATCCGCCTGCCCGCTCACTGGATCCGGGCGTTGGCCGTTTTCATCGGCATCGGCGCGGCCTTGTACCTGGGAGCGATCGTCCTGTCCGGTGCGCAGGCGAGCGTGAGCTCGATGTCCCGGCTGGGCTGGCCGCTGGTTGCCGCAGGCGTGGTCCTCGTTGCGATGAGCTTGTTGCTGCGATTCGCCCGGTGGCATTGGCTGATCGCCCGGCTCGGCAAAGCGGTGCCGGCGTTGTACAACCTGCGCGTCTATCTGGCTGGATTGGCCCTCACCTCTTCACCGGGCAAGCTGGGCGAGACGCTTCGGTCCGTTCTGTTGTTGCGCCGTGGCGTGCCGTTTTCGGGCAGCCTGGGCGCCTTCCTGGCGGATCGCGGGGCCGATGTCGTTGGCATGGCGGCCCTTGGCGCGGCCGCCGGGTGGTGGCTCGGGCATCGATCAACCCTGCTCGAAGTGCTGACTGTCGGCCTTGTGTTCTCGAGCGCGAGCCTCGCTTGGCTGGTCCGGCTTGGCTGGACCGACTCGCTTGTCTCGCGGCTGGTCAGAAATCCATGCCGGATGGTGGCCGCGCTGACGAGCCTGCTTTCCCCACTGACTGCCTGGGCCCGGCTATGGATGCCCGCCGCGTCGCTGGCATACGCGACGATTGCCTTCTGCGCCTATGGCCTTCAGGCGCTCGTCTTCGGTCTGTATGTTGATGCGCTGGGATCGGATATCGGGATGGCCCGCTGCGTGCTCATCTTCTCCATCTCGATTCTTCTTGGCGCCGCCAGCATGGTGCCGGGCGGACTCGGCGCCACCGAGGCTGCACTCATCTATCAGTTGACCGACGCCGGTATGCCCCCGGCCGACGCCGTGGCCGCGGCGATTGCACTGCGCCTGTCGACGCTGTGGTTCGCCATCATGCTGGGCGTGTTGGCCCTGCTGTCGTTTGCTGGTCGCGGGAAGGAGCCATGAACGACGTTGCCGACTTGCCGGTCGTGCCCCTGGTGATCGATCTGGACGGCACGCTGCTGCGCATCGATCTGCTGCACGAGTCCACCCTCATGCTGCTGCGCGGTGGTCCGCATCGTTTGTGGCGCTTGCCGCTTTGGCTCGCCACGGGCAAGGCGCACATGAAGCGCGAGATTG
>LNFM01003550.1_pt1 | contig 42272 bp, 44 predicted proteins | sample 596031 | NCBI WGS metagenome assembly LNFM01 (sample SAMN04254537, study PRJNA301005) | activated carbon metagenome | isolation source: dual media filters at the Ann Arbor, Michigan drinking water treatment plant | place: USA: Ann Arbor
AAGAATATACAAAATTTTAACCGATTTAGCAAGGTGAGATTTTAATTATCTCGCTGATATCCCAGACCTGAAGGACTGGGTTTTACGCTCGGCTTGATAAAAACGACAACTGGACTTTCCTTCTTTTCTGTGAAAAAAATATCAAAAACCTGCTTCTCATGAGTACCATATTTTTGATCAAGTAAAAATGCGCTTTGTTCGTTTGCAGCAACATTAAGAGATGGGTTTAAAAAACCATACATTAGTCCGATTTTAAGCAATTCTCGTCTATCAAAGTTTTTCATTTTTTCCTCTTTCATCAAGAATATCAAGTATTTGCTAAAAAACAACTACTTAGTTGACTTTTACAACTAAGTAAAATATAATAAAGACATACGCTAAGGAGTATGAATCATGAAGAAGTTTGGAATTATTGCTGGTGCTGGATCAATGGCAGGTGTTTACACCTATAAAGCCATTATTGAGTATTTTGCCCAATCTGAACAGTGCAAAGACTCCAGCTTTCCACATTTGAAAATCATCAACTATCCATTTAAAAGTACCGATAAAACAGGTGTTTTTGATAAAGAACTGAGTGTTAAAGAGATTAAAAGCGTTTTATCTGATATGGAAGATTGCGACTATGTATTCATACTTTGCAACTCCATTCATGCGGTTATGTCTTCTTATTTTAGTTCTAAAGAATTAAGTAAAATTATCAGCCTTCCACAACTTGTTAAATTGTCAGATTTTGACTCATCAAAGAAGACACTTGTAGTTTCTTCTCAAAGTAGTGGAGAAGAAAACTTATTTGGATTTTTGGGTGGAAATGTTTCTTATCTTGATGAAGTCATGCAAGATAAAATGAATGCTTTTATTCAAGATACCATAGAAAACAAGAAAAACACAGAATTGACATTGGCACTTTCAGATTTTGTAAAATCACAGGATTATGAACAAATTGTTTTAGGTTGCACAGAGTTATACACATCACACGAATCATTCATTTTTGAAAATCTGAAAACAATTAACCCATGCGATATTTTAGCTAAGTTTATTTATGACGAAAATAAAAAATCAGTTAAAGAGCATGAAAAATTGATGAGCTTTATGGAAAAAATATTTCCCTCTTACCTATTTTCTTATGAAAAGGAGCCAGGATAATCATGAAAGTATACAATCCTCAAACTGAAAGACAATCTTTTACAAAAATTCTGAACGAAGTCAGAAACTTCAGATCTTTTGATGTTCAAAAATATCTGGATGCAAAATCATTGGTAATCAATGACTACTTCCTCAAAAATAAACTTGATACTGCTGTTGTGGCTGTCAGTGGTGGTATTGACAGTGCTTGTGTGTTGGCAATCATGGCATATGCTCAAAAGCAGCAAGGAAGCTCTATCAAGCACATTGTTGCAATTACTCTACCATTGATTGATAGAATTGGTGCAACCAATCAATCTGAGAGCATTGAAAAAGCAACCATTCTTTGCAAATCTCAAGGTATTAAACTCAATATCATGGAGATAGGACAAACATTTGATCTCATCACAAATCAAGTTAACAAAAGAGTTAGCGAGAAAAATGAAACTGATGCATGGGCTTTAGGTCAACTCACAGCATATACAAGAACACCTTACCTCTATTACACAACCAGTGTGCTTAGCTCAGAAGGCAAAAGAGCCATCATTGTTGGAACAACCAACAGAGATGAAGGTGCATATCTTGGATATGTAGGCAAAGCCTCTGACGCAATGGTTGATATACAAATCATATCTGACTTGCACAAGAGTGAGGTTTATTCTGTATCCAAGAAGCTGGGTGTTCCTGAAATCATATTGGAAGCAACACCTTCTGGAGATATGTACGACAACAGAAACGATGAAGAGGTTTTTGGTGCCTCTTATGATTTTGTTGAAATATACATCAACTATCTCAACATGAGTAAATCCACTCAAAACTACTTGTTGAGCCTAATGACTGAAACAGAAAAATCTTCATTTGAAAAGATGAAAGAAAACATAGAAGCACTTCATAACTACAATAGACACAAATACCTCAGTGGTTCTCAAGCTATACACTTGGATGTGATGAAAAGCTCTACAAAAGGCGGCTGGATTGATATGGTTCATAGCACACCACATAAGACAGATCTTGAAGAATTGAATAAACCTATTTTTTCACATAACTTCTCAGGTTTTGTGAATGAATCACCTGCGTTGAATTTAGATTGGGGTGTTCAGACAACACAAGAAAACATAATTATTTCTGATAAAAAATAGGTTAATCTTATCAAAGGTTTGATTGATTCAAAATCAGTTGCTGCAATTTCTGATTGGTTTGATACATACTCATCTGAGACACAAAAAACAGATCAATATGGGAAAAAAAGCAATCAATCTCAAGCAATTATAGGCTCTAATAGACTGAGCTTTTATAGCGAAGAGTTGGCTAAAATGCTTTTTGAAAAAATCAGTTTTCAAACCAACATTGATAAATTGATTGTTAAAGATGAGTCTAGTACAGAACATTTTACTAACTTTGGAGAGTCCAAAGTATTCAGACTTGTTGGAATTAACCCAATGTTCAGAGTCATTGAATATGGTGAGGGTGACTTTCTTGTTCCACATTATGATGACTCATGGGTTAAAAACAAATATCAAAGAAGCCTGAAAACCCTGATTATTGGTCTTGATAACTCAGAATGCTTAGGTGGAGAAACTCAATTCTTGAAAGACCATCAAGATAATATACCATATGAAATGAGAGACTTTTCTGACAAGGACAGCATTAGCTCTGAGATTGCCCAATCATTTAAACTTGAGTCTGGACAAGCACTTGTGTTTGATCATAGAATACTTCACCAAGGAAACATGATTTATAAAAACAAGAAAAGAATCATCAGAACAGAATTGATTTACGAATCATGTGACCCATTAAGGGATTAAAGGATTAACAGATTGAAAGACTAAAATGAATGTAAAAGAAATTCATCATATCTCAGAAGATCCAATTTATTCAAAAATGTTTGAATCAGGGAGCAACTACACTGATTTGGTGAAATCAGGTTGGTTAAACACAGGCATAGGTAAACAAGAAAGAATAGAAAGCATTCAATTCAAAACATTGAGTGTAGATGAGCAAAGGGTCAAGGAAATCATGAATGATGGAGGCTTGCCTACTATTATTTTCTCAACTGGATCTTATGCACCTATGCATGAAGGCCACATTGAGTCTATTGTTCAATCGTATGAATATGCAAAAAATAAAGGCATGAAGGCTATTAAAATAGTTATCAGCCCCTCACATGATGTTTATACAACCAATAAAAACACATCTACAAAAACATACACTATCAATAAAAGGCTTGAAATTATTTCTAATGTCATTGATGAATATTTTGAAATCAACAAAAATAAATTGCATATCAAAGATCTCATTCATATTGATCTCTATGAATCAAAGATGAATTCTATTGCTATTAATTTTTCAGATGTTCTCATTTATTTACAAACACAACTTCAATCTCAATTGGGTGAGATAGAGAAAACAATACAGTATGCTTATGTATTTGGTCAAGACAACTCTGAATTCTCCAAACCATTCCAATACCTTGAAGGAACCCAATACCACTCTTTTTGTGTGGCAAGAGATGACCAAACTAAAAATCTAGATATTCCTCTGACCAACAAGAACTCACACTTTATTGTTGATAATACATATAGACACCTGTCTTCTACCCAAATAAGACAGAAAAATACAACTGACAATATTGTAAAAAAACAGAACAAAGGACAATACTTCATAAGGGATGACTCTTCTTTTACACTTGCCCCTTGGATAGAAAAATACCCTAAGGAAGCAAGCAAAATTAAATCTGCTTACAAAAACTTTATATTATCTCTTGAGAATTTAATTAAAAAACACTCAAAATTAGATAGCAGTGTTGAATTCTTTATATCAGATCTGGAAACTCAAAAGGAAATCATTGAGAGATATGTTAAAAACTCAATCAACATCATCAATATTGACTCTTGTACAAATCAAATAAAAGGACAAACCTCCATTAACTATTCAAGAATATTTGAATTAGGAGGGTTACAGAATTCAAGTCAAAATTTTTATAAAAGAAATGGCTTTAAAAACTCATCGATTGAAAAAAATAAAAAATACTATTTTGCTGATGACGATATATCATCTGGAAGCACCATGAGAATGGTTGAAAAAAAAGCTAATCATTACCAATCTGAAATTATTGGAGTCATTAATTTAACAAAAATATATTTTGAAGAAAAATACAAAAAACCATATGAATGTTTTGATGTAGTAGATACAAGAGACTTTCTTATCGGATCTTTTGAAGGAGGACTTCTTTGTAATATTGGTGATAAAAAAACCAGATTTCCCTATATATCTCCCTTTGTCAATTTAAAATCAAGAGCTAATATTGAAGAAGAACAGAATTTTTCAAAAGACTTGCTAGAAATCAATAAAACATTTTATCAAGAATGTTCATTTATTAAACTAGATGATATTTTTATAGATTATAAAAATTTGTTTCAGACAAAGTGCTCTGAATATCTCTTGGCACCATTTGCCAATCATAATCAAATAAAGGATTATGTGCATTACCAAGTCTGTCAAATTCTCTTACAGTATAAGACATTCTGAAAAACACCCTTTTTTGTGCTTTTGTGACAATAGGTGCCTCATGTAAGCAATAGGCGTCCATGAGTAAAACTGAATAATCAGGATACACTATTTGTTTGGATATGTCTTTTTGAAGCTCAAAACCCTCAAAATAATTATGACAACTCATGTCCCAATCATCACCCACCTTGAATGCTTGATTATAAAATATGGTTGGGTTGTTGTTGGATACAATGTAGGAGTGATCTACTGGAAGTTTAGGCGATATTCTAGCACCTTGAAACCCATCTACATGCAAACCCGCTTTGCGAGTCGTTTTACCAGACAAAACATCTCTTGAATCTATTGTTATATAACAGTAATAATCATCAACCTTCTTATTACCACTAAACTCATTTTTTGCAATATCATAAATAATTGGAGCAAGAGCAGATATTTCCTTGGGTATTCTATAGTTGCTTCCTGGAAACTTAATCGGCATATCCAAAATTCTCATGTCTGTAAGACTATTGAATATATCTTTCTTGTGACTAGTCAAAGGGTGAACCATCTCAGGTAAATTTATTCTATTGAATTGCTCACAATCCCATATGGTGTTGAATGTCTTTAAAATAGAGCATGTTTTATCCACATCAAAGAAATTTAAAATAACTGGGTTTTCTTTAGATAACACAGCTTCATATATGGTTTTCCCATTATACTTGTGTTCAACATACTGCATTTACAACCCCTTTAAAGATATTATTTATGGTAACAGAAAATAATTCAAATAAAAACTAAATCTTTTGTTTTTTAACGACTACAATTTTATCAGGTACAGCCTTTTGTACTTCTTCGTAGTTTTTCAATGCCCAATATTCTTTTATAGTAGCTTTAACGTCATCGTTTTCTGGTTCAAACCAATATGGCTTTGGGGTTGGACATAATTTAAAAGCACTCTTTGTGAATTTTAAAGAGTAAGGCTTCCAATTGGTCAAATCCTGATTGAACCTAGAGTGATGAAACATAAAATACATATCATTTAAATTATGAACATTCCAACCTGAAATATCCTGATTAAATTGTGATTGATTAAACATGCTGGACATATTTTTAACATTAGATACATCCCATTTAGAGATATTACCATTGAATTGAGCACTTGCAAACATTGCTTGCATATTATCTACACTGGATACATCCCATTTAGAAATATCTCCATTAAATTTTGAACTGGCAAATAAATTATTCATATCTTTAATATTGGATACATCAATATGATTTAAATCACATTCATTGCCATGCAATCTAATTGTTTCTTGGATGATAGACATTAAATGCTCTTTATCTTTGGCTATGTTTTTTTGTTTCATATTTTAATTTTGTTGTATTTTACTTCTTTATCAATTAAATTAGAGTTTAACTCATTTTGAAGTATATAACTTCTGACAGCAGAGGGGGTATCTTCTGCTCTTGACCAATAAGGAACAGGTGCAGAACATTCATCAAAAAATGAGTTTTTATGTTTTAGTGATAGAGGCTTCCATTGAGTCAAATCTTGCTTAAAATTTGATTTATAAAACATAAATCTCATATTTATAACACTGGATACATCCCAGTTAGAGATGTCTTGATTGAATTTAGAATTGGAAAAGATAAAATCCATATTTGTAACACTGGACACATTCCAATTAGATATATCTTGATTAAAAATTGAAGAGCTAAACATAGCCTTCATATTTTTTACATTAGACACATTCCAGTTAGATATATCTTGGTTAAATTTTGATTCTGAGAACATATACCGCATATTCTTCACATTGGATACATCCCAACTTGATATATTTTGATTAAATTCAGAATCTTCAAACATCTGACTCATATCAGTCACATTGGATACATTCCACTTAGATATATCTTGGTTAAAATTAGAAAGAAAAAACATCTGGCTCATATCAGTCACATCGGATACATCCCATTTAGAAATATCTTTATTGAACCTTGAATTAGCAAACATCTGAAGCATGCTTTTGACATTGGACACATTCCACTTAGATATATTTTGATTAAATTCAGAATCTTCAAACATCTGGCTCATATCAGTCACATTGGATACGTTCCATTCTGATATATCACCATTGAATTTACTTATTGCAAATAAGCTGTTCATATCAGTTATATTTGAGACATCAATATGGTTCAAGTTGCAATTATTGCCATGCAATCTGATTTCTTCTTTAATAAGAGATTTTAAATGCTCTTTATCTCTAGCTATTATTTTGTTTTTCATATTTTTATTTTAGTTGATTTTAATTCTTTATCAATTAAAGAGTAATCAAGATCTCTTTGCATTTTCTTTATTTCATACTCTCTAACAAGTTGTGCAGTGTCTCCTGGATGTGCCCAATAGGGAACAGGTGCTGGAGACTCATCAAAAATTTGCATTTTATATTCTAAAGATAAAGGTTTCCAGTTAGTTAAGTCTTGATTAAATTCTGATTGAGAAAACATGTGGCTCATATATATAACATTAAAAACATTCCAATTAGAAATATTTTCATTAAATTCAGATCCAGAAAACAAAACTCCCATATTATTAACATTGGAAACATTCCATTTACCAATGTCTCTATTAAATTTAGATTGTTTAAACATACCAAACATATCCTCAACATTAGATACGTTCCACTGGCTAATATCTCCGTTAAATTTAGATTCTTTAAACATATATGCCATATTTTCAACATTAGAAACATTCCATTGAGATATATCACCATTAAAATCTGATTTAAAAAATAAATCACGCATATCAGTTATTTGTGAAACATCTATATGGTTGAGTGAACACTGATTGCCATTTAATTGAATTTCATCACGGATTAAAGAGATTAAATGTTCTTTATCTTTTGCTATTATTTGTTCTTTCATATTTTTACTTTATTTGATTTAAGATCTTTTTCAACAATCCTATATTCCAACTCTTTTTGTAGGTTATGTATTCTGACAGCAGCAGCAGTGTCTTTAACTTTTGACCAATATGGAACTTCTGCTGGACAACCTTCAAAGATTGATTCTTTAGCTATAAGAGAACAAGGCTTCCAATTTGTCAAATCAAAGGAAAATTTAGATTCTGTAAACATAAAGTCCATAGTTGTAACATTAGATACATCCCATTTTGAAACATCACCATTGAAGGAAGACTTATAAAACATATCTTTCATATATATAACATTAGAAACATCCCATTGAGATATGTCACTATTAAACTTAGAAAGAAAAAACGTTCCATAAAAACTTTCAACACTAGATACATTCCATTTACTTATATCCCCGTTAAATTCAGATCCAGAAAATAAAATTCCCATATTCTTAACACTAGAGACATTCCATTTACTTATGTCACCATTAAATTTAGATTGTTTAAACATACCAAACATATCCTCAACACTAGATACGTTCCACTGGCTAATATCTCCGTTAAATTTAGAGTATTTAAACATGTATTTCATATTTTTAACATTAGAGACATTCCAATTGGATATATCACCATTGAAACTTGAGCTATAAAATAATTCACTCATATCATCTATTTGAGAAACATCAATATGATTCAAGTCGCAATCATTGCCATTGAGTTGAATTTCTTTTTCAATCAAAGATTTTAAGTGATTCTTATCTTTAGCTGCTATTATTTTTTGCTTCATATTTTTCTTTTATGAGACTTGAAGTCTTTATCAATTAAAGTGCAGTTTAATTCATTTTGAAGTATATAACTTCTGACAGCAGAAGGGGTATCTTCTGCTTGTGCCCAGTAGGGAATGGGTGCTAAGCAATCATCAAAAATTCCAATCTTTTCTTTAAGAGATTTAGGTTTCCAATTAGTCAAATCTTGATTAAATTGAGATTTTTTAAACATACGAGACATATCTTTCACATTAGAAACATCCCAATCTGAGATATATTGATTAAATTCTGATTCTACAAACATTTCAAGCATGTTTTTTACTTTAGACACATCCCATTCAGAGATGTCACCATTAAAATTAGATCGTTCAAACATAAAGCTCATATCTATAACACTAGATACATCCCAATTAGATATATCACGATTGAATTTAGATGAGTGAAACATAGAGTTCATATCAATAACATTAGATACATCCCATTTTGATATATCCCCATTAAAACTTGACTTACAAAACATTCCATTCATATTTTCTACATTTGATGTGTCCCACTCAGAAATATCTCCATTAAAATTTGATTTATAAAATAAATAATTCATATCTTTTATATTGACAACATCAATATGATTTAGATTACACTGATTTCCATTTAACTCAATTTCTTTATTTATTAAAGTTTTAAGATGAGATAGGTCTTGTGCTATTATTTTATTTTTCATATCTTTATTTTAGTTGTTTTAGGCTTATTATCAATCAAAGACATATTTAAATCTTTGTTTAAATGATGTTTTCTTATAATAGAAGCTAGGTCTTCCTCGTCTAACCAATAAGGTAAGATTGATATAAAATTATTATTTTTAAACATATTATCCTTATCAACTAAATTTACTGGCATCCATTTAGTTAAATCCTGGTTAAACATTGAACCCTCAAACATACCAATCATATTTTTAACTTTTCCCACATTCCAGTTAGATATATCTTGGTCATACAATGACTTAAAAAACATAATCTCCATATTAACTACATTGGATACATCCCAATTAGATATGTTTCCATTAAAATTTGAAAAACTAAACATCTCACTCATGTTTTTAACATTAGATGTATTCCATTGACTTATATCACCATCAAAACTGGATTCAGAAAACATTAAGCTCATATCTTGAACATTAGATACATCCCATTTTGATATATCTCCATTAAAGCTAGTTTGAGAAAACATAGCCTTCATATTTTTAACACTAGATGTATTCCAATCACTTATTTTTGTATTAATAGATGAATAATAAAACATATTTTGCATATTCTCTACTTTTGACACATTCCAATCTTTGATAGATTGATTAAATGTTGAATAGCTAAACATTTTCCCCATATCTTTAACATTAGATACATCCCATTTATTGATATCACCATCAAATGATGATCCATAAAACATACCATGCATATTTTTTACATTTGATGTATTCCATTGACTTATATCACCATTAAACTCAGAGTTTTTAAATAAGTAGCTCATATCTTCAATATTTGATACATCGATATGATTAAGATTGCAATGTATACCATTAATCTTTATTTCTTCTTGAATTAAAAAAAGTAAACTATTTTTATCTTTAGCAACTTTTACTTTTCTATTTTTTAAATAATTGTTTATTAAATTTATTAAGTTTTTCATATCTTAATTTTATTAGATTTTATATTTTTATCAATCAATGAAGATTCAAGTTGTTTTTTATTTTTTTCTATCAGATACTCTTTTACGGCCTTAGGTGTATTTTCTACTTCAGCCCAGTAGGGTACAGGTGTTGGACAGAGATTAAATATTAAACCATTATCTTTTAAAGATAATGGTTTCCATTGAGTCAAATCTTGATTAAATTTTGAGTTATTAAACATGCCCCACATTCCTTCTACATTTGATACATCCCAATTAGATATATCTAAATTGAATTCAGAAAACTCAAACATTAATCCCATAGATTTTACATTAGAAACATTCCACTGGCTTATATCTTTATTAAAATAAGAAGTGCTGAACATATTTTGCATATCTAAAACTTTTGAGACATCCCAATTAGATATATCGCCATTAAATTTAGATTCAGCAAACATGGATCTCATATTTTTAATATTTCCTGTATTCCAGTTTGAAATATCACCATTAAATTCAGAACCAAAAAACATTAATTGACAGTTTTCAAGTTTAGAAATATCCCATTTAGATATATCTCCATTGAACTGAGACCAGCAAAATAGTTCTTTCATATTCTCTACATTTGATACATCCCAACCACTTATATTGCCGTTAAATTTAGAATCTAAAAATAAACTGCTCATATCTTTGATATTTGAGACATCTATATGATTTAAGTCACACCTATCACCATTTAGGGAAATTTCATCTCTAATTAATAGTTTAAGATGATCTAAGTCTTGAACTAAAATTTTGGGCTTCATATTTTAATTTTATTAGATTTGATATCTTTATTCATAAGTGAATATTCTAACTCTTTATTGAGCCAATAACTTCTTACAGCTTCAGGTGTATTTTCTACTTCAGCCCAATAGGGAATTGGAGCAATACAGCCTTTAAAAATAAAATCTTTTTTTTCTAAACTTAATGATTTCCAATCTGTTAAATCTTGATTCATTTTTGAATTGTAAAACATACTATGCATATTTTTAACTTTTACTACATTCCAGCTAGATATATCACAATTGAATTGAGAATTAAAAAACATTCCTCCTGCATCTTTAACATTAGAAATATTCCAATTGGATATATCTTGATTAAATACTGAATTATTAAACATACAGTTCATATTTGTAACATTAGAAACATCCCAATTCATTATGTTTCCATTAAATTCAGAATTCAAAAACATTTCACTCATATTTTTTACATTAGAAACATTCCACTGGCTTATATCACTATTAAATTTAGAACATGAAAACATTTCACTCATATTTTCCACATTTGATACATTCCAACTACTTATATCTTGGTTAAATTTTGAAATAAAAAACATTTTTTCTAAATTAGTTACATTCGATAAGTCCCATTTAGAGATATTGCCATTGAATTCAGAGTCTGAAAATAAATGACTCATATCCTTTATTTGAGAAACATCTATATGATTTAAATCACATTTATTACCACTTAAGGAAATTTCACCTCTAATTAATATTTTAAGATGATCTAAGTCTTGAGCTAAAATTTTTGGTTTCATATTTTAATTTTATTGGATTTAATATTTTTATTCATAAGTGAATATTCTAACTCTTTATTGAGCCAATAACTTCTTGCTGCTGCTGGAGTGTTTTCAGCTTCAGCCCAATATGGAATAGGTGCAACACAATTATCAAACATATAGTTTTTATAATCAAGAGATAATGGTCTCCAATTTGTTAAATCATGATTAAATCTAGAATCTTCAAACATATTATCCATAGCTTTAACATTAGAAACGTTCCAATTGGATATATTTTGATTAAAATTTGAATAATAAAACATACATTCCATATTTTCTACATTTGATACATTTTCAACATTAGACGTATCCCACTGACTAATATTATTATTAAATTCAGAATGAGAAAACATCCAACTCATATTTTCTACTTTTGATGTGTTCCAGCTTGATATATCTCCATTGAAAGATGAAGAGTTAAATGTAGCTTGCATACTAGTTACATTAGATGTGTTCCATTGACTTATATCTCCATTAAATCCTGAATACATAAACAACGTGTCCAGGTCTTTAACATCTGATATATCAATATGATTTAAATCACACTTATTACCGTTTATATCAACTTCCTCTTTAATAAGTAATTTTAAATGCTCTAAGTTTTTCGCAATAATCTTTGGTTTCATAATTTTAATCTTTTATTGTTTTTGTCTTTGTGGGTTAAATTAATTTCTAACTCTTTATCCAAAAGGTAAGATCTGACTGCTGCTGGTGTGTTCTCTGCTGCGACCCAATAAGGAACTTCTCCAATAAAATCATCAAAAATTTCTCTTTTTTTATTAAGAGATAACGGCTTCCAATTTGTTAAATCTTGATTGAACTTACAGCCTTTAAACATACCAGTCATATCTTCAACTTTGGATACATTCCAACTGCTAATGTCTTGATTGAATTTAGACCAACAGAACAAACCATCCATATTTTTAACATTGGAAACATTCCATTGACTGATATCACCAGAAAAATCTGAATAAGAGAATAAACACATCATGTTTTCTACCTTAGATGTATTCCAATTAGATATATCACCATTAAATGGTGAAGAGCTAAACACAGACTCCATACTCGTTACATTAGAAGTGTCCCACTTTGATATGTCACCATTGAATTCAGAATACATAAATAAACTATCCATATTTGTGATTTTTGATACATTAATATGATTTAAGTCGCATTCATTACCACTTATTTTTCTCTCTTCTTTAATAAGTAATTTTAAATGTTCTAAATTTTTAGCTATTATTATTTCTTTCATATCTTCATTTTACTATTTCTAGAGTTACTTTCAACTAAAAAAGAAGTCAGTTCTTGATTAAGCATATAAGACTTAACAGCTTTAGGTATATTTGTTGTTTTTGCCCAATAAGGGACAGGAACTAGGCACATCTCAAACATATCTTCATTCGTCTTTAAAGATAAAGGCCTCCAGTTTGTTAAATTACATTTTAACTTTGAAGTACGGAACATATAGTTCATATTTTCTACATTGGAAACATCCCATTCGCTTATATCACCACTGAATTTTGAACCAGAAAACATACCCCACATACTATTGACTTTAGATGTATTCCATCTGCTTATATCATTGTTAAACTTTGACTTACAAAACATAAATATCATATTTTGAACATTAGATACATCCCATTGGCTGATATCTTGATTAAATTTTGATTCATAAAACATGAAGTCCATATTTTCTACTTTTAATACATTCCAACTTGATATATTGCCATTGAAACTTGATTGATAGAATAAACGACTCATATTATCTAAATTAGAAACATCAATATGATTCAAATCACATTTATTGCCATTCAACTTTATTTCTTCAAAGATTAAAGTTTTTAAATGATTTAAATCTTTAGCAATTATTTTTTCTTTCATATTTTTATTTTACTAGATTTAGACTTACTATCAACTAAAGAGGCATTCAGTTCTTGATTAAAGAAATAAGATTTTATTGCTTTGAGAGTGTCTGTTGTTTGTGCCCAATATGGAACAGGTGCTTTACAGTCTTCAAACATTTCTTCATTATCTTTTAATTTTAAAGGAATCCATTTTGTTAAATCACCTTTGAATTTTGCATGATAAAAAATATAATCCATATTCTCTACATTTGATACATCCCAATTGCTGATATCATGATTAAATATAGAATGTTGAAACATACCCCACATATTTTTTACTTTAGATACATCCCATTTACCAATATCTTGGTTAAAATTAGAATTTAGAAACATAAATTGCATACTTTCTACACTGGATACATCCCATTTGCTAATATCACCATTAAATGTTGAATCTGAAAATAGAGAATCCATGTTTTTAACCTTTGATACATCCCACTCAGATACATTTCCATTAAATTTATAGCTATAAAATAAATAGCTCATACTTTCTAAATTAGAAACATCTATATGATTTAAATCACATTGATTACCGTTTACTTTGATCTCTTGAGAAACAAGATTTTTCAAATCAATTAAAGTTGTAACAATTATTTTTTCTCTCATATTTTTATTTTACTCTTTACATAATTATCAACTGGTAATTGTTCTTCTAATTTTTTTTGTAGTTTATATAAATTGATAGATTCTAATATATTATCTGATTTAACCCAATAAGGAATTGGTGCAGGACAAACAGAAAAACAATGAGAATTAAATGACATTTTTATTGGAGTCCAATTACTTAAATCTTTGTCAAAATCAGACTCAAAAAACATATAACTGAAATCACTTACACTTGAAACATCCCATTTGCTAATATCTCCATTAAATTTTGAACTACTAAACATATTTGCCATAGTATATACTTTGGATACATCCCAGTCAGATATGTCTTTATTAAATTTACAAGAATGAAAAACACCTTGCATATCTTCTACTTTGGATACATTCCAATTAGATATATCATGATTAAACTCAGTGTATCCAAATAAAAAACTTATATTTTTTACATTAGAAACATCCCACTCAGATATATTTTGGTTAAATTTAGAATAGATAAAAGTTTTATCCATATTTTTAACACTAGATACATTCCAATTAGATATGTCTCCATTAAATTCAGATTTAAAAAACATGAATTTCATGTCTTCAACATTGGCTGTGTCCCACTTACTGATATCTCCATTAAATTTAGATTCATAAAAAATATAACTCATATCTGTTATGTTGGATACATCAATATGGTTCAGGCTACAATTGTTGCCATGTTTGATTATATTGGTGTCAATTAAATATTTGAGGTGCTTCTTATCTTTAGCAACAATATTATCAGGCTTATTAAAAAAATCGATTATTTTAATTAATAAATCTTTCATATTTTATTTCTATTATTAGACTGTTTATCATTTGTTAGATTATCTTGTAATCTCTTATTGAATAAATACTTGTTAACAGCATCTGGTGTATTTTCTACTTGTGACCAATAGGGAACTTGGGCTGTACAATCTTCAAACATATTTTGCTTCTTGATTAACTTAAAAGGAGTCCACCTGGTTAAATCATGTTCGAATTCTGAATGATTAAACATACCCTCCATATCATCTACATTGGATATATTCCATTGACTTATATCTTGATTAAATTTTGCACTCTGAAACATGTAAGCCATATCTTTAACATTGAAAACATCCCAATTTCCTATGCTACTATTGAATATAGAAGCAATGAACATACATTTCATATCCTCAACTTTAGATACGTTCCATTTACTTATGTCTCCATTAAATTTTGAACCATAGAACATATGTCCCATATTTTTAACATTAGATACATCCCATTCACTAATGTCTTTATTAAATTTTGACTCAAAAAACATAGCATTCATATATTTAACATTAGACACATTCCATTGACTAATATCACCGTAAAATTCTAACCTTTCAAACAAATATGACATATCTTCGATAGAACTAACGTCTATATGATTTAAATCACACTCATTGCCATATAACTCAATATTTTTATTGATTATAGTTTTTAAATTCTCTTTATTTTGAGCTACTGTTTTTTTCATCATTAAGTATTCCTAATATATTATACAAAAAAATGTATTTTTTCAAAATATAAAAATTGATATAGAATAAAAATAGTAATATAATAAAGTATGGAAAAAACTATAGCCCTTTTAACACTTAATAATTTTTCTCAAAAGCTAAAAAATTTAGAATTTAATGCTATTTCTATCAAAGAAGATAAGGGTGAGAAACATAAAAAAGAACTTGATGAACTTTTTTTCTTTTTAAGAGAGGAACAAAAACCTTTTGAATTTTCAATTAAAAATTTAACCAGTTATAATCTTTCAGGTAAAAAAGAAGAACTTGTATGTAGTATTTATAAACAGATACTTAAAAGTATTAAACAAGAAAAAAACTCTAATCATTTGGTAAATTGTTTTGTAGACTTCATTAGAGCTGATGATGAGATTAATAATATTGACAATATTTTTGATATAGCCATTTATCTAAATACAACTAAATCTTCAAATGTATTTATTAACTGTTTAGAGCAATACTTTAAAAATTTCTCAAACAAAGACATTAAATATATAAACCAAAAAATCATTGAGTTTACAAACACACTTTCTGTAGATAAAAGAAATTTTAAAAGCAGTATCATTCGTTTTTATATTAAAAACAATATTGAATACCAACTTGAAAAAAATGAAGACCCTAATCAATTTGAAATAAATAAAATATCATTTTTCTTTGATTTGATAAAGGACATGAATCAAGCTAATAAAAAAGAATCAACTATCTTTTTTCTAAACAACTCTGTTAATAAAAATAATTATGATATATTCCTAAAAAATGTAGACGAAGAAAACAAAGTAGATATTATAAATTCAATAAAAATTAATCAAGATTTATTTGAAAGTTGTCCATCTCTAAAAAACGATTTTAAAAACCTTCTATCAATTAATAAAATTAGTGAAAAAAACATTTATGATTCCATCAGAGATGATAGAGGATATAAAATTAATCAAGATCTAGCATTCTATATTATAGAAGAATTTGGATACCGAAAAGACATAAAAACACATGTTATTAATTCTGTATTTATATCAAGAAATTATGATAAAAACAAAAGTCGATTGGCAAAGTTTTTCCATCAAATGATTGAAAATTATGCAGTAGATAAAAATTATCTTGATTCCAAACAACTCTTTTTAATTATGAAGAGGTGTTCACACTCTGGATTAACACAGACAATAAAAAACATATATTCAATTCTTTATAAAGAAGATAAGAAAAAACTGGAAGATATCTCAGAATATATTACACTAGAAACATTTACAATGACTTCATACAAGTCAAAAGTTAATTTTAATCAAGATATCATGTTTAATGCACAAATGAAATCAGCATTGAGAGAAATCTTATTTGAAAATCTTGAGGAAAATATGCCTGTTAGGAAAGCAAAAATTTAAATATTATTTTTTTTATCTGTAAAAAATAATTCTACAATACTTTTTTCATCTACTCTGTAAATCTTTTTAAAGCCCTCAGAGAAATCAGGTAACACATAAGCTTCTTTCATCTGCTGAAAAATTTTCTCTGGAATAAACTTACCAGTTTTCTCAAATCTCAACTTGATTCTTTCTTTTAGCAAATCTTCAGGCAAATCAAAGTAAAATGCCAACACATCATATTTCTGAGTTTTTAAATATTTAATTTTTTTATTTCTTGCACTCAAAAACACATTGGTCTGATCCCAAATAAAATTCTTTCTGTCTTTAATAACTTTAGCAAGCTCAATCTTCATGCTTTTCTCAGCAGCTTCAGAATAGTCTCTATAAACCTGACCATAGGTGAGACCCTTCTCTTTTGCATACTGATCAAGATACTTGTCTGTTGATATAACAGGAACTGAATTTAACTCTACATTGATGGTGTCAATAAGAGTGGACTTACCAGCACCTGGCAAGCCTATGAGCATTATACAAGCATGTGATGATACATTATCTAAAATCATGTTAATTTGGCCTAATATTATTATTTGAAGAATTATCGATATTATCTCTTATCTTCTTAATATTATCAAGCACAGATAATGTGAAATTCTTTGTTTTATTCAAGAAGTTCTGCTTCTGGCAATTAAATCCATTTAAACTGTCAAAGCCAAACTCTTTTTCAATTTCTTTAACCTTTTCTCTTGTTTTTGGATTAATAAGAACAATTTCTTCTTTACCTACAAGTAACTTGCCAACTCTTTTGATATAGTCCCAAACTTGATTTGTTGGTTGCTCTTTACTCTTGTTGAAATAAGCCATTTCAACTTCAGATTGCACGAACTCATTCACTGTTCTCTTATCATTTAATGACTTCTCCAACCTATTAAGTAATGGTCTTGAGCAATTAGACTCTTTATCCATATAAAGATCCAAATAAGACTTCAAAATATCTTGATCTATCTCAGGAAGCAAATAAACTCTTTCCTTCAATTTAGAACTCATATTTTTAACGTGAGCAATTTCGGAGAAATACACACCAGTTAGATTTTTTCTATCTTCAATTCCATGAATAACAGCAACTGTCTTAAATGATGCTTTTTGCTCATGTGTCATTTGATTCATTGCCATCTTTGTTCTAACACTTGGATTTTGAATTAAACTTAATTCATGTATATCATCTTGAGATAAACCATTTAGCTTTACTATTTGTTGCCTACTTAAATGTAGATTTTTAGCTAAGTCTTCAGATACTCTAAATGATGAATTATAAAGCTTTTGATTTAGAAATCCATTGAGAATTAAATATCTTTCATTCTTTTTCTGATCTGAATCAAAATTATCTATCAACATAACTTGTCCAAGTAATCTTTCAGTAGTCAAAGTTTTAAAGGCATTTCTACTCATATCTTTAGGTGATGAATGCAACAACAAACCTTCTTTTTTCTCTTCCAATATTTTTTGTCCAACTTCATTCACTGTTTTAAATGCAGAGTAAAAAGCAACAGCAGTTCCTACAACACTCAAAGCAGCAGTTACAGCAGGAGATGCACCTACTAATTTTTCAGCAAATGGAAGCATTGTGTTCATTATATCTGATATTGGAACCATTGTTGTAAAGACTCCAAGAGAAACTAAACCTGCAATACCAGTTGCCAACCTACACTTTAAACATTCTGTTTTATCAGCCTGCTCAAGTCCTTTTAAATATTTAAAAGCTTCAGCCTTCTTTACACTGTTATCACTTAAGAACTCATTTAATGTGTTTCTATCTACATGAAAATTCAAAGCTTTTTTTAACAAGCGTACATTTTCCTTATCTTCATCCATAGACCACTCAATAAGCTTTTTGACTGCCTTCTCTCTGAAAGGCACATCATCATATGGATGACCCTGCATCAACTCTAATATATGGTTCATATCCCTGAATAAATTAGTTTGATTATTAAATCTTTTATTCTCCATCATGGAGTTATTGTATTGATCAAGTATTGGCTTTCTGTTTGTAAAATTAGATAAAACTTTACTGAGTAAATATTTCTGTCTTTTTGTTAACTCATCTTCATCAACAATGTTGTATCTATCGGTAAATATCTTTGTATTCTCAGATTGGAAAATTGCATTAAAGTTTTCAGAAAGCAAAGCCTCCATTCTTCTTCTATCTACAACTCTTGCAATCAATGCACTTTTCTTAATAACTTCTTCGACTATATTTAAGCTCATATTTATTTTTCTTCTTTATTTAAAACCTGTTTTTTTATCTAACACCAAATATTAACATTTTCTATTAACTATTTTAATCATTAATTGTTAATTTTTTTGTTTTTGTCGACTCTTGGCTATTAGATCTCATTTTATTTATTTTATCAATTGCACTTTCAACGAGAGATTCTTTTTCTTTTATTTCTAAAACTTTGTTTATTTCTTTAGTTTTACTATTTTCTTCCATAATGTTTTTAGCTTTAAGATTTAAATCTTCAAGAAGATTATCTATCGGCAATAAAGATATAATTTTATCTGCATCTTCATCACCTATAAGTTTATTGTTAATTAAAACCCTTGTATATGGTGTTTGAGAACCTATTTCATCAACCATATGATAAGAACGATAACTTTTAGAATAACTTATTGATATGGTTGCAACCTCTTCACCAACATCATCTTTAAAGAGTATATTAATTCTTTTACTATGTTTAGACCTATCTATAACTTTAAACAAATCAACATTAAATACATCATATTTTAAAGAAAGATGTTTTTTTTCTTCGTAATCATCAAAACCTTCATCATTTGACTTAATTGGTTTCATTAGATTAGCTTGTTCTAATAATCTGAATGTATCTATAAATTTATTCATAATTTACCTTTGTTTACATATTATTATAAATTAATAAAAGTTTAAATCAATTCTCTTGGAACATAGACTAATCCATTAAAAACTTATTGAAGATAAAATCGTCACCACTTGCTTTTGACAGTGTATACATCAGTGCATCCAAGAATATAATCATTTGCTCATATGAAAACCAAATAGCACGTTCACTGTTATGAACTTTCAGTAATTCTTCTTTTTTACCAAATAACTCTAAAACATCTGCTGAAAATACACCATTATCAATAATGGGGTCAAAATAATACCAAACTAAAGATTTATCATTTTTTTTTGTTTCCAGCTTTTCTCTTAAATCCAGAACCTCAGTCACAGATAAGATGCAAAATATTATCTGATCTGGAAAAAAATCATTAATTATAGATAAAGCATTGTCTTTTGAATCAGCCAATACCAATTTTATTTTAGATTGAGCACCAAACGCAATTTGTGAAATATATACATTATTTAAGTTCATTTATAATTAGTAACAAAAAAATTACAAATTATCAAATTTAATTATTTTTCACTCCAACCAAGAGATTCCATTGTATACATATTTATGTAAATTATCTGCCCAAATAAGACCACCTGTTTTCTTTTGCCAAACTTCACCCCAACTGTTCACAACATAGTATGCAATTTTCTTTTTATTAGTAACATCACCTTTTTCAACCAGTTCAGCATATCCAGATATGACCAAAGAGTGAGCACCAGGGCAAGTATCCTCATCTTTACTTGAATTGACTTCCTTTTCAACACAGAAAGAAATTCCAACCAATTCTCCCTTTTTTAGAACATTCAGTATCTTAGATTGAGACTCTTCAGCTATTTTTGAATAATCTTCACTTTTAGATTTCCAATAATTAATTTTAAAATTCTTAGGTGTATTATATTTCTCTGGCTTACTGCAATTAGGATCAAAAGCCATTCTCTCCAATACTCTTTGAAAATCCTTTTCTTCTATCATCTCAAGAGCTTTATCTTCTTCTACTTTAACTTCTGCTAAAATATACTTAAATTGATTTTTTGCATACTCTGAATAATACTTGCTATACTTTTTATATTTATGATACCTATCATAATGAGATTTTATTTTTCTCATCTTTTCTTTAAAAGCAGGCTCAGTGTACCAAGATAAGTTATCAGTTATATTGTTGTAGTTACAAGAATCTTGACTAACAAGATATCCCCTCTTTTTTACAGCATCAAATATTCTCTCATAATTTCCACCATCCATATTAAGGCTGATTTTGGGGTCTCTATTTTTAACTCCCAACATATTTGTTTCTAAAAAACTACTTCTTTTATTACATAACTTAGGATTTAATTCACAAAACTTCACATCCAACATTATATTTGAAGTAACTGAATAACAAAGTGGCAAAGGATCTTGTGCAAAATACAAAAGATCATTAATTAAATTTTTCTTATATACAATATTATGTTGAAGGAGATCAGGTGACTTCAAAGAGCTTTCAGATGCTGACACAATTCCTGCATTTAAAAAAAATAAAACCCCTATTGATATCTTAGGGATTTTATTAAAAATATTATTATAACTTAGCATCTATTTATCAACACTTCCTTTTTATTGTTTTATTTTGCTGGACAAGTATCCTCACCAACTTTTTCCATAGGCTTCAAAATAAGTCTATCTATTGCAAGAACAGGTAATGCAACATTATTATAAGATACCCTTACATTTTTATATCCATCAAAAGCCTTGAACTGCTCAGATGTATTCCAAGGGCTTCCTGCTGGCTTTACCACCAATTCTTTATCACTTATTCTTCTAGCCCACAAAAGATGAGTCTCATCATCAACACCTTTAAAGTATCTTAGATCTTCATTAAATGCAAATGGAGACATTACAAAAAACCAACCATTATAGTTATTTTCTGGTTTTTCTACTGTAGTCCAATCTATTATTTCACCTAGATTGACCACTCCCAACTTTTCATCTTTTATGAATGCCATATGAGAATAATCACAAGGCAAAGCCTCTTCACCTGGAGTGTTTAATTTATCAAAATTTAAAACAGATAAACCATCTTGCATACCCATCCATTTAACTTCAACATTTTGGTCTAACTTGTCTTTGATTGCTTTGATTGTTTTCATCTTTATTTCAAGAGCCATCAATTCATCCATTTGTTTTTTATGGTATTGCTCTATAGCTATTCTCTCAGCTTCCATTTGCTCTTGCATCTGCTTTCTCATTTCTTCTACAGAAAACTCAGGGTTTGCTTGAGAAGTTACATTTTCTTTTATATCAAGTTTTGCTACCACAATAGCTTCTGAATTATTATCACCACTGTCATATAACCAAGAATAATCTTTAGAAGTAGAACCTGTTGCTGGTGGAGGTGCAGGAGCAGGTGGTGGTGGCGCTGGTGGTGGAGTTGGTGCACCAGGTAAATTAATTGGGCCAGTCACAGGTGGTGTAGCAGGACCTGATACTGGTGGCATTGTATTTGGTGGTGGTGGCGCTGGAGGCATCACTGGGGGATTTGTGATAGGATTAGAAGTGACAGGAGCTTCAGCAACCATTACAGGGTCTCCACCGCCACCTCCACAACCTGCTAAAATAGAAATACTACCAATACACACATAAGACTTTATTTTTGTTCTTGTTTTTTTCATAATATGCTACCAATTTTATTAAGCTAAACTAACCCCAAGTATGTCATATAATATTTCCCAATCAATTAAAAGTGTGATTTAATTGGGTTTTATTACAAATTATTACAACTTAACAATCAAACAATTGGTCCCATAAAGCCTAAGTCTCTTGATGCAAACCTTCCTATATTTGGAACAACCAATGGTAAATTACTTAAAGACACACCAAACCACCTTGATAGAGTTGCAACATATTCATCAACAGAAGTTGTTGGTATTAAAGAACCACGACCAGAATCATTTGGACCATTTAACACAACTGATGGAAACTCTCCATACACTCTATTACCTTGAACAGCACCACCCATAATAAAATGGTGAGAACCCCAACCATGATCAGAGCCTCTCCCATTGTGTTGCTGTGCTCTACCGAAATCTGAAGCAGTAAATGTGGTAACGTTTTGCTGAACACCAAGAGACTCAGTAGCCCTATAAAATGCAGTCATTGCATCACTTAACTCTTGCAACCTCAACGCTTGATCTGTTACTAAATTATCATGAAAATCATAGCCACCTTGTTGAACAAAAAACATTTGTCTTCCCTGACCCAACTGACCTCTTGCAGCAATCATTCTAGCTACCATCCTGAGTTGTCTTCCAATACCAGTTGTTGGAAATTCTGTACTCAAATTGACACCAGACAATGCACTAGTTACTAAAGACTCTGTATTTATAGCTCTTGTAGATATTTTATTCAATTCGTTTTCAAGTAAATTCTGTCTTTGTTGTGTCATCAATGTTCTTTGTGCATTCAATCCTAAGTTTGAATATTGAATAGGTCCACCAATACGGACAGCACCATTGGTTGTTAACTGATATTGAATTGTATTAATACCGGCTTGCATTAAATTGTTACCTGCAACAGACATTGCAATAGATACACCATTACCTTGATTGTATGAACCAGCCAATAAATCTCCAACTCTTCCCTGCCAACCTGTCTGAGATGTTCTATCTGGTAATCCTGTTTGCCATGCACCCTGTTGGTCTGAATGAGAGAATAACTGTATTGGAACAGCTACTGTTGATCTACCTGAATTCCACTGAGCTTTAGTAATAGGATATGCAAGTGTTCCTACATTTGACAATACAGCAACTCTACCCTCATTAAATAATCCTTGTAATCCAGTCATTGATGGATTTAAAGCAAGTGCAGGACCTGAATAACCAACAGGATTTATTGCAAGTAAATTTGCTGCATCAATAGCAAGAGATGGCCTACCAGCTACATAGTTATTATACTCCATACCAGACCTTGGTATTAGTGTGTTTGTCTGATCATTTCCTCCAGCTAAAAATATACACACTAAAGCTTTGTGAGACCCTGCACTCTGAGCACTAGCTGCACCAGCCATCAACATATTCATTGCAAAAGGAGTTCCTGCAAAAGCTGCCATTTTTGAAGAATTTAAAAGAAAATCTCTTCTACCAATTGATTTATTTATATATGTCATAATTAATTCCTTATTTCTGTACAATGTATTCTGGTGAAGTCATAAGCAAACTCACTGCCATATGAACTCTTCTGCTTGGATTATTAGCAGGAACCTCATTGATAGCACTTATTATCGTTTGTCTTGTTTGTGGGGTCATCTTTCCATAAGTAAATAGAAGATTTAGCCTATCCATCAATGCTTCTGGATTGCTTGCAAGAGATATTTCATTGGAATAATTTGCAACTATATTAGACTCATTCCAACCATGCCCTCTTTCTACAGTTTGTGCTATAAAGTTTGCATAACCACTTACAGTTGTCTCATGTGTAATTTGAAATTCTGGAGCGATTAAGTTCCTGCTTAAAATTTCTCCTGGTGGAGCATATGTTGGCCTGAACCAATTGAATACACTTGGAGCGCGTAATGGATTTTGTCCAATACTACTTACTGGGTCTTCTAAATTCCATATAGCAAAAACTCCGTTTTGTGATCTTGCATTGAATGCCCTCATCCAATTTGCAAACCTTACAATAGGTTCACGCAATTTACCGTAATCGGGATCATTAGATGTTGCAATATTTCTTGCTTCAACATCCATTAGAACAGCTTTAATAACTGCTCTCATATCACCTCTGACACCTCTTCCATTGTTATTGAATACACCAGCAACTCTACTAACATATTGTGGACTTGGATTACTTGTTACTAGCCTCTGTATCAATTGCTTACCAATGAAAGGGCCAACATTTGGATGATTAAATAATCTGTCCATTGCTATGTCCATACTTGCATCACCTGATGTGTTTGCAGGGATAGTAACACCTAAAAAAGACTTTTCACTATTTGAATGGAATGCTGGATAATTTTGCATCTGCTCCCTCCAGTTTCTTGGTGCAGGATATGCAGGAACCCAACCGTGCCATCTACTTGTAGTTTTATCTGGGCCATTCCAACTCCAACCAGTAAATACTTTTGCAAGACCAGAGACATCAGCTTGACCATAAGTTGGAATAAAATTACCATTACCATCTACTTTCCTACTTCCATCCTGATTCAATTCCCATAAACCAATCGTGAACAACTGCATTACTTCACGTGCAAAATTTTCATCTGGTATTCTTCCAGTTGTAGGGTCTTCTTTTTCATTTTTAAAGTGTGATAAATAATGACCCATAGCAGGATGTGTTGCAACATTTTCTATCAAATCTCTATAGTTACCAAATGCACTTCTAGACAACATATCCAAATAACTTGCATGTGCATCAGGTGTAGCTTCAATAGTGCTGTTTACAGTGGAAATTACAAAAATTTCACTTAAAGCAAATACTGTTCTTTGTCTTAATTGATCAGGACTATTTACAGCTTGAAGCCAGAAACTCTCCATAACAGCATTTACATATTGTGAATTACAAATCATGCAACCAGGAGGACCTTTTCTAACCATAACATAATCCCAATGTGTATCTATTGGCGCAGTTGTAAATTGTGTATCTATCCAAGCTTCAGCACCTACTTGTCTTAAATTTTCAATTTCTTGAATCTTAGGACCGAACGTTGCCTGTGTTAAAAACCTTGAAGCATCATTTGCAGATAATGTAACAACTTGAGAACTCCCACCATTGTTTGAGCCTGAACCTGAAGTACTACCAGTACCAGTTCCACCACTACTGCTACCAGATCCAGATGTATTTGTATTGTTAGGATTGGTATTTAAATTGCCATTTGTTTCAAATTGAATTCCTGTACCACCTCCACTATTTGTGGACGTTGAAGCAACAGTATCACTACCTCCACCACCACAAGCAGAAAGTAAAACAAAAACAGATGATAGAGCAAGAATCTTGAACTTATTTTTATAATTGTTATGAGTCATATTATCTCCAAAATAACTGACCACATAAATTAATAAACTTAGGTTCTCTTGTGATTTATTTCACAAAATTTAAAATTTAGTGTCGGTTTATTTTACAGATAGTAGCTTAAAGCTACTTTTAATCAAGAAAATGTAATAAATTGTTACTGCATTTACATTTGTAAACATATTTGAATTTAAAGTACGAAAGGATTTTCTTTCTTTGAATAAATATTATTCATAATCATTTCCTCTCTTTGTGTAAGTCTTGTTATGAATCCTTGAGGATTCACTGTATTTTTGAAAACAAAAAAACCACCACTTAAAAACTGATGTAAATCCATCAGATTTGCCATTGCTGCGGGACCACTCATCAATTTCAAAGTCGTTGCTAAAAATGGTATTTTAGTCAACATACATAAATCCATTCCAATTGTATGAATGAGTTTAACCTGTTTTCTTCTAAGAATTTCATCGGTTTTTAAAAAAGCATCTACATAAGACTTATCTGTTATGTTCTCACAATCACCTACATAGTCCAACATTTTCAAATCCATTTTCTCTGTTAAATCATTAAGAGTTAAGGCATGAACGATTGTATTAATTGCAGCCACAGGCAACACCTTCTGCATAATAGGGGCAAACCTCTTTACGTCTGAATCTCTTTTGGAGAAATCTTTATCACCATAGACTTCCGAGAAGAAAAATTTGGCTGCATCTTTTGTCCCATAATCAGTCAATAAATCATTATGAGTTTTCTCTAATCTATTTGTCTGAAACTTTTTCAAAAGCAAAACATTTTTTTTAGCCTGTGGATTTTTTCTATAAAAATCATGTATCAAATCAATTGATTTTATTTTTTCATCAAGGATATACAATAACTCATCTCTGTTCATAAATTAACCTTTCATTTCCATACAAGATTTACCAATTTTATCACTAAAATACTCTTTTTTATATTCATATGTAAATTCTTCAGTATTCTTTAAAAAAACCAAATATGCCAAATAGTCAACATTCTTATCTATTTCAAAACTATAAGACTCTTTTAAACACTCACCGTAAAGACAAAAACTATGTTTCTCTTTATATTTTGGTGATCCTTCTTTTGTCTGAAAAACCAAATTATATGAATATTTTGAATCTATATCTACACTTAATTTCTTAGCAGAATATTGGATATCTAATTTTGGAGCTAAAAATTTAAAATCTTCACTTGTGAATTTATTCAAATTTATAAAAAAACTTTTTTCTTTAAAGTGCTTATTATAATCATTTTTGTATAATCTTGCCATTATATTTATCTCTTTTTCTTTACTTTGCTGTTCAGATAACAACAGTTGAGCAATATCTTTATATTGACCAGGGTAGAAAAATATTTTCTTTATATTTTCATACTCTATAATACCTTCATAATGATACTCTTTATCAAAAAGATTCTTATATTTAGCAACATTACTCTGAGCATCTAAAATGACATCGCCTATTACTTTTTCATTATAGATAAATTCAATTTTACTTGTGTCACGCTCTTCATCTCTTAAAACTAAATGAATTGCATCTATTTCTGATGATTTCTTGGATATATTACATTTATCATCAAACCTGTTATGCTCATATATCTCTTTTTTATATATGACATCAGGCACTGGATTCATAGCATCCTTTTTTTGCTCAGACTTGTAGACATAGAACATCTCACCAAAATAAACAACCCCAATTATTGAGGCTGTTATTACTAAAGTTTTTAAAAGTTTTTTCATTTATTTGAAATATAAGTCTCCAAAGCATCCCACAAAGCAAGTCTTGCTTTTACAGCTTCAATAGCACTCTTGTAGATATCAATTTGACCATCTATTTCTGGGAATAATTCATCTATTAATTGCATTGCAGCAGGACCATGTTCATCAGAATCCAACTCAATGTGTCTATCTAAGTAGAATGTAAATAAAGGAGCTTGCTCTCTGCTTACACCCCATCTAGATAAAATTCTGTCAAACATTGGTGGAATAACATTCTCTCTACCAAAGAAGAAACTTCCTAAAACAGCAGCAGTATTTCCATGTATCGCTGTCTCTATTGTTAAGTTGACGAACTTCAATACATCTTTATTAACACCACACTTCATCAAAGCATCTCTGTAGTTCAATCCCTGATTCATCAATAACATAAAATGCTCAATTTGTGATGTAGGTGCACCAACTTCTCTCATTGCTGAAATATACAACTCAAAATGGCTCATGTTCTTACCACTTGGTGTTTTATCTGTTTCTTCACCAATAACAATATCATTCATCAATCTTGCTGCCTTTTGATTTTTCGGTGGCATCCAAGGTAGTGTTGTGCATGTTAAATCTTGCTGAAGTCTTTTTGTTAAACTCATGAAGTCCCATACAGCAAATATGTGCCAACTCATGAACAACTTTAAATGCTCAAGACTATCAATTTTATCAAAAACTGGATGAATAACCAACTTGTTCTTCAAATCTGCCAACTCATTTTTCATTTCTTTTAGATTGATATTTTTCTCTCTAATAGCCAATGACTTCTCTCTTAAATCCAAAGACTGATTAAGTAGTGCCTGTGATTGACTCTCAAACTTATCTGTACTAACTACACTGTTTGTTTCCAATGGTTTTACTTGGTGCATATTTTCTTCCTTTTTTATTTTTAATATATCTCTATCCTCAATTTTGTCAATCTTCACATCAGTTGTTTTATCTATATCTTCAATAGCTTTTATCAACTCAACAGGTTCAGATACTTTAGAAACATCACCCTTCTGTACTAAAGCTTCTTGTAGCTTTTCTTTTGAATCATTTTGTTTTGATAAAGATTTGGAATCATCTACTTTTATACCAATATAACTAAGGAATGGGAAGAAACTAGACCAACTCTTGAATGACAGCTTCTCAGGAGAAGACCACAGGAAAGTCTTGATGTGATTTTCTGATACCCTCTTATATGTAAATATGTGTTTCTTTAAAACATCAAAGAAGATTATCATCCAGAAAATCAATGCAAATGAATGGAATATATAGTAGAAAAAGTATATTCTAAAGTTCAATGGTTCATCTTCCAATACATGTTGAACACCAGCTACTTTAAAATCAACTCTGGCAAGAGATTCACTATTGGGCCAAAATATCTCAAAGTATGGCTTAAATGTAAAGCTATATTCTAAAATATCATTGTATGAGAAAAATGGATAAGTAATTGCTTGAATCTTTGTATTGAACAGATTGTATGTAGACAAAGTAAACAAGAAAAACAGTGCTATTGATATATTTGTCCATCTCAACGATTTTCTAGGTATCCATTTCCAAGATACAAAAGCAATTAATAAATATATTGCAGCAAAACCAACAGAATTAACTATAAGTCCGAAATAATTCAATACAACCATTGATGCACTAATACCGACTATAAGCCAGTTACTCAAGACTATTTGTGTCTTATGATAAAGTGCTAACCTATAAATATGCAATGCACTGAAGAACAACAAGAAATACATTAAAGCATTTGTAGAGAATACAGCCCATCTATAGAATAGTTCTGGTTCAGGATAAAGATTAAACATTTTTATCACTCCTATCATCTATTTCTTTCTTATAATTTTCATTAACAATTGCAGATTTCTGTAAATTGCTTCTTCTATGTATAAATATCAAATAGCCAAACAAAGGTAAGAATACAATATGGAATAGTCCAAAGAACAAGTTGAATATATAGTTCTGTTTGAAATCTTTAAATGCTCTATCATAAACATAATAGACATAATAATCACCATTGTCTCTTTGTTTGATATAAAACAATGAATGTCTTGTCACATCTTGATATTTAGGATCTATTCTAATAACAGGAGACAATTCAAGCACCCACAATGTTCTTTTCGCCTCATCTGAATCAAAATATCTCATATTGAATACAACACTCATCCAATCATGAAATCTCTTCATATTATCATAGTCAACATCATTTCTAAGAGAGAAACCATTTTTCTCCAAAAAATCTACAGACTTCATAATTCCATCATGGAATGCTTTTCTATCAACACCACCTGTTTTTTCTAAAAATAATGGGTCATTGTAATAAGTTTTGATTTCATCTAGGGTCTTGAAATATTTTAAATCCTTTAGAATAAACAAATCTTTTTGGTCAGCTTCATCGTATTGAACTACAATTTTATCTACATATTTTGTCATGTTCTCTATGTATATGTAGTTTGACCCCACAAAACTGAAGTGAGTAAATATCCATATAACAATATTGATAATTCCATAAACACCCAAACCTGTCCATATCACTTGTCTTTCAATCTTCCAATATCCATCTTTAAGTTTTCTGTTTTTTACAAACCAATTGCCATATATAAGGAGTATGATACCTGCATAAAGACTTAACATGAAAGACCACAGTTGAGAACCACCTTGAATAGCAGCAGTCATAAACTCAACTGGCCAAATGGGTCTAATTAAAATATTATCCAATGTTGAGTTAATGATATAGTAAATATCTAGATGTCTTTTCCACAAGATAAACATCAATATACCACCGAATATTTGACCAAATAACAAGGCCAACATGACATTTCTTCTGAAAAGCAAGAAGAACAATAAAAAGAATCCAGTTCCAAATGAAAATAAAGTAAATACACCATCTATCAAAAATGGGATAAACCTTATATGCTCTGAGTTATATCTTATTTGTAGCAATTGAAAAATAAGCACTGCAATATTAAGAGCAGCCAGCTTATTTGCCTTACACCAATTAGTTACCTTCAATAAAACATTGTTTTCCATAAATTAAATTTGAATATTAAAAAATACTACAAGCAATAATGAAATTTGTCAAAAAACTAAAACATTACTAAAATAGTCTTATTTAAAAATAAGATACCATAAGAAAGTTAAAAAACAATCATATTTGACAAAATATTGATTAAAATTTACATTTATATCAAATAACTACCAAAATGTTCTCAGAATTAGAAATTAAAAAGCACACCCCCATGATGCAACAATTCATGGCAATTAAAAATGAGCATCCTGATAAATTACTTTTTTATAGGATGGGAGATTTTTATGAGCTTTTTTTCCAAGATGCAATAGATGCTTCAAAAATCTTAGGTATTACACTCACCAAAAGAGCAAGTAATGGTGTTAGCCAAGAAAACGGGAAATCCATTCCAATGGCTGGTGTTCCTTTTCATGCTGTTGATTCTTATTTATCAAAACTTATTTCTGAAGGACTAAGTGTTGTTGTTTGTGAGCAAGTCGCTATTGGTGAAAATCACAAAGGTATTATGCAGAGAAAAATATCTAAGATTCTCACACCAGGAACAATTATAGAAGAAGGTCTTCTTCAACCTAAAGAAACTCGCTACCTATGCTCTATATATAAGAGATCTGAAAAAATAGAATTATCTTGGATTAATCTTTCATCTGGTGAAATTTGGTGTCAGATAAAACCTTACTCAGATTATGTATCAATTATAGAAAAGATAGCACCAAGTGAAATAATCATTTCTGAAAAACAGAGAAACTATTTCAACATCAACAAGCAAATTTCATGCCAATATATTGAAGATTGGAATTATGACTATGTCACTTCCAAGCAAAACCTACAAAATTTATTTGGTAAAAACTATATTCATCAATATGGTCTTATTGATGAATACATAGCATGTACAATATCTTCATTGATTAACTATATACAAGTTACACAAAATACAAGTGTTAATCACATTCAAAATATTAAATGGTTCAAGGAAGAAGAATTTTTGCAACTAGATTCAAATACAAAAAAACACTTGGAGACTACACAAAGCACAAATAAGACAACACTTCTAAGTGTTCTTGATAATTGCTCAACACCAATGGGTTCAAGACTCCTGAAGCAGTGGATAGATTATCCCAGTAGAGAATTAAACGATCTAAATACGAGGTTAAATATTATAGAATATTTAAAAAGTGAAAATAAACCCTATCTATCATGGCATGCAATTGCACAAGATTGGTGCGACATTGAAAGAGCAAGCTCAAGAATATCTCTCAAAGTTATAAAACCCAGAGAACTGGCATTGCTCAGAGATACTCTAAAAAGTATGCCAAAACTTAAAATATGGTCACAAAATATGCCAAATGAGTTACAGGGGTTTTTCATACATTCCATTCCATCAGAATCTATATTCAATGTGCTTAATAAATACCTAGTTGAAGAACCAGCAGTTTGGATAAGAGATGGTGGTGTTATAGCAAGTGGAGTTGATAATGAACTTGATGAAGCACGCTCAATTCAACAAGGACACTCAGCATTTCTAAAAAAATATGAAATCAGTGAAAAACAAAAACTCAACATTCCAAATCTTAGGGTTGAATATAATGGTGCTCAAGGATTTTTTATATCTATTTCAAACTCACATCTTGATAAAATACCAGCAAACTATAAACGCAAACAAACTCTTAAGAACAATGAACGATTCACAACAAAAGAGCTTGAAGAGTATGAGCAAAAAGCACTTTCAGCTAACTCAGTTGCTCTTCAACGAGAAAAAATAATATATGATTCATTGCTATCTCAATTACAACCATTTGTTAAAGTCCTTCAGCAACAAGCAAAAATCTTAGCTAAATGGGATGTGTTAAATAATCTTGCGAACATTGCAGATAAAAACAATTTATGCAGACCACAATTTAATCAGTCAAATGTATTTGAACTCAAACAAAGCAGACATATGGTTGTTGAAAGCTCAGTCACAAACTTTACAGCAAATGACTTTTCATTGAACGAAAATAAAAAAATGAAGATTATAACTGGGCCAAATATGGGGGGTAAAAGTACATATATGAGACAAATTGCATTGATTGTCATCATGGCTCATATTGGCTCCTTTGTTCCAGCAAAGTATGCAAATATTCCAGAGATAGATGCCATATTTACTAGAATTGGTGCACAAGATGATATATCCAGTGGACGCTCAACTTTTATGGTTGAAATGTCAGAGACATCATTTATCATTAACAATGCAACTGAAAAAAGCCTTGTTCTTCTTGATGAAATTGGAAGAGGCACATCTACGTTTGATGGTCTCAGCCTTGCATGGAGCATTGCAGAGTATATATCTGAAGAAATTAACTCATACTGCTTATTTGCTACACACTACCAAGAACTCACAGAACTCGCAAAAGAAATTCAAACTGTATCAAACTATCACTTTGATGCGATAGAGATTGAAGATAAAATAATATTTCAACACAAAATAGAGGATGGTATAGCCGATAAGAGCTACGGTATACAAGTTGCTGCATTAGCAGGTATAAATAATAAAATCATCAATAATGCAAAGTTAAAAATGGCTCAATTTGAAACAAAAGAGAAAACAAATATGCCAAACAAACTAGAAGAGAAAATAAAACAACTTGATATTGAAAATATGTCACCAATTCAAGCTCTCGTTTTTCTTCAAAAAGAGCAAAACAAACTTAAAAACGGAAATCAATGAAATGACAAATTACGACATTTTATTTGATCCAAAAATCAATCTACAAATACAGCATAATGAATTGATTGATATTAAAAATTATTTTATAAAAAAACAAGGCTGGATATACATTGCAAAGAATAAGGTATACCCGCAACTTAAAATTGGCAGAACTTCTCACAATCCTTGGGTTAGAGCAAAAACACTATCTACATCTGGTGTTTTAGATGAATATGAAATATTATTTAGTATTCAAACATTCAATCAATTCATACTTGAAAAAAAGATACACAATAAATTAAAGAAGAAAAGATTCAAGAAAGAATTCTTCAACATATCACTTGAAGATGCAATATCTGAAATAAACTCTCATATTATAGAAGAGAAAATAGCATTAAGAAGATACTTTAGACTGGAATTAATTGAACAAGACATTAATCTAATAGATTCAAGCATCATATAGTCCCATCAATCAGTAAAAAATTCTCACTTGATTGTAATAACAATAAAATTGTTTATAATATATTTATAACCTGATGAAACTAAATGTACAAAGAATTTATAAATATTGCTCAAAGATTCTATGAGAAGATTAAAAACAATCAACAACTCAATGAGGATATTGAATATATCAAAAAAAATGACACATCTGAAGATGTTATGCTTCTTAAAAAACATAAAGATGGGGAAGTACCATTTAAAAGAACATATCTAGGATATGATGAATACCTATTTGAAATTAAACAAGATGAAAGTGTAGATCTAGAAAATAATTTATCATTAAAATACAAAGCAGAAAAAAGACCTCTAAACCCTGCAAAGCTTCAGCAGTTTTTTAATGACTTCATTAATGTAGAAAATTTCTCAAAAAATGGTAAAATAGACATCTTGAATAAAATTTTTGAAGATTCAAAAAATATAGATAAAATACTAGAGCCACTTAATAAAATGAATATTCTATATACAATAGATATTACTGGTGGTGCTGCACGCGATTTTATTCTTAATAGAGAAAAACAAATTAAAGATATTGATTTCATGATCAGTATTCCCAAAACTCCAGACCTAGAACTAAAACTACACTCTGAAGAACTTTTAAAAAATAATATGTTTGATAAAAAAGACTTGGCTATAGTTAATTGGATAGACAACGAAGACATTGACAATAGAAAAACAAAGCTAATAAAATTATGCTGTAATAAACAAAAATTAATTACAAAATCTTTCAATATCAACGAAGAAGAAAAACCAAAGGACAATGAAGTCATAATCCCAGACCAATATCAAACAATTCTTAGAGAGAGAATTTACGGAATAATTAAACTAGATGAAACAAAGTTTAGTGATATGAAATTTAACTATCCATTTGATCTACTTTTGAGCAATATGACAAAACCAACATTCTTAAGTCATTTTGATTTTGATATCTGTAAAGCATCATTTTGTATAGTCAATAAAGCATATAAAAAAGAAGTGCCAAAAGAGCCGCTTCATCTTTTATCAAGATTCAGTGCACCTACTGAATTCTGGGCAGATGTTGCAAACAAAAGAATAACACTTAATACATTTGCAAAAAATGAAAAAATGTTACAAGACTCTGTAGAAAAACATTTGCCTAAAATTTTGAAAAAATATCAGGGTTTTTGTGTTGGTATAAATGAAATATCAGATAACTCTAAACAAAGATTCTATATTGAAAAAATTAACTCAATGATTATGAATTTGGTACTTCAAGGTTCTATAAAGCCCAAAGAAATACAACATAAAAAATTAAAAATTTAAACTTATATTTTTTTTAGAATTGACTCTATAGCTGGGCTTTTATTTAGTTTTTTCTCAAGTTCATTAAACTTCATCAAAGAAACTAAGACTGGATATATTTCAGGTACTATAGAGTCATCAAATTTCATATAATTAGAATATGAATTAATATTATAATCATCTATTTGTTTACCCAAATCTGTTTCCCAAAATCTTCTAATCAATTCACTTTTCTCCCCCAAATCTACAAGCAGTATTCTCATACAATGGTCGCTTACTTGGGGGTCTGACATTGCATCCAATTCACTTCTTATCTGAAAATTATTTATTATTTTAAAGAATCTTAAAATTGAATCATCATTTTCTAAAATAAAACCTACAGACTTTGCTTTTTCTATCATTATATCTAAACAACCCTCAGAAGAGTTTTTATGCCTTGATACATAATCATGGAAATCTTCGATTGTTTTTACTTTTGAATTCAATACCTGAATATAATATTGTTTTTCTTCTACGAAATGACATATATCAGCATCATGCTTTAATCTTTTACTTAAATGCTCGTAAAGTGAAAAAGATCTGAAATCTTTTTTTGTAAAACAATCCAAAATAAAATCTTTATCATCCAAAACAGATTGATTTAAAAACTGCATAATTTTAGGTTGATATGTACAATAGCCATAAGAAATTAATTTTCTTGTATACTTCTCATGACTTGGGAATTTTTCCAGTACAGCTTCAACCAACCAATTCATTGAATAAATTGGTATAAATGCATCTTTCTCTATTCTGTGTTCATTATCAATCAAAAAGTCTAGTCCATAAGCTTCAACCCAAGGAACCATCATCATAATATAATTTTTTTGATAATTTTTATCCTTGAATAATTGCTGCTTGTTGAGAAAGTTTATTTTTTCATCAACCCCTAAATTTTTAACAATATTATAATTCATGATTTAATCCTGAAATAATCAAATATATTATACATCAAAATCTTTACTAAATTTTCATTACTTTCTTAATATCTTGAAACTTTTTATTTTCAACGGCATTATTTAATCTTAAATAATTATTCTTTATCTTATTATTTTGATTTTTTTCTATTATTTTTCTCCAATAATCCTCCGTTTGAAAGTCAAGAGCACCATTTGCCCTACCTTTTTCTATAAAATCAAACTCAAAGTCAAATCCAAAATCAACATATTGCATTATGGTATTTCTATCAATTGTAATTATATTGAATATAGATTGAACCCTATTTGATACGCCTTTTGCAACACAAATATCTATACCAAGATTATTAAGTGATTCAAAAAAAGCCAATATTGAGCTATTTCTGCTTCTATCCGTTAAAAATTCATCAATATTTATCAAAGAAAGTATTTTTTCTACATATATATTTACATCTTTAATGTCTTGATATTTACTCAGCCATAAAGAAGACGGTATATAAGTTGATTTTTCTACATAATCCTTAATGATTTTATGGTTTGATCCCTTTAAATATCCAATAAAATAATCATCAATAACTGCTTCAAATTCTATATTTTGCTGGAGTAACTCCTGACCAATAATTATAAGAGACTCCTGTGTATTTTCAAAAAACTGATATCCATACTCAGTAGCAACAGCTTTTCTCATTACATTGTCAAAAAATAAGTTTGTATTTTTGTCTACTATATTTTTTATAATTTTATCTTTAATCATTTTTTTAACCTATATATTTAACATATATTTAAAAATAAACAGAATTCAACAGAAATTTTGTCTATAAATACACTAAAAGCCTAAATGATACAAAACTTACAATTTAAATTTTTAATTTTACAAAATGAACTTTAAGTGATAAAATCATTAAAGTTAAAAAGATAAATATAAAATGGAAAATAAGAGAATAAAATATGCGAGAACTTATCACCTTGATTTCTCAGGTGGTGTTCAAAGCGATGATAAAATTATAGAAAGCCTGGATTCTTTTCAAGGAGAAGAAGTTGTTGGAACCATAAAAAAAGATGGTGAGAATACAACTTTATACCATGATCCCTATATGCATGCCAGATCCATTGATAGTAAAACCAATTGGACAAGAGATATAGCTAAGAAAATTCACTCTGTCATCAGGTATGATATACCTGAAAATTGGCGCATATGCTGTGAGAATCTTTATGCAAAACACTCTATTTATTACCCAGATGGTTATCTAGATGGATATCTGTACCTTCTATCAGTTTGGGATGATAAAAATGAATGCCAATCCTACGATGATACAAAAGTATTCGCTGAATTACTTGATCTTCCGATGCCCAAGGAAATCTATAGAGGACCATTTGATATAGACAAACTCAAGAAGCTTAGCCAAACACTAGACCCTGATTTGGAGGAAGGCTTTGTTGTTAGAGTCACAAGAAAATTTGCATATGATGAATTCAGTAAATGTGTCACCAAATATGTAAGACCTAATCATGTACAAGAAAATGCAGAGCATTGGCTTAAAACTGCCATTCCTAATGGACTTCCAAAAAATCCATCAAAACCCGCCTTTTTAAATTTATCTCATATGAAAAAAAATAAACCATGATCAATAAAATTAAATCCTTTATCAACATAATATCACCATTGAAACAAAAAATTTATTATAATGATAGAACCCTCAAAATGATTGAACTGTATGATTATATATCAAAAAATTATTATCAAATTTTTGATGGGATAGATATATTTGAGCAAGAAATTATGTCAACTCATATAGACAACTTTACTCAGCTATTTGAATCTTCTACATTCAAAGAAGATAGAAATGATTTTCTATACTATTTGAGGCTAAAAAACCAAGAGACACAATTCTTGGACATTTTCCCAGATTACAAACATATTGTAGTAGCCTCTTTTCTATATTTTGGCATTAAAGAGCCAAAGCTAAATAAAAAATCTACATTAAAAATTAGTTGAAAAATTAAATTATTTTCTTAATTCTGTCTTTTATAGTTTTAACCTTATTGGCTTCTTCTTTTTCTAAAGACTCTTTTCTACTTTTCTCAGATTCAGTATTTTGTTGGACATTGGATTTTTCCTTGTTTCCATTGTAATCATACTCATCATCATCATCATCATCTGAGAAATAATCTTCTTCTTCATTAGAATTGGGTTTATTTTCAACAACACTTTTTGTATAGAAATAATTATTAGAGTCTGACTGTTTGAATATTTCACCGAAAATATCTTTATCTCCAAAGATATCTTTATCTCCAAAGATATCTTTATCTCCAAAGATATCTTTATCTCCAAAGATACTGCCAAAAAGATTGGTATTAAATAATTCTTTATTACCTTTTGTCTGCTTAAATGGATTACCATTTAGCAAAAGCTGACCCATTCCACTTTGATTAAGTTTTAAATCAATTTTTCCACTATATATCAGGTCAACCTTACCTACACCAGACAATTCAACTTCAGCCTTATTACTAACTTTAGCTTTAACATGTCCTACACCACTTACACTCGCATTTATACTGTGCAAATTCAACTCTGAATTTATTTTTCCAGCACCTGACATAACAAGTTTAAGACTTTCAGTTTTAATTTTAGTATCCTCATATATTGGAAGCAAATTGACTTTACCAGCACCTGAAGCATTAACAGACATATCTTTAACTTTAGCTTTTACATTTATATGTCCTGCACCAGACAATTCATATGATTGTTTTTTTCTTGTACACTTAACATCAAGTTGACCAGCACCTGAGAAAGAAACAAAAAGAGGTTTATCTTCATTGTCAAAAACATCAAGTGAAGTATTGCCAGAATGAATCATTACTCTTTCAATATCAGTCAAATTAATCATGACTTTTATATCTTTAGTTTGTAACTTCTTGTTTTTTGTATCTAAAACCAATTTTGAACCAACTAACCTTATACTTATATCATTTACATCCTTTTCATTTGCTCTTATGGTGCCACCATAGAACTCCCCATCCATAGAATTTGCCACAATAATCTGTAAGTTTGTACCTATATTTGACTCTATTGCCTTTATTTTTTGCCAATCAATATCTGCTATTCTATATGTATTCATCTTAAATGCCTTTAGTTTTATTATATAATAATATCACAATTTTTATAATATGGAAGTATTCTTCAGAGAAAACTCTTCAACTTTTTCATAATTGTCTTTCAAATTGTAATTAAATATTTGATAAAAACTAACCATTCTTGAATCCTTTGGAATAAGAATATCTCCAACAGATATATATACTTTTTGCTCATACATATTGTTAAAAGAAAACTTCTCCTGGCTTTCATAACCCATAAAATTATCTTCTACTGGTTTGTAATTGTTTTCAGTACCTTTTGTATAAGACTTTATGAATCTCAACGCAGTCATTATAGAGTCATAATTTTTACCACTTATAGATTTTGTTACCAAAACAAGCCCCTCATCAGTTACTTCAGTCTTTTTTGTCTTAATCTTTGCATTATGATCATAAAAATAAGTGTGCACAACTTCTCCTTTGTCCAATATTCTAGCTTGAACAAGACCTGTTTTTCTAAGTAATATTTTTTTAAAATTACCAGCTATTATTTTATTTCTTATTTCATCATCCGTTAATTCTGGATAATTCTCTTGTGTTAATTCAGAATCTAGTATTCTATCCATTTTTATTACCTTAAATTTAAAAATAATATATATAAATCAAAAGATAAAGGCAAATATCATTTTAATTGCAATTAAAAACTCATTTAATATAATAATATTAAACATTAGAAACAAAATGACTCAATATAAGACAACCTATAAACAATTTGAAAAATTTATACTTTCTTCTCCTATCACAATTACAATAGGCGATAGCACATTTGAATATAAGAAAAAAAACTTTGATACCTTCCTTAAAAAGGGTACATTTTCATCTGAGCTAGAAAAAGATATCTTTAAAAAAGCAGCTAATCTTTTAATGAATAAAGAAGGGCAAGCCGAAACCATTACTGTAAACATAGATACAGATCAAAAAACAGGATCAATAAAAGAGATTTATGAAATAGCTCAAATTATTGCATTTGATAATAAGACAGAAAAACCACAAAATGTTGTTATAGAAAGCTCTATTGACCTTCAAGTACTCAATACAATTTTAAAAAATTCAGTAGAGAATGCAGAAATAGAAGATAAAATTAGAAATATTTCAGGTGAACGATCAATTACATGGGATATAGAAAAATTATCCAGTAATGATGATTGGAATAATATTGATTTTTGTGTGTCAAAATTAAATAATGTTTTTGACGATAAAGCTATAGACAGTGTTTTTAAAACAATTCCAAAACAGTTTTTTCTACAAGAAAACTTTTATGAAAAACTAATCAGTAAAGTAAGAAGTAGTAGTGGGATTATGAATAAACTAGATTTTTCATACTCAATTAATGATGGTGAACAAGATTTATTTATATTTCAAAATGATGCTTTATTAAGTTATGTAGTTAACAATATGAGCAAATTTACCAAGGATAATGAACGTACATTCAAAACTCTTTTGCATATATACATTTCAGATTCAGAGATAAACAAGAAGATTGAAGATAATCAAGAATATGCTTGGTCTTTAAAGTTGCGAAATATGATTAAAGAAAGAGAGCTTAACACAACAGAAAAAGTTATATCTTTTATAGAATCACTCAATCCACCAGATACATATGGGGGTAATAGTAAAACCAATCCTGCAACACATGTATTTGAATCTTTCAGAAATTATCAATGTATCTTTAATAAAAAAGTCATCAACGATGAAGAATTCTTAAAGTTTCTCAATCATTATTCTAAAATTGAAACTGATAGTTTTGAATCACGATTAGACATTTTTAATTCAATTAATCCAGATATATATAAAAACAAAGAAGGACTAAAAAAATTAATAACTTCATTTCCAGATTTAATATTTACTATGTCTTATGGATATGAAGAATTTTTTAAATCTACAATCAAATCACTAAAAAAAGAAGATATTTGCGATATTATAAGAAGCATGAAAAAATCTGATTTAACAAATAATTTCCCGCTTTTTTGTGGACTCTTCAAGACTAACAACAAAAACTTAATGGATAAAGAAGTATTTGTTGAAATATTAAAAAATACTGAACCCAATTTAAATGTTAATATAGCAAGCTATGCTGACAGTGAAAAGGAGATGAGCAATCTTATAAAACACCTGAAAGATCCAAATATATTTGAATTGATTACAAAATCAAAACATGTCAAACTATTGGGCTTGCTTGATTTTGAAAAAATATTGGAAATTAAAGACTTAAAACTTGTTTCAGAACTCCTAGTTAATGATTCAAAATTGTGGTTAAAAAATCAAAAATCCATTCCAGAACACTGGTTTGATGAACCACTAATTATTGAAGCATTCGCAGCAGCCCAAGATTACTCTATAACTTATGAAACAATAGGTAGGGACTTCATCAATAATATATTAAGAAATAAAGACCATGCACACATCATTGCAAAAAATAATTTTCTTTTCTCAAAAATAGCAAACAAAGTAACTGATGATATCAGTGTTTATTGTACTTACATAAGAAACCACAGACCTTCTGAAGTTAGTGAAATAAAAAATCAGCTTCCACACTTTATATGGTCAAATCATACATTCTGTGTAAAGGCACTTGAATCAGATGTAGATAATATTAAGCATATTGATAAAGACACTTTAAAGGATAACGAATTCTTGAAAAAACTCTTTACCTCTATTGATTCTAACTTGATCAATGAGAAAGTCTTGGTTGATATCAATCATAAAATTTTACCTTATATGGATGCTGCTAAAGTTCAAAGAGGCAATTATCTAAACTTCTTTAATAAAACACTTAATAATGAATTGTTAAATGAAATATTACAAAAAGATGAAGTTAAGACTGTAAGAAAGAAAATATGAATCAGTATAAAATTAAATACAATCTATTTAAGCAACTTCTTCAAGAACAAGCAGATGAGAGCTTGATCAATTTTTTTAAATTAAAAGATGGTGAAAAATCTATCAATGATGCAATTGATGAAGTTAAATCCATATACAACATAGAAGACAATGTTATTTATCCAGCCGAGCGTAAAACCCAGTCCTTCAGGTCTGGGATATAAGCGAGATAATTAAACTTTTATCTTGCCAAATCGGTTAAAATTTTGT
>LNFM01002131.1_pt1 | contig 42268 bp, 37 predicted proteins | sample 596031 | NCBI WGS metagenome assembly LNFM01 (sample SAMN04254537, study PRJNA301005) | activated carbon metagenome | isolation source: dual media filters at the Ann Arbor, Michigan drinking water treatment plant | place: USA: Ann Arbor
TTCGGCAAGCTGGCCGGCAAGTACAAGTTCCGCCTGTTCCAGGGCGCGCCGGTCCAGTTCAAGGGCCAGCACATGCTGAACCTCGTGCTGGCGCTGGCCATGCTCGGCTTCGGCATCGCGTTCGTGGTGACCGAGCAGTGGCTGCCGTTCTGGGCGATGCTGGCCATCGCCTTCGTGCTCGGCGTGCTGATCATCATCCCGATCGGTGGCGCAGACATGCCGGTGGTGGTGTCGATGCTCAACAGCTACTCGGGCTGGGCGGCCGCCGGCATCGGCTTCTCGCTGAACAACCCGATGCTGATCATCGCCGGATCGCTGGTCGGATCGAGCGGTGCGATCCTGTCGTACATCATGTGCAAGGCGATGAACCGGTCGTTCTTCAACGTGATCCTGGGCGGATTCGGCCAGGAAGGCGGCGCCACTGCCGCCTCCGCCGAGCAGCGCTCGGTGAAGAGCGGCAGCGCCGACGACGTCGCGTTCATGCTGTCCAACGCCGACTCCGTGATCATCGTCCCGGGCTACGGCCTGGCGGTGGCGCGCGCGCAGCATGCGGTCAAGGAGATGGCGCACAAGCTGCAGGCCAAGGGCATCCAGGTGCGCTATGCGATCCACCCGGTCGCCGGCCGCATGCCCGGCCACATGAACGTGCTGCTGGCCGAAGCCGAGGTGCCGTACGACCAGGTGGTCGAGATGGAGGACATCAACAGCGACTTCGGGCAGACCGACGTGGTGATGGTGCTGGGCGCCAACGACGTGGTGAACCCGGCCGCGCTGGTCAAGGGCACGCCGATCTACGGCATGCCCATCCTCGATGCCTACAAGGCGCGCACGATCATCGTGAACAAGCGTTCGATGGCCGCGGGTTACGCGGGCCTGGACAACGAACTGTTCTACATGGACAAGACGATGATGGTGTTCGGCGATGCGAAGAAGGTCGTCGAGGACATCGTCAAGGCGATCGAGTAGCGTCTTCTCCCTCGGACGCGTGCGGGGCCGCCGTGCGTCGCCTGAACGGGCGCGGCGGCACCCGCCACATCGTCAGCGCCACGAGCAGCGCGAACGCGACGTAGATCGCGGTGAACGCGGCAGGCGGCAGGTCCCAGTAGAGCAGCGCCGACAGGTGGCGTTCGATGAAGCCGCGCTCGGTCTGCACGCCGCGCAGCCGGTCCTCCCAGGTCGTCAGCGGACAGATGCGCCCGGCGACCGCCTGGATGGCGACATACGCGATCGCCGCGAGATGCGTGGCACGCAGCCACGGGTTGCGCACCCAGCGCCACCCTGCAGCCGCGCCGATCCAGGTCAACAGCAGCCCGAGCACGATCGACACCGCGATCGCGGCATGGACCGCGAGCACGAGGTCGGCCAGCCACGGGCCTGCGCCGGTGCCTGCCATCGAGGATCGGTGGCCCGGCGCGGGAGCCCGATCAGGCCGTGGGCGCCTTCACCGGGCGCGGCTCGACCGGGCGTGAAGGATCGGAACACCACTCGCTCCACGAGCCGGGGTAGAGGCGCGATCCCTTCAGGCCGGCGATCTCCATCGCCAGCAGGTTGTGGCATGCGGTCACGCCGGAGCCGCACTGATGCACGATCTGTTCGGGCGTGTGTCCGGCCATCAGGTCGATGAACTCCTTGCGCAGCGCATTGGCCGGCTTGAACACCCCCGCGTTGTCGAGGTTCAGCTGGAACAGGCGGTTGCGCGCGCCGGGGATATGGCCACCGACGGGATCGATCGTCTCGTTCATCCCCGCGAACCGCTCCGGCGTGCGTGCATCGACGATCAGCATGCCGGGCGAGCGCAGGTTTGCCAGCACGGTGGACGCATCGACCTTCAGCGCATCGCGCCGGCGCGGCGTGAAGGTGGTCGGTTCGAAACGCGGCGCCGCCTGCGTGAGCGGGCGGTTCTCGAGCTTCCATTTCGGCAGGCCGCCGTCGAGCACCGCCACGGTGTCGTGGCCGAGCCAGCGCAGCATCCACCAGAGGCGCGCGGCATAGTAGCCACCGCTCGCGTCGTACGCGACGACCTGCTTGCGCACGTCGACGCCCTGCGTCCCCAGCCATTTCGAGAACTCGACCACGTCCGGCAGCGGGTGGCGTCCCGTAAGGCCGGTCTTCGGGCCGGACAGGTTCTCGTCGAGGTGGGCGAGGCGCGCACCCGGGATGTGGTCCGTCGCATAGGCCTTGCGGCCCGACTCGACATCCATCAGGTCGTGCCGGCAGTCGAACACGACGAGATCGGGATTGGACAGGCTGGCGGCGAGTGCCTCGGTGCTGATCAGGGTGTGGTGGCTCATCGGGATGTCATCGTTCAAGGTCCGGAGGAGCGGCTGGTCGCCGCGGCAGGCCGGCTCGACGCCGGTCCTTCGAGTGTAGTCCTCGTCGACGGCGTGCGCCGTGCGAGAACGGTCATCGCGCCAGCGCCGGCGATCAGCGCCATGCCGAGCCAGCCGGTGGCCGAGGGCGCCTGCTGCCACGCGACCAGGTCGAACAGGCCGGCGAACAGCACGCCGCAATAGGAGAGGGTCGCCACTCCCAGCGTCGCGCCCCGCGAGTAGGCGAAGGTCATCGACAGCTGGGCCGCGAGCGCGCAGGCACCGATGCCGACGAGCACCGGCAGGTCGTCGAGCCGTACTGGCGATACGCCGGTGACCGGCAGCGCGGCGGCACCGGTCACCAGCCCGAGCAGGGCGAAATAGAACACGGTGCGCCACTCGGGCTCGCCGATCGCGCCGAGCCTGCGGATGCCCAGGTAGGCGAGGGCGGCCACCGCGCCGCCGGCCAGTCCGAGCAGGCCCGGCCCCAGCGGCGAATTGCCGGTCCAGGGCTGCAGCAGCGCGAGTACGCCGGCGAAGCCGGTGACGATCGCAACCACGCTCAACGGCGCGATCCGCTCGCGCAGGAGCAGCCCGGTGATCAGCGCGAGGAACAGCGGCGAGGTGTAGTTGAGGGTGACCGCGGTGGCGAGCGGTGCATGCGCCAGGCAGGCGAAGAACAGCAGCATGGAAACCACGCCGGCGATGCTGCGCAGCAGGTGCTCGCGCCAGTGCGCGGTGCGCAGCGGCCAGCCGCGGCTCCATGCGAACAGGGCGATCGCCGCCACGATGAACACGCTGCGGTAGAGCATCAGCTCGGCCAGGCCGAAACGGTCGGCCGCCAGCTTCACGAACACGCCATGGGCGGTGAAGAACAGCCCCGAGGCCAGCATCCACAGGGCTGCCATCCCGGGGGTCTAGCCGCCGTGCAGCGGGTGCTGCACGAACGGGTGGAAACGCAGCATTCCGTCCTCATCGGGCGAATGGCAGGGGAGCAGCATTGTCCCCTGAATCCCGGGGAGCGGCAACGAAGCGGCCGGTGCGGACGGGCGCCCGCATCGGGGCCGCGGTTGACCCGGACTACTTGCCTCGGCTAGCCTCAGCGGCCGCATTCGGGCGGCGGCGCGCCTGCGCCTGCCGCGCCGTGCACTGCATCGCATTGTCCAGGAACCGATGGCCAAGACCGCCGCAAAGGATTCGCCCGCCCCGGCCCGTTTCGAGACGGCCATGGCGGAGCTCGAGAAGATCGTGTCGACGATGGAGACCGGGCAGTTGTCGCTCGAGGCTTCGCTCGAGAACTATCGCCGCGGGGCGGAACTGCTGACCTGGTGCCAGGGGCAGTTGCAGGCAGTACAGGACCAGGTGCGCGTGCTCGAGGATGGGCTGCTGAAGGAGTTCACGCTCGATGCGGCCGGTGCGCGGCGGCGTCCCGGCGAACGTGCCGGCATCGGCGGCGATGCGGACGCGGACTCGGACGACGACGACAGCGACGACGACGACAGCGACGGCGAGGACGGCGGCGGCAGCGATGGCGGATACCGGCGCTGACCCCTGGGCCGGCGTCGTTTGCCGGTAGGGACGCGCTCAGGTATCTTCAGCGGATGTACCTGTCAGCCTGCGCATGAGGTGACCGAGCCGATGTCTGTCGATGCGGCGGGTTTCGAGGCGTGGATGCGCGCCCACCAGGCGCTCGCCGAGCGGGCGCTCGACCAGGTGCTGCCCGGTGCCGAGCATGCGCCGGCGCGACTGCACGCGGCCATGCGCTATGCCGCTTCCGGGGGCGGCAAGCGGGTGCGCCCGCTGCTGGCATTCGCCGCCGGCGGGGTCGTCGATGCGCCGGTGGAGCGGGTGGCGCTGGCTGGCGCGGCCGTGGAGCTGATCCACGCCTATTCGCTGGTGCATGACGACATGCCGTGCATGGACGACGACACGCTGCGGCGCGGGAAACCGACGGTCCATGTCCAGTACGATGAAGCGACGGCGCTGCTGGTCGGTGACGCGCTCCAGAGCCTGGCCTTCCAGGTGCTGACGGATCACACCCTCGCCGATGACCCGGCGCGGCAGCTTGAAATGGTCCGCCTGCTTGCACAGTCGTCCGGGTCGCGCGGGATGGCCGGCGGGCAGGCGATCGACCTCGCGGCCGTCGGGCGCACGCTCGACGTGGCGGAACTCGAATTCATGCATGTCCACAAGACCGGCGCATTGATCCGATGTGCGACACTCCTGGGGGCGCTGTGCGGACGTCCGCTGGGAGAGGTCGAACGCGCCCACCTCGACCGGTTCGCCAAGGCGATCGGGCTCGCGTTCCAGGTGGTCGATGACCTGCTCGATGCAGAAGCAAGCACCGCCACCCTGGGCAAGACTGCGGGCAAGGATGCCGAGGCGAACAAGCCGACCTATGTGACCGTGCTCGGGCTGCGCGCTGCGAAGGAATGGGCGCGCGACCTGCGCGCGCAGGCCGAAGCCGCGCTGGTGCCGCTCGGACCGGGTGCAGCCCGGCTGGGCCAGCTGGCGGATTTCATCGTGAAGAGACAATTTTGAACAAGCCGCACGAAGTCTTCGAATTGCTGGGCCGCATCCACAGCCCGGCCGACCTGCGCGCGCTCGAGCGCCGCGAACTGCCGCAACTCTGCAATGAACTGCGCGAGTTCCTGCTGCAGTCGGTCGCGCGCACCGGGGGCCACCTGTCCTCCAACCTCGGCACGGTCGAGCTGACGGTCGCGCTGCACTACGTGTTCAACACGCCCGACGACCGGCTGGTGTGGGACGTTGGCCACCAGACCTATGCACACAAGGTGCTGACCGGCCGGCGCGACGGCATGGACCGGCTGCGCATGCGCGGGGGCCTCGCCGGCTTCCCGCGCCGGGACGAGAGCGAGTACGACACCTTCGGCGTCGCCCACTCGTCGACGTCGATCAGCGCGGCGCTGGGCATGGCGGTGGCGGCCCGGCGGACGAATCATCCGCGGCGCGTGGTGGCGATCATCGGCGACGGCGCGATGTCCGCGGGCCTCGCGTTCGAGGCGCTCAACAACGCGGAGTCCGCCGACTGCGACCTGCTGGTGATCCTGAACGACAACGACATGTCGATCTCGCCACCCGTCGGCGCGTTGCACAACTACCTCGCGCGGCTGATGTCCGGGCGCTTCTACACCGCGGCCCGGCGCGCCGGCGAGAAGGTGCTGTCGGCCGCGCCCGGCATGCTCGAGCTGGCCAAGCGCGCCGAGGAGCACGTGAAGGGCATGCTGCTGCCGGGCACGCTGTTCGAGGAGTTCGGCTTCAACTACCTCGGCCCGGTCGACGGCCATGACGTCGACACGCTCACCACCACCCTGCACAACCTGCGCAACCTGCGCGGCCTGCAGTTCCTGCACGTGGTCACCCGCAAGGGCAAGGGCTATGCGCCGGCCGAGGTCGATCCGATCCAGTACCACGGGGTGTCGAAGTTCGACCCGGGCGCGGGCATCGTCGCAAAGCCGGCGCCGGTCCCCGGCTACACCCAGGTGTTCGGCGACTGGCTGTGCGACATGGCTGCCGCCGACCCGCGCGTGGTGGGCATCACGCCGGCCATGCGCGAAGGCTCGGGGCTCGTGCGCTTCTCGCGCGAGTACCCCGACCGCTACTTCGACGTGGGCATCGCGGAGCAGCATGCGGTGACCTTCGGCGCGGGGCTGGCCTGCGACGGCATGAAGCCGGTGGTGGCGATCTACTCGACCTTCCTGCAGCGCGGCTACGACCAGCTGGTGCATGACGTCGCCATCCAGAACCTGCCGGTGGTGTTCGCGATCGACCGCGGCGGCCTGGTCGGTGCGGATGGCCCGACGCACCATGGTGCGCTCGACCTGTCCTACCTGCGCTGCGTGCCCAACCTCACCGTGATGGTTCCGTCCGACGAGAACGAGACGCGGCAGATGCTCTACACCGCCTGGTCGCTCGATACGCCGACGGCGGTCCGCTATCCGCGCGGCAACGGTCCCGGGGTGCCGGTCGAGGCGAAGATGGCCGCGCTGCCGGTCGGCAAGGCGGAAGTGCGCCGCCGCGGCACCGGCATCGCCTTCCTGGCGTTCGGCTCGATGGTCGCGCCCTGCCTGAAGGCGGCCGAGGCGCTCGATGCGACCGTGGCCAACATGCGCTTCGTGAAGCCGCTCGACGTCGACCTGGTGCGCGAGCTGTCTGCCACGCACGGGATGATCGTGACCGTGGAGGAAAACGTCGTGATGGGCGGTGCCGGCAGCGCGGTCCTCGAGGCACTCGCGGCGATCGGCTATGCCGGCAAGGTGGTCCAGCTCGGCCTGCCGGACAGCTTCGTCGAGCATGGCGATCCATCCGGATTGCTCAAGGAGTGCGGCTTGGACAGCGACGGCATCCTTGGGCAGGTGCGCGCCCGGATGTAGCCTCGCGTCCCTTGCGAATGCCATCGCGACGCCCTCGAGGAGAACCGCCTCCCATGAACGACCACCTTCCGAAGATGCCCCGGCTGCTCAGCGATCCCGATGCGGAAGTCGAAGGCGGCTACGAGAAGGTCGATCGCTACGATGCGACGACCAATGTCGAGCTGGCGATGCGTTATGGCGACATGCTCGGGCTGATCGGTGAAGACCCGCAGCGGGAAGGCCTGCTGAAGACGCCCGAGCGAGCGGCCAAGGCACTGCAGTTCCTGACCCACGGCTACGGCCTCGACGCCGCCACCATCCTGCGCTCCGCGATGTTCAAGGAAGACTATCGCGAGATGCTGATCGTGAAGGACATCGAGCTGTATTCGCTGTGCGAGCACCACCTGCTGCCGTTCTTCGGCAAGGCGCATATCGCGTACATCCCGAACGGGCACATCGTCGGCCTGTCCAAGCTGCCGCGCGTGGTCGACGTGTTCGCGCGCCGGCTGCAGGTCCAGGAGCGCCTGACCATGCAGATCCGCGACTCGATCCAGGAAACCCTGAACCCCGCCGGAGTCGCCGTGGTGATCGAGGCCACGCACATGTGCATGGTGATGCGCGGCGTGCAGAAGCAGAATTCCACCACCACCAGTTCCGCCTTCACCGGCGCCTTCGAGCAGGACACCACCCGCGCCGAGTTCCTGCGCCTGGTGACGTCCCGCTGATGCGGACAACAGGCCCGACCGAGCGACGATGACCGAACCCGAACGGGCCTTTCCCACGCTTGCCCAGCGCATCGTCAACGAGATCATCCCCGGCGTGCGCGACGGGAAGATGGTGATCCTGGTCGACGACGAAGACCGCGAGAACGAGGGCGACCTCTATGTCGCGGCCAGCCACGCGACGCCCGAGGCGATCAACTTCATGGCGCGGGAAGCGCGCGGCCTGGTGTCGCTCGCGCTGACCGAGGAACGGCTGCGCGAACTGGGGCTGGCACTGATCACGGCCGACGAGGCGAACACCACCAAGTTCCGCACCGCATTCGCGACCCCGATCGACGCACGCGAAGGCGTCGGGTCCGGCATGTCCGCCCACGACCGTGCCCGTACCATCCAGGTCGCGCTCGACCCGGCCAGCGGGCCATCCGACCTGATCCGGCCCGGCCGCCTGCAGACGCTGCGTGCGCAGACCGGCGGGGTGCTGGCACGCGCCGGCCATACCGAGGCGGCGGTCGACCTGGCGCGGCTCGCCGGACTGCCGCCGGCCGGCGTGATCTGCGAGATCATGGACGAGGACGGCACGATGGCGCGGCTGCCCCGGCTCGAGGCCCTGTCGCAGGCGCACGACATCCCGATCCTGCGCATCGGCGACCTGGCCTCGTGGCGGCGCGCCCAGCGGCAGATCCGGCGCAAGTCGCAGACCGTGCTGCCGACGCGCCATTTCGGCGAGTTCGAGCTGATGGTCTACACCGACGAGCTCGAGACCAGCCTCTATGTCGTGATGAAGAAGGGCGAAGTGGCGACGGAAGAGCCGGTGCTGGTCCGGCTGCATTCGCAGTGCCTGACCGGCGACGTCTTCGGTTCCACCCGCTGTGACTGCGGCGAACAGCTCGAACTGGCGATGCAGGAGATCGACCGCGAAGGCCGCGGTGCCATCGTCTACATGTTCGACGAGGGGCGCGGCATCGGGCTGGCGAACAAGATCCGGGCCTACGCCCTGCAGGACCAGGGCTACGACACGGTCGAGGCCAACCACAAGCTCGGTTTCGCCGCAGACCTGCGCGACTACACGGTGGGTGCCCGCATCCTGTTCGACCTCGGCGTGCGCCGGCTGAAGCTGATGACGAACAATCCAGACAAGGTCCGCTCGGCCGAGGAACAGGGCCTGATCGTGACCGAACGCCGCCAGCTGGAAGTGCCGCCGCGCCCGGCGAACCGCCGGTACATGGAGACCAAGCAGACCAAGTTCGGGCACCTGCTGTCGATGGTTGGCGAGCGCCCCGACCCGGGCACCGACTGATCCGACGGCGGCAGGACGCTCAGTCGGTGCGGACCGTGCCCTCGAACTCCGCGGCCGCGACCTCGGGTTCCAGGCGCGTGGCCATCACCTTGTCGATGGTCTTGCCGTCCATGTCGACGATCTCGAAGCGCCAGCCTTCCCAGGTGACGGTGTCGGCGACCTTCGGCAGGCGGCCGGTGAGCAGCATCATCATTCCGCTGAGCGTGTGGTAGCGGCCGCGCTCTTCCTCGGGCACCGCCTGCAGCGCGAGCCTGTCCTTCAGTTCCGGCACGGGGATGTGGCCGTCCAGCAGCCAGCTGCCGTCGTGGCGCTGCACCGCCCATGACGATTCCGGGTCGCGCGGCTTGAACTCGCCGGTGATGGCCTCGATCAGGTCCTGAAGGGTGACGATGCCCTGCACCTCGCCATACTCGTCGATCACGAAGGCCATGTGGCCCGCGGACGAACGGAAGTTGTCGAGCAGTTCCATGCCGGTGAGGGTTTCGGGCACGAACAGCGGCGACTCCATCGGCTGCTCGGCCAGTGCCTGGACGTCATCGCGGAATGCGCGCGCGAGCCATTGCCGGGCGTTGATGACGCCGACGATCTCGTCCAGGCCGCCCTTCACCACCGGGAAACGCGCATGGTCGGAGGCTTCGATGCAGGCGAGGTTCTCGGCGAACGGCGCATCGACGTCGAGCACCACGACGTCGGCGCGCGGCACCATCAGCGAACTGATCTGCCGGTCGTCGAGCCGGAACACGTTGCGCACCATCGTGTGTTCCTGCATCTCGATCACGCCTGCGCTGGCGCCCTCGGTCAGCACGGCATGGATCTCTTCCTCGGTCATCACGTTCACGCCGCGGTCCTTCACGCGCAGCAACCGCAGCAGCGCATGGGTGGAGATCGACAGCAGGTGGACGAACGGCTTGGCCACCATCGCGAACCATTCGATCGGGAAGGCCACCGCGCGGGCCAGCGCCTCGGGGTGGGTCTGGCCGATCCGCTTGGGCACCAGTTCGCCGATGACGATGGTGAGGTAGGTGATCACCACGACGACCAGTCCGGTCGCGGCATAGCTGGAATAGGGTGCCAGCACGCCGAACGATTCGAGCCAGCGTGCGAGGGGCTCCGCGAGCACCGCTTCGCCGACGATGCCGTTCAGCACCCCGATCGAGGTGATGCCGATCTGGATGGCCGACAGGAAACGGGTGGGATCCTCGCCCAGCTTCACCGCGGCCGCGGCAGCGGGATCGCCGGCATCGACGAGCTTCTGCAGCCGGGACTTGCGGGCGGTGACCAGTGCGATTTCCGACATCGCGAACAGGCCGTTGAACAGGATCAGTGCGAAAAGTAGCGCGACTTCCATGGAGGGCACCCGCGGGGGCGCCTTCGGTTATGACGGAACCGTATCTTACCAAGCTAACGGTGGCGAAAGGGGAAGGCGGGGCGTGCAGACGGACAGACAGACGGGCGGGTGGGCGGCACGCGTCGTCAGGATTCCGCCTTGCCCGCGCCGGTGGCTGCGGTCGGCGCCAGGCCCGGGGCACGCCTGCCGTGCCAGAGCCTGCCGAGCCATTGCACCAGGTCGTCCACATAGGTGAACACCACCGGGATCACCAGCAGCGACAGCAGCGTGCCGGTCACCAGCCCGCCGATCACCGCGATCGCCATCGGCGAGCGGAAGCTGGGATCGACACCGAGCCCGATCGCGATGGGCAGCATGCCGGCGCCCATGGCAAGGGTCGTCATCACGATCGGGCGCGCACGCTTGCGGCAGGCATCCATCAGCGCTTCGAAGCGGCCCAGTCCGTGCTCGCGGCGCGCGACGATGGCGTAGTCGATCAGCAGGATCGAGTTCTTGGTGGTGATGCCCATCAGCATGATCAGTCCGATCAGGCTGGGCATCGAGAAGCTGCTGTTGGCCGCGAGCAGCGCGATGAAGGCACCGCCGATGGACAGCGGCAACGCCGCAAGGATGGTCACCGGCTGGAAGAAGTCCTTGAACAGCAGCACCAGCACGATGTAGATGCAGAGCACGCCCGTGATCATCGCCACGCCGAAGCTCGCGAACAGCTCGGCCATGACTTCTGCATCGCCGATCGTCGCCCGGGAAACCCCCGGTGGCAGGGCCGACAGGCTGGGCAGATTCTCGACCGCGGCGACCACGTCGCCGAGCGGCACGTTGTTGAGCTCGATCGCCAGGTTTATGTTTCGCAGCCGGTCGTAGCGGTTGATCACCGCAGGTCCGCTGTCGATCGACAGGTCGGCGATCGCGTCGATCCGCACCGGTCCGCCCCGGCCGGGCACGGTGAGTTGCGACATCAGCGCGAGGTCCTGCCGCGCCGCGTCCGGCAGCCTGACCACGATCGGCACCTGCCGCTGCGCGAGGTTGAGCTTGGGCAGGGCGAGGTCGTAGTCGCCGAGGGTGGCGATGCGCAGGGTATCGGCAATCGTGGTGGAATCGACGCCGGCGTCCGCGGCGCGGGCGAAGTCCGGCCGCACCACCAGTTCCGGCCGGATCAGGCTGGAGCTCGAATTGACGCCACCGATGCCGGGGATGGTGCGGATGTCGCGTTCGACCGCACGTGCCGCGGCGATCAGCGCCGCGCCGTCGTCGCCTGCGAGCACCAGCACGTACTTCTCGCCCGAGCCGCCGAGCCCGACCGTCACCCGTGCACCGGGCAGGCCGGACATGCGCTGGCGCAGGTCGGCCTCGATCGCCTGCTTGCTGGTGCCGCCGCGTTCCTGCCGCGGCGTGATGTTGATGTTGAGCGTCGCCTTGCGCGCTTCAGCGACCCCGCCCGGCGCGAACGGATCGCCACCTGCGGTGCCGCCGCCGACGGTGGTGTACACCGTCTTCACATGCGGGTTGCCGGACACCAGCAGGCGCGCGCGTTCGGCCGCGGCGAAGGTGTCCTCGAACCGGCTTCCCGGTGGCAGCTCGATCTGCACCTGGGTCTGCGACAGGTCGTCGGGCGGGATGAAGCCCTTCGGCAGGAGCGGGATCAGCGCCAGTGAGCCGACGAAGAAGAGCGCGGCGCCGAAGCTGGTGAGCAGGCGGTGGCGGACGCACCACGCCGCCGCGCGCAGGTAGCCGCGCATCACGCGGCCTTCCGGAGCGGCCTTCTCCGGGGTGCGCAGCATGTAGGCGGCCATCATCGGCGTCAGCATCCGGGCCACCACCAGTGACGCGAACACCGCGAGCGCGGCGGTCCATCCGAACTGCTTGAAGAACTTGCCGGCGATGCCGCTCATGAATGCCGTGGGCAGGAACACTGCGACCAGCGTGAAGGTGGTCGCGATCACCGCCAGGCCGATCTCGTCGGCCGCTTCCATCGCGGCCTGGTAGGGCGTCTTGCCCATGCGCAGGTGGCGCATGATGTTCTCGATCTCGACGATGGCATCGTCGACCAGCACGCCGACCACCAGCGACAGGCTGAGCAGGGTCACCGTGTTGATCGAGAAGCCCAGCCACCACATGCCGAGGAAGGTCGGGATCGCCGACATCGGCAGCGCGATGGCGGAGACGAAGGTCGCGCGCCAGTCGCGCAGGAACAGCCAGACCACGATCACGGCCAGCAGCGCGCCTTCCAGCAGAAGCAGCATCGAGCCTTCGTAGCTGTCCTGCACGAAATCGACGAAGTTGAACGCCTCGGTGACGGTGATGTCGGGATGCCGGGCCTTCAGTTCCTCGATGCGTTCGCGCACGCCCCGGGCGACGCTGACCTCGCTCTCGCCGCGCGCGCGGGTGACCTCGAAGCCTACCACCGGCGCGCCATTGAACAGCGCCGCGCTGCGCCGCTCGGCGATGGTGTCGCTGACGCGGGCGAGCTGGTCGAGGCGGACGCGGCGTCCGTCGGACAGCGCGATCTCGATCGCGGCGAGTTCCTGCGCCGAGCGCACGGTGGCCAGGGTGCGCACCGCCTGCTCGCCGCCGCCCAGGTCGATGCGTCCGCCGGACAGTTCACGCTGCAGCTGGCGCAACCCGCGCGAGACCTCGGCAGCCGTCGCGTTGAGCGCGAGCAGGCGCGCCGGGTCCAGTTCCACCCGAACCTCGCGCGACACGCCGCCGACGCGGGCCACGCCGCCGACGCCGCGCACCGCCAGCAGCGCCTTCGAGGCTTCGTTGTCGACGAACCAGGACAGCGCCTCCTCGTCCATGCGCGACGAGGACACCGTATAGGTGAGGATCGGCATGCCGGAGATGTTCAGCTTGGAGATGACCGGGTCGCGCAGGTCGGCCGGCAGGTCTGCGCGGATGCGGTTGACCGCGTCGCGCGTCTCGTCGAGTGCTTCCTGCACCGGCTTCTCGAGGCGGAACTCGACCGAGATCGTGACCGCGCCGTCCTGCAGCGTCGAATAGATGTGCTTCACGCCCTGCACGCTGGCGACCGAGTTCTCGATCTTGCGCGCGACCTCGGTCTCGAGCTGCCCGGGGCCGGCGCCGGGCAGCGCGGCACTGACCGTGATGGTCGGCAGCTCGATGTCCGGGAAGTTCTGGATCTTCATCGCCTGGAAGCCTGCAAGCCCTGCCAGGGTGAGCAGCACGAACAGCATCACCGTCGGGATCGGGTTGCGGATCGACCATGCGGAGACGTTCATCGTGCGGCCCCGGGTGCCGTTCCGGGCGCGGCCTTCGAAACCGTGTCGACGATGCGCACCAGGTCTCCGTCGGCGAGGAAGGCGACCCCGCTGCGCACCACGCGCACGCCCTCGGCCAGCCCGCTGGTGACTTCGATGAAGTCGCGTTCCCGGCGTCCGGTCTCGACCTTCGTCTGCAGCACGCGCCCATCCTCGCCGATGCGGTAGACGTAGGTGAAGCCTTCGCGCAGCAGCACCGCGGACTGCGGCAGCGTCAGCGCGCGGCTTGCGCCCAGGTCGATCTCGCCGCGCAGGAACATGCCCGGCCTGAGCGGCGAGCCCGCGCTGCGCAGGTCGACGTACACGATCGCATTGCGCGAACTGGTGTCGACCGTCGGGGCGACGATGCGCACCCGGCCCTCGACCTCGCCGCCGGCCGGCGCGGCCACCTTCACCACCTGCCCCGGGCGCACCCGGTGCAGCTGCGCGGCCGGCACTTCGCCGCGCCATTCCAGCCGGCCCTTGCGGATCAGCCGGAACAGTTCCTGCCCCGGCTGTGCCACCGCACCGACGGTCGCGCCGCGCGCCGAGACGATGCCGTCGTCGGGCGCCACGACGCGCGTATGCCGCAGGCGGAGTTCCTGTGCCTGCAGCTGCGCGCGCGCCGCGTCGACCCGTGCCTTCGCGGTCGCCTCCGCGGTGAGGAACTGGCCGACCTGCTGCCCGGACAGCGCGCCGCTCGCCTGTACCTGGCGCGCGCGGTCGGCGTTGGCCTTCGCCTCGCCCAGCGAGGCCTCGGCCTCGGCGAGGGTCGCGCGCTGTAGCGCGAGGTCCGCCTGCACCGTCTCGTCGGAGAAGGTCGCCAGCAGCGCACCGCGGCGCACGACATCGCCGACGTCGACCTTCACCTCGGTCAGCCGCAGCCCGCTCGCTTCGGCACTGATCACGGCCTCCTGCCAGGCCGCGACATTGCCGTTGGCGCTGATGCGCACCTGCAGGTCGCGCAGTTCAGGCCGTACCGTCTCGACGGTCAGGGAGGGCCTCGCGGCGGACTTGCCGGCCGGCGCGCCCGCCGCCTCGCCTGCGGGCATCCGCAGCGTGCCCATGCCGGCCAGCGCGGCCACGACCGCTGCGACGGCCAGCCACCGGGGATGGCGCAGTCCCTGGAGCCGGGAAGGCTCGGGCACCGGTGGAGAAGACGTGTTCGAGGCAGGGGTCGGCATGGGCGGCTCTGGCGTGTCGGTGGAAGCGGCGGGCAGGGAAGACGGAACGGTGCTCATCGCGCGGCTCCGGCGGTCGGTGCAGCAGGGGCCTCCCAGCCGCCGCCGACCGCGCGGTAGAGGGACACCCATGCCGAGAGGCGGTCGCGGCGCAGTTCGGCCAGCGCGGTATCGGCCTGCACCGCGGTGCGCCGGGCGTCCTCGAGTTCGACCAGGTTGCCCAGCCCCGCGCGGTAGCGGGCGTCCGCCGCCTCGAACGCCTGCCGGTAGCCGGCAGCGGCATCCAGCGCGAACTGTTCCCGCTCGTCCGCGGCGGCCAGGCGCAGCATCGCTTCCTCGACCTCGCGCACCGCGACCCGCGCCCGTTCCCGGTAGGTTGCTTCAGCCGCACGGTAGGCGATGCGCGCGGCTTCGACGCTCGATGCGCGCCGGCCACCGTCGAACAGCGGGATGTTCAGGGTCGGCCCGATCGACCATGACGACGCGTTCACGGTGAGGCCACCACTCTGCGACCGCAGCGGTCCGATGTTGCCGGCGAGCGACAGGCTGGGGTACAGGGCTGCCTGCGCCTTGCCGATGTCGGCGCTCGCCGCGGCCAGTTCGCGCTCCAGGGCGGCGAGATCCGGCCGCTGGCGCAGGACCTCGGCCGGCATGCGGTCGACGCGGAAGCGTTGCGGCTGCGGCAGCCGGGCAGTCGAAGCCGAGAGTTGCTGCCGCAGCACGGGCTCCTCGCGCCCGCTCAGCACCACCAGCGACTTGACCAGCACGTCGCATTCGGTGCGCTGCTGCACCTGCCGGTTCGCTGCATCGGCGGCGCTGGCACGCGCCAGCGCCACGCTGGCCGGGGACTGCAGGCCGGCACTGCCGGTGATCGCGGTGAGCCTTGCAGTCTCGACGCGCGAGGCGGCGTCGGCCGCGGTGAGTTCGAGTTGCCGCTCGCAGTGGCGCAGGCCGAGGTAGGCGTTGCCGACCTCGGCAGCCAGCGCCACCTGCGCATCCTGCCACTGGGCCTCGCGCGCGAGCAGCCGCGCGACTGCGCCTTCCCGGCTGCGGGCGATGGCCCCGAACAGGTCGATCTCCCAGCTTGCCTGCGCCTGCGCCTGCACCAGCGAGCGCAGGATCACCGGCCCGGCGAAGGTGACTGCGCTGCGCGTCGCGGCCAGGCTGCCTTCGAGGGTGGGCAGCGCGCGCGCCTGCGCCTGGGTCAGTTCGGTGCGCGCCTGTGCGATGCGCAGTGCGGCCTGGGCCAGCGAACTGCTCGCGTCCTGCGCCGATGCGATCAGCCCGGCGAGCACCGGATCGTCGAACTGCTGCCACCAGGTGCGCAGCAGTTCGCCGGTGGCGGCGCGGACCTCGCTCGACGGTGGCGCAGCACTCCCCGGCGATGCCGGGATCGAGTCCTTTGCCGCCGCCGCTGCTGCCGGCGCCAGCCCGCGTACCTGCCAGCCGGAACGCGGCATCGCATCGACGGGCGGCCCCTGGTAGTCGGGACCCACCGGAAAAGGCGCCGCGCAGCCGGCCAGCAGCAGTGCGGCTGCGCAGGGGATGGCGAGGCGGCGCAGGCGCGGCGGGACGGACGGGGTCATCGGCGGCTCCCGCTGCGGGTCGACCTGCGCGGCGTGGCGCGCGCCGCGGCACGGCGCTGGCGTTCGGCCTCGATCATCGCCAGCGAGTAGCCGGCCAGGCGCTCGGCCAGCAGGTCGATCGCATCCGGCCCGTCCATCACCTCGGGCGCGATGCCGTTCACGATGTCCTGCCCGACGAAGAAGTGGATCGCCATGCCGACGATGGAGAACGTCAGCCGCTGCAGGTCGGCATCCGGCGCCGGCAGTCCGAACTCGCCCGCGAGCAGGTGCAGCAGCCATTCATGCTGCGGCTTGATCTCGTTCTCGATCATCTCCGCCCAGAGGCCGGTCGGCTCGACGATCTCGCGGAAATGCAGCCGCATCACCAGCTCCACCGACTCGCCCTGCTTCAGCGGCTGCAGGAACTCGGCGAAGAACCGGCGCATCAGGTCCGGCAGCGGCAGGGTGCCGGGCGGCATCCGGGCGGCCGGGCAGGCGTCGCCCATCGGCTCGGTGAACGCCGCGCGGTACAGGCCTGCCTTGTCGCCGAAGTAGTAGCCGATCGCGGAGATGTTGGCTTCGGCGGCCTGGGCGATCTCGCGGATGCTGGTGCGTTCGAAGCCGCGCGCCGCGAACAGGCGCAGAGCGGCATGCAGCAGCCTGTCGCGTGCCTGCACGCCGTCGGACCGGCTGCCTGCGGCTGGAACCGCCATGGGTGGACCTCTCGAGGATGTCGTCCCGTCCAGACGCGGGAACGCGGCGAGAGAATAGATCAAACGTTCGATTGAAGTAAAGCCGCCGCCGTCTGTCGGCGGGCACGCGCCGGGCGCTCAGAAGCGCCGGATGAGCGTCATGCGGTCGCCGTCGCGCTGCATCTCGACCCGGTTCAGGAAACTCATGCCGAGCAGGATCACCGGCAGGTTGTCGCCCTCATGGACGGACGCATCGACGTTCGACAGGGAAATGTCGCCGATGCGCACGCTGGCCAGGGTCACCCGGTACACCGGCACGATGCCGTTGGCAGTGGAGGTCTGGCCGCGCTGCCCCTGCAGGAAGTTGATGCCGAGCCTGCGCGCGGTGGCGTTGGACATCGACAGGTAGGTTGCGCCGGTATCGACCAGTACCTTCGCCGTCGAGCCGTTGATTTCGGCATTCGCCCAGAAGTGGCCGCGTCCGTCGGACATCAGCACCGCCTGCTGGCGACCTGCCGTGGAGCGCTGGCCTGCGATCGACTGGCCGATCGACAGCGTCTCGCGCCGGCCGCCGACCTCGACCACGGCCTGCTGGCTGTCGGCGGAGATCAGCCGCACGCCCTCCGGCGTCGCCTGTCCGGCCTTGACCGTGCGCGGGTTGCCGCCGTTGATCACCAGCACTGCGCTTTCCGCGAACAGGCCGATCACGCTCACTTCTGGCCGGCTCGCCTGCGCGAACACCGCCGGGGCGGCCACCAGCAGCACGGCCGCCGCGAGGAAACGCCGCTGGCGCTGCAGCACCGTCCGTGCGCTGCCACGCACCCTTCGAGCGACGCATCGGGATCGATCGGCTAACATGATGGAGCAGGAGGATTGCAGGATGAAGCCGGTCGCGATATTCCGTCATGCCAGGACCGAGGGGCCCGGTCATTTTGCCACGTTCCTCGACGCGCACCGCATCCCGTGGGAGATCGTCGCGATCGACGAGGCACAGGCGATCCCGGCCGATCCGGCCGTGTTCGGCGGCCTCGCGTTCATGGGCGGTCCGATGAGCGTGAACGACCCGTTGCCGTGGATCGCGCCGTCGCTGGCGCTGATCCGCCGCGCGGTCGACGCGGACATCCCGGTGATCGGCCACTGCCTGGGCGGGCAGCTCATGTCGCGCGCGCTCGGCGGCGTGGTCAGCCGCAACCCGGTCAAGGAGATCGGCTGGGGCAGGGTCTCCATCGAGCCGACACCGGCGGCCGAGCACTGGTTCGGCAACCGCGAAGCGTTCGAGTCGTTCCACTGGCATGGCGAGACGTTCACCATCCCGCCCGGCGCGACCCGGCTCGCATCGAGCCAGTGGTGCGAGAACCAGGCCTATGCGCTGGGTCCGCACCTGGGCATGCAGTGCCATGTCGAGATGACGGAGCAGATGGTGCGGGTCTGGGCGCGCGGAGGCTGGCGCGAGATCGCCGACAATCCGCTGCCTTCGGTCATGTCGGGCGAGGCGATGCAGGCCGGTCTCGAGGCGCGGGTGGCCGCGCTGCACGAAGTCGCCGACGGCCTGTACGCGCGCTGGATCGAGGGCCTCAGGTAGCGCGCCTGCCTGGAGGAATGCGGCCGCGGGCGGCCCGGCTCACTCGCGGAAGTTCTCGAACTGCACCGGATAGTCGGTCACGCCCTTCTTCACCAGCGCGATGGCTTCCTGCAGCGTGTCGCGCTTGGCGCCGGAGACCCGCACGGCATCGCCCTGGATGCTGGCCTGTACCTTCATCTTGCTGTCCTTGAGCAGCTTGACGATGTCCTTGGCGCGGGTGCCTTCGATGCCGGTACGCACCTTGACCACCTGCTTCGCCTTGTTGCCGCTGACCTTCTGCAGGTCGCCATTCTCGAGGCAGCGGATGTCGACGCCGCGTTTCGTGAGCTTGCCGACCAGCACGTCGCGCACCTGGTCGACCTTGAACTCGTCGTCGGCGAACAGGGTCAGCGTCTTTTCCTTCTCGTTCCACTCGACACGGGCGTCCGAGCCCTTGAAGTCGAAGCGGTTGGTGATTTCCTTGTTGGCCTGGTCGAGCGCATTGTTCACTTCGACCTGGTTAACTTCAGAGACGATGTCGAATGAGGGCATGGCAGGCGATGTTCCGCTGGGGGGATGCCGGATTGTAGCGCCGTGGCCATGCCCGGACCCGCGCCGCGTGCCTTTCTCCCTACCGGCCCTGAGGCGCCGGTGGCGGCGCGATCGCGATCGCCGTCACCGGCCCTTCGAAGCCTATCCGGCCCAGCAACTCCACTGCGGCCGTGGCGAGGTCGAGCCGGTACAGTTCACTTCGGCCACCCGTGGATACGCAGAGCAGGGCGACATGGGCGTGGCTGACGTCGAGCGACACCGGGCCGTCGCCGAGGTCGAGCGCGAGGATGCCGATCGCATGCAACTGCCCCGCCTCCGGTGGCAGCGGGCGGAATGCACGCGGCAGCGAGCCCTGCACGACCAGCGTGCGGGCGCGCCGGTCGATCGCATAGTACGTGGTCGTGGCGGGCTGGCGCCCGGCTGCCGGTCGGTGCAACGCGGCGGTGGCCGCGAGTCCCGGTGCGCGGCCTTGCTGGAACTCGCCTGCGGCGTAACGCAGCTCGAAATCGTACTGCAGGCCGGGGGCGATCGGGTCGCCGTCCAGCGGGAGCCCGGTATCCGGGTCGATGCGCAGGTTGTGGCCGCCGCCGGTGACCAGGCGGATGCGATCGGCCTGCGGATCGAAATCGAAGCCGACATCGTCGCTGGCCAGCGTGCGCAGGCGTCCGGGTCCGACCGGCTCGGCGATCGCCGTCGCCGGGTCGATCAGGTACAGTTGCCCTGCGCTGCCGAGGGCATAGAGCTTGCCGTTGGCCGGACGAAAGTCCAGTCCGACCACCTGTTCTCCGGGGTGCATGCCCGTGATCGGTCGATGGTCGGCGATGCGCCCGGGCGCGCCGGCGTTGAAGCGGATCAACTGGTTGGACTGGGTGGTGGCGAAGACGGTCTCCGGGCGCGGCCCGTCCACGTGCATCGCAGCGCAGCCGGAGAGCAGCGCGGCGAGGGTCATCAGCGTGGCATTGAGCGCACGGCGTACAACAGGTGCCATGAAACCTCCCGGACGAAACGACGCGCAAAGATACGCCGACTTTGTCCGGGATGTAAGGCGGCTTGCATGTGGCTTGGCAGCTGTCGCCTGTCGCCTGTCGCCTGTCGCCTGTCGTCGGTCAGCGCGGCATCGGCTGTCGGGCAACGGGAACGATGGCGATGGCCGTGACCGCTTCGGCGACCCCGACGCGACCGACGCGTCCGGCGGCACCGTTCGTGAGGTTGACCCGATAGAGTTCGCTGCGTCCGCTGGGCACTGTCGCGGTCATCAACGCGACGTTGCCTGGGCTGATGTCGAATCCGACCGGACCCTGCCCCAGGTTCACACCCAGCGAACCGACCGTGAACAGCCGTCCCGTGTTCGGCGACACCGGGGTCGACGCCTTCTCGCCGGAGCCCTGGGTGACCAGCGTGCCGTTGGCTGAATCGATCGCATAGTTCGTGGTGGATATCGCCCCGGCACGGCTGTTCGTGTAGGCCGCACCCGTCAGGCGGGGCGTGCGTCCGGCATTGGCATCCCCCGGCGCATAGCCTGGTTCGCCATCGACCTGCACGCCGTCGGCCTTGTCGTCGGCATCCACCACCGCGCCGGTGCCGGGATGGATGCGCAGGTTTCCGCCCCGCGCATTGACCAGCCGGATACGGTCGACGGTGGGATTGAAGTCGATGCCGAGGTCGCCGCTGGCCAGGGTGCGGAAGCCGCCCGGGCCGACGGCTTCGGCGATCGCCGTCGACAGGTTGATCACGTACAGCTGGCCGGAATCGCCGACCGCGTACAGGCGACCATCGGACGGACGGAAGTCCATGCCGACGATGCGCTCGCCGTCCTGCATGCCGGTCAGCGGGCGGCGGGCGACGATGTCCTCGGGGCGGCCCGACACGAACTCGATCAGCTGGTTGGCTGCCGTGACCGCAATCACCCGTTCCGGGCTCGCTTCGCCAGCCCCGGGGCTGGTGGCGCACCCTGCGGCGAGCAGCAGGGCGCCCGTGGCGGCCATCGTGCGCACACGCGCGGGACGGTTCTGGCTGGGGCGGCGAGCGATGGCTTTGTTCACGGTGTCTCCATTGGATGGGCGGGTCTGGCCACGCGGCGACAGGCACCGGTCGTGTTCCACGACGGCATCCAGCGCAGGGTCCGTTCCCGCTTCGCCGGGATCGGGTGCGGGCCCCGCGCGACGGGGCAAGGGCGGGCGATCAGTCGAACAGCGTGCGGTTGACGCCTGCCCGCTTCGCATCTGCCGGGGCAACTGCTTCCAGCGTGCCGGCCGGCGACAGTCCCCCGATGCGTACGCCGAGCAGGCGCAGTCGACGGTCCAGCGGCACGCGCTTCAGGCATTCGCCAGCGGCCCGGCGGATCGCGCGCGGGTCCTGGGTGGGGCGGTCGATCGTCTGGTCGCGGGTGACCTGGCTGAAGTCGTCGTAGCGCAGCTTCAGGCCGATGGTGCGTCCCGCGTACCCCTTGCGCTGCAGGTCCTCGGCGACCCTCTCGCACAGCCCGGTGAACAATGCAGACAGGGCGGCGCGGTCGCGCACCGGGTGCAGGTCGCGTTCGAAGGTGGTCTCGCGGCTGATCGACTTCGGCTCGCTGAAGGTGACCACCGGCCGCTCGTCGCGTCCGTGCGCGGCCTCGTGCATCCAGCGCCCGAAACTGCGTCCGAAGTGCTCGACCAGGAAGTCGTCGCCGGCGGCCGCGAGCTCGCCGATGGTGCGGATGCCCAGCGTCTCGAGCTTCGCGCCGGCCTTGGGTCCGATGCCGTTCACCTTGCGCACCGCGAGCGGCCAGATGCGCGTCGGGATCTCTGCGGTGGTCAGCACGGTGATGCCGCCCGGCTTCTGCAGGTCGGACGCGATCTTCGAGAGCAGCTTGTTCGGCGTGACGCCGAGCGAACAGGACAGTCCGGTCGCCGCGCGCACTGCGGACTGGATCTCGATCGCGAGCGTGCGCGCTGCCACCCAGGGATCCGGGCGCGTCGCGACCAGCGGCGTGAAGTCGATGTAGATCTCGTCGATGCCGCGGTCCTCGATCTCCGGGGCGAACGCGCGCACCGCATCCTTGAAGCGGCGCGAGTAGAGCCGGTAGCGGTCGAAGTCCGCGGGCAGCAGCAGCGCATCCGGCGCCAGCTGCGCGGCCTTCATCAGGCCCATGCCGGAGTGCACGCCAAGCGCGCGCGCCTCGTAGGTCGCGGTGGTGATCACGCCGCGGCCGGCATAGTCGCGCAGCACCGGGATTGCGCCGGCATCCGCGGGATCGCCCGCATCGCCTGCCGTGCCGGACACGATCCGGCGGCGTCCGCCGACGACCACCGGGCGCCCGCGCAGCGCCGGGTGGCGCAGCAGTTCCACCGATGCATAGAACGCGTCCATGTCGAGGTGCGCGACCACGCGGGCGGGCCCGCCGTGGCCAGGTCGCGCCCGCACGTCCTGCACCGGCAGGCCTGGGCCGACCGGGCTGCCGGCCGGCTCAGGCATCCGGCCTGTCCGCCGTCGCGGGCGCGGGCCGGGCCGGTGCGGCGCGCCGGTCGGGAAAGAGCCAGGGCGCGGCCAGGATGAGCGCGCCCCCGAGGAGGTCCGGCGCCCGCAGCTCGGCCGCGCCCGCGAGCCACGAGGACCCGGATGCGACCAGCACTTCGGTGAGCATGACCACCGCGGTCACGTTCGCAGGCAGCCGCGCGGCACCGTACTGCAGACCGAAGTTGGCCAGCAGGAACAGCGCGGACCACAGCGCAAGGGTCGACAGGGTCCCGCTGCCGCCCAGCACCGGCCAGTCGATGGCACCGCCGGCGGACAGCACCGTCGCTGCGGCCACCGGCAGCACCACGGCGCCGAACAGCATCGACAGCGTACGTGCGGCCTCGGCGTTCGAGGCCAGCCGGCGCAGCAGCACGTTGTTGAGCGCGAAGGCGGCACCGCCGGCGATCGCCATCCAGTCGGCCAGGCCTCGCGGCAGCGGCAGCCCCATGCCCGGTTCGTACAGCACCAGCATCGCCCCGGCGAGGCCGATGGCGATGCGTGCGAAGGCGGAGCCGGTGAGCGGTTCACCGAGCAGCCAGCGGGCGAGCAGCACTGCCCAGATCGGCATCAGGTAGAACAGGAGCACCACGCGCACCACGTCGCCGATCGCCACGGCACTGTTGAACAGCGCGTTGGTGAGCCCGGCCGCCAGGGCCAGCCAGAGCAGGCCGGTCCCCTTGAGGAGCTCGCGCAGCGCGGCAGGGTGCGCGGCGGCCAGTCCGAGGGCGGCAACGGTGTAGATGATGCCGGTCGCCCAGAGCGGATGGATGCCTGCGCCGGACAGGGACCGGAAGGGGATCCAGGAAAGACCCCAGACCGTGGCGTTGGCGAGCAGGCCGGCGACTGCCAGCCAGAGAGCGGACTTCATCGTCCGAGGGTACCGCGCACGGCACCGGTTGCAGCGGTTTCGGCTACAGTCGGAGCGAAGATGGTCTCCCCTGCACGCCAGCCGTCCCCATGATGGACCTTGCCCGGATCGGTGCCCTGGCGGTCGAGGTGATGCTGCCGCTGTCGCTGCTGGTGGCGGCCGGTGGCCTGTGGCCACGCTGGTTCCCGGACACGCCGGTCGAGTGGCTGCGCAACCAGTTGTCGCGGCTGACCATGTACCTGTTCTATCCGGCCATCCTCTTTTCGGTGGCGATGGTCACCCCGATCAGCCGGGAACTGCTCGCGGTGCCGCTGGTCACCGCGCTCGCAGCCGGGGTCGGGGGGCTCTGCGCGTGGGCCCTGCTGTACCGCACCCGTTTCGGGGCGCGCCTGCCGCGCCGCACGCGCGCGGTGCTGGTGATCGGCGCGATGTTCGGCAACACCTTCAACATCGGCGTGCCGGTGCTGCTGTTCCTGCATGGCGAAGGTGCGCTGCGCTATGCGGTGTTCAACGACATGCTGATGGTGATGCCCCTGGTGTGGAGCCTGGGGGTGTGGATCTGCACCCGCCTGGGCGTGGACCGGGCCGACGACGCACCCGCGGCGCACCCGGCGCCGCGTCCGAACGTGTTCACCGTGATGATGTCGATGCCGCCCATCTGGGCCTTCATCGCCGGCGCCACGCTGCAGCAGACGGGGCTGGTCCATGAACCCGTGGTCAATGCCGCGCGGATGATCGGCCAGCCGACGATACCGGTGATGCTGTTCGTGCTCGGCCTGACCATCCCCTGGCATGCGCTCACGCCCAGGCGCGAAGTACTGGCGGCCACCGCGATCAAGCTGCTGGTGGTGCCGGTGGTCGCCTGGGCGCTTGGCCCGCTGTTCTTCGAGGCACCGGGCGACGCGCAGTACTCGGCGGCCGTGCTCGCCGCGGTGCCGGGCATGCTCACCCTGCTCATGCTGGCAGATCGCTTCGACCTCGACGCACCCGCGGCCGCGCTGTTCATCGGCTGGAGCACGATCGTGTTCTGGCTCACGCTGCCGGTACTGCTGGGGCTGGGGATCGTGCGTTGATCACCTCGAGCGCCGCCTTGTGCGCATCGATGCCGGTCGGCAGCCCTGCATAGAGCGTGACCATCAGCAGCACCTCCCGTACTTCCTCCGCGGTTGCGCCGTTGTTCAGCGCGCCGTTCACATGCACCTTCAGCTCGTTCGGCTTGTTCAGCGTCGCGGTGATGCCGACCATGGCCAGGCTGCGTGCCTTCATGTCGAGCTGCGGGCGGCTCCAGATGTCGCCATAGGAGTAGGCGTTGATGATGTGCTGCAGCGGCGCGCCGAATTCGCCGAGTTCGCCCATGCGCCGCGCGACGGTCTCGGCGCCGAACAGCTTCTTCCGCAACGCCAGCCCGCGCTGGTAGAGGTCGTCCAGGGTCATCGCGTGTCTCCGTCTCGTGGGGGGCGCGTCGCCGTGCCTTGCACCGCGCGTCGCGAGCGGCGTAGGATGCCGCAAAAGGCAGCACACAACTACAAGCCCGATTTCCCCAGGAGGAGGTCACCATGGTGCGTACGTTCCTGTCCACCGCAGGCGTTGCGCGTGCCGGCACGGCTGTCGCTGTCTGCCTGGCGCTGGCCGGCGCTGCCGGAAGCGCTGCGGCACAGTCGTTCCCGACCAGGCCGATCCGGGTGGTGGTGCCATTCCCGCCCGGTGCGGGACCGGACCAGCTGGCGCGCCTGTTGTCCGGCCCGATGCAGGAGGTGCTCGGCCAGCCGCTGGTGGTGGAGAACCGGGCAGGGGCCCAGGGCACGATCGCGGCGACCGAGGTCGCGCGCGCGAACCCCGATGGCTACACGCTGCTGATGGGCACCAACACCACGCAGGCGGCCAACGTCGGGTTGTTCAAGAAGCTCGCCTACGACCCGCTGAAGGACTTCGCCTATGTTGCGCGGCTCGCGCAGTCGTCGCTGATCCTCGCCGTGCGCTCCGATTTCCCTGCGGCGAACGCGAAGGAGTTCATCGCGGTGGCCAGGGCCAGGCGGGGGGAACTGTCCGGCGGCTTCGGCTCCGGCGGGGCCCAGGTGTCGCTCGGCCTGCTGCGTTCCCTGGGGGGCATCCAGTTCGTCGAGGTTCCCTACAAGGGCATCCCGATCGCGGTCGGCGAGGTGGTCGGCGGACAGATCTCGTTCACCTTCACCGACTTCACCGCCGGCATCGGCCAGTGGAAGGCCGGGCGGCTCAAGCTGCTGGGCGTGACGTCCCGCAATCGATCGCCGCTCGCCCCGGAGCTGCCGGCGTTGTCTGAGGACCTGCCGGGCTTCGAGATCACGATCTGGTGGGGGCTGATGGCACCCGCGGGCACGCCGCGCGACAGCGTGCAGCGCCTGTCGGACGCAGCCATCAAGGCGCTGAACCGCCCCGAGGTGCTGCAGCGCCTGGCGGGCCTGAGCGTCGACCCCGCGGCGATGGGGCCGGACGAGTTCACGAAGTTCGTCGGGGTCGAGGTGCCGCGCTGGGTGAAGCAGATCCGGGATGCGGGGATACTGCCGGAATAGCCCGCTGCATCCGCGGCGGGCACCGCCACCACCCTCAGGGCGCCCATGACCATCATCGATGCACACCACCATATCTGGCGCCATGCCCATACCCCGTGGCTGAACGGCCCGGCGCTGCCGCGCATCTTCGGAGACTACGAAGCGCTGCGGCGCGACTATCTCGCGCAGGACTTCATCGACGACGTGGTGCCGCTGGGCGTGGTCGCCTCGGTCTACATACAGGTCAATGTCGGCCCGGGCGACGAAGTGGACGAGATCGAATGGGTGGCTTCGGTTGCACGCGAGCATGCCTTTCCGCAGGCGAGCGTCGGCTATGCAGACCTGTCGACGGCCCGGGTCGCGTCGACGCTCGACCGCCTGCAGGCGGCCGGCAACCTGCGCGGCATCCGGCAGCAGCTGCACTGGCACGAGAACCCCGCCTATCGCTTCGCCTCGCGGCCCGACCTGATGAACGACGCGGCCTGGCGCGCCGGCCTGCGCGAGGTCGAGTCGCGCGGCCTGCTGTTCGAGCTGCAGGTGTTCGCCTCGCAGATGCCCGATGCCGCCGCGCTGGCGCGCGACTTCCCCGGCGTGACCTTCGTGCTGCTGCACGCAGGCATGCTGGAGGATCGAACGCCGGCCGGCATGGCCGCCTGGCGCAGCGGCATGGCACGGCTTGCCGCCTGCCCGAACGTCCATGTGAAGCTGTCCGGGCTGGGCACCTTCGAGCGCGCCTGCTCCAAGGCGCTGTGGCTGCCGGTGGTGCACGAGACCGTCGCGCTGTTCGGTGCCGGACGCTGCATCTACGGCAGCAACTTCCCGATCGAGCGCATGTGGACCACCTACGATCGTCTCGTCGGGGTGATGGACGAATGCCTCGCGCCGCTGGGCGCGCTGGAGCGGCAGGCGATCTTCCACGACAATGCGAAACGGCTCTACCGCCTCTGAACGAAAGGCATGATGCAATGATCGACTCGGCCATCGTGGGCCTCGGCCGCTGGGGACGTGGCCATGTGAAATCGATGCAGCTCGCGGGCGACGCGAGGCCGCTGCGCTTCGTGCGTGCGATCGACCCGGTGCTCGATGCGCACCGCGCGTTCGCCGACGAACACGGCATGCAGCTGTCGGCCAGCCTCGACGATGCGCTGGCCGACCCGAAGATCCGCGCGATCGTCCTGTGCACGCCGCACTCGCTGCACCGGCCGCAGGTGGAGGCGTGCGCACGCGCCGGCAAGGCGGTGTTCTGCGAGAAGCCTCTGGCGCTGAACCTCGAGGATGCGCGTGCGATGATCGATGCCTGCCGCCGGGCGAAGGTGCCGATGGGCGTCGGCCACCTGCGCCGGTTCTGGCCGTCGACCGAGGCGCTCAAGCAGGCGATCGTCGCCGGCGAGATCGGCGAGCTGCTTCATGTCGAAGGGCATTTCAGCAACGAGCATTCGAACAACGTGGCCGGCGGATGGCGCGAGTCCCCGGCGGAGTCACCCGCCGCCGGACTGACCGGTGCCGGGCTGCACATCGTCGATGCGTTCACCCTGCTGGTCGGGCCGGCGCTGACGGTGCATGCCCACGTGGTCGAGCGCAAGCCGCCGCCGGCCCCGCTCGACACCATCGCCGCGCTGTACCGGCTCGACGCCGGCGACGGCCGGCAGGTGAGCGGCATGTTCGCCAGCGTGCGCGCCTCGCCGCTGTACTGGCGCATCCATGCGTTCGGTTCGCGCGGATCGATCGAGGCGCTCGGCGAGCACGAGGTGGTGCGCCATGCGAGCGGCGTCGCGCCGGTGCGCACCACGCTGCCGCCGCGCGAGGCGATGCGCCACCAGCTCGAGAGCTTCGCGCGCGCGGTGCGCGGCGAGGCCGAGTATCCGATCCCGTTCTCCGACCTGCTCGCCACCGTCGCCTCGTTCGAGGCCACGGTGAAGTCGGTCGAGACATCGCGCACGATCGACGTCAGCCGAACCTGAGAGGAGTCACCCATGGTCCCGTTCAGCCGCCAGATGCCCACCGTCATCCGTCCGTCCCAGATCGGCACCGACGTCACCTACGAGCCGCCGCTGCGCATCGGCTTCGGCATCAGCGACAGGACCGTCGAGGGCTCGAACGCGACCATGGGCCGCACGATCCTGCCCGCCGGCGCCAGGCCGAACCCGACGCACTACCACTCGGTGAACGACGTGTGCTGGTACATCCTGCACGGCCGGATCCGCGCGTACTTCTCGCGCAGCGACGGCACCGACCGCAAGGAAGTGATCCTGGAAGGCGGCGACTTCGTCTACATCCCGAGCGGGGCCATCCACGTGATCTCGAACGCGTCGGAGACCGAGGATGCCGGGCTGATCTTCTGCTACATCGGCGTCGGCAACACCGACGCAGCGGAGACGGTGTGGATCGAGCGGCAGTCGGAGGTGGGGCAGCGGGTGGCGGGGGAATAGCGCCGGAAGCCGGCCCAGGCGCTTGCCCCCGTGCCGCAGATGCGCAACGGTGCGCAGGTACGGTCGATGCGCCCAGGATGCCGCGTGGCCGTGCAGGTTGACGGACGGTCCCGTCCAACCACGGCAGGAGAGCCACCATGGCCATGATGAAGGCAGCCGTATTCGTCGAACCCGGGCGGATCGTGCTCGAGGACAAGCCGATCCCGGACATCGGCCCGCTCGATGCGCTCGTGCGCGTCACGACGACCACGATCTGCGGCACCGACATCCATATCCTGAAGGGCGAGTATCCGGTCGCGCGCGGGCTCACCATCGGCCATGAGCCGGTCGGCGTGATCGAGAAGCTCGGCTCGGAAGTTCGCGGCTACCGGGAAGGCCAGCGGGTCACCGCCGGCGCGATCACCCCGAGCGGCTGGAGCAATGCCTGCCTGTCGGGATGCGGTGCCCAGGACGGCGCGGGAACCGCCCATGGCTGGAAGCCGCTGGGCGGCTGGCGCTTCGGCAACACGATCGACGGCTGCCAGGCCGAGTACGTGCGGGTGCCCGATGCGATGGCCAACCTGGCCGCCATTCCCGACGAACTCACCGACGAACAGGTGCTGATGTGCCCGGACATCATGTCCACCGGCCTCGGCGGCGCGGAATCCGCCGGCATCCGCATCGGCGATACCGTCGCCGTGTTCGCGCAGGGTCCGATCGGCCTGTGCGCGACGGCGGGCGCGAAGCTCAGCGGCGCCACCACCGTGATCGCCGTGGACCGCATCGCCGGCCGCCTGGAGATCGCCCGGCTGATGGGCGCTGACCTCGTGATCAACAGCAGCAAGGTCGATCCGGTGCAGGAAATCCTGCGCCTGACCGACGGCCGCGGCGTCGACGTCGCGATCGAGGCCCTGGGCCTGCAGGCGACGTTCGAAGCCTGCCTGCGCGTGCTTCGCCCGGGCGGCACGCTGTCGAGCCTGGGCGTCTATTCGGGGGACCTGGCCATTCCGCTCGGACCGTTCGGCGCCGGGCTGGCGGACCTGCGCATCCTGACCACGCTGTGTCCCGGCGGCAAGGAACGCATGCGGCGGCTGATGTCGGTGATCCAGTCCGGGCGCCTGGACCTGAAGCCGATGGTCACGCACCGGTTCAGGCTGGACGACATCGAGAAGGCCTATGACCTGTTCGGCCACCAGCGCGACGGCGTGCTGAAGGTGGCGATCACGCCCTGAGGGACAGGCGTGGGGGAGGCCCTAAGGCATGATCTCCCCGCCGTTCGGATGCAGCAGCTGCCCGCAGTAGTAGCGCGCCTCTTCACTCGCCAGGAACACGAACGCCGGGGTCATGTCCTCCGGCGTGCCCAGCCGCTTCAGCGGCAGGCTGGCGGCATGCGCCGCCTTCACGTCTTCCGAGAGCGGATCGAAGCCGGTATCGACCAGCCCCGGCGACACGCCATTGACCAGGATGCCGTGCGGCGCGAGCTCCTTCGCCAGCGCGCGGGTGAACGCGATCACGCCACCCTTCGCCGTCGAATACGCCGTGTAGTTCTCGCGCCCGATGTAGCCGAGCTGCGAGCAGACGGTGATGATCCGGCCCCGCTTCGCAGGGATCATGTGCCGCGCAGCCTCGCGCCCGACCAGGAAGCTGCCGCGCAGGTGCACGCTCATCATCCGGCCCCAGTCGTCGAGCGACATCTCGGTGATCGGCTGCGGTCGCTGGATGCCGGCGTTGGACACCACGATGTCGATGCCGCCCCAGGCGGTGGCGACGGCGGAGAACGCGGCGACCACGTCGGCCTCGGACGTGACGTCGCAGCGCAGGGCCAGTGCGCGCCGGCCGAGTCGTTCCACGGCTTCCACCAGCGTGCGTGCCTCTGCCTCGCGGTCGACCCAGGCGATGGCGACATCGGCGCCCTCGGCGGCATAGGCCAGCGCGACCGCGCGCCCGATGCCGGTGTTGCCGCCGGTGATCAGTGCGCGCTGGCCCTTCAGGCGTTGCATTGCGGTCTGCATCGTCGCCATCCGTTCAGAGGATCCGGCAGGCGTCCTCGAACTGGAACCGCGGGCTGCGCGGGAACAGTTTCGACGGGTCGCCATGCCCGAGGTTGCACAGGAAGTTCGATCGCCAGGGGGTGCCGGCGAAGAATGCTTCGTCGACCTTCGCGTTGTCGAAGCCGGACATCGGCCCGCAGTCCAGGCCGACCGCGCGTGCCGCGAGCATCATGTAGGCGCCCTGCAGCGTGCCGTTGCGGAACGCGGTGTCGCGGATCAGTTCCTCGTTGCCGGCGAACCAGCTGCGCGCATCGGCATGCGGGAACAACCGCGGCAGCTGCTCGTGGAAGGCGAGGTCGTAGGCGATGATCGCGGTGACCGGCGCGGCCAGCGTCTTCTCGAGGTTGCCGGGAAGCAGCGCGGCGCCCAGCCGCTGCCGCGCCTGCGGCGAACGAAGGAACAGGAAGCGTGCGGGGCTGCAGTTGGCGCTGGTCGGCGCCATCTTCAGCAGGTCGAACATCTCGCGCAGGGTGTCGTCGGACACCGGCTGGGCAGTCCAGCCATTGTGGGTTCGAGCGTCATTGAACAGCAGGTTTCGGCCTGCCGGATCGAGCGTGGTCATCGGGTCGGCGTTTCAGTTCCGGACAGCCATGAAGACTAGCAGGAAGCGGTCCGGGACGGCGACGGGCCCGGCCCTGCCCGGGCGCCGCTACTGCATGGACAGCAGCGAAAGCCCCTGCTCGAGGTCGTCGACCAGGTCCCCGGGGTGCTCCAGCCCGACATGGATGCGGACCATCGGACCTTCCGGACGCCACGGTGTGGCGGTGCGCGTGATCATCTTCGCGCGGATCGCGAGGCTTTCGTATCCACCCCAGCTCGAGCCGATGCCGAACAGCTTAAGCGAATCGATCATCGCCACCACCGAGGCATCGGTCGCCGGCTTGAGCACCACGCCGAACAGCGACGCGGCGCCATCGAAATCGCGCTTCCAGAGCGCATGCCCCGGGTCGTTCTCCAGCGCGGGGAACAGCACGCGGGACACCCGTGGGTGCGCATCGAGAAATCGTGCGACGGTGAGCGCGCTTTCCATCTGGTGGCGCATGCGAACGCCGATCGTGCGCAGCCCGCGCAACGCGAGCCAGCAGTCGTCCGGGCTCACGCACATGCCGAGGTCCGCGACGCTGCGGCGGACCGGAAGCCAGTTCGCCTGGTTGGTGACGATCGCGCCGATCAGCGTGTCCGAATGGCCGGCGATGTACTTGGTGCCGGCATGGATCGACACGTCCACGCCATGGTCGAACGCACGGAAGAAATACGGCGTGCCCCAGGTGTTGTCGGCCAGCACCGGGACGCCCTTCGCGTGCGCGGCCGCGGCGATCGCCGGAATGTCCTGCATCTCGAAGGTCATCGAGCCGGGGGCCTCGCAGTAGACCGCGCAGGTCTGCGGCCGGATCAGGGCGTCGATGCCGCTGCCGATCGCCGGGTCGTAGTACTCGACGTCCACGCCCCAGGACGCAAGCCGCTTGTCGCAGAAGTTGCGCGTCGGTCCGTAGGCGGTGTCGGTGACCAGCAGGTGGCTGCCCTGCTTCGCGTAGGCCGACAGCGCCGCAGTGATCGCCGCCAGGCCGGACGGTACCGCGACGGCGGCATGGCCACCCTCCAGTTCCGCCACGGCGGCTTCGAACGCGAAGGTCGTCGGCGTGCCATGCACGCCATAGCGCACCACCTTGTAGTCGTCCGGGTCGCGCCCCTCATAGGTCGCGGTGTCCTCGAACAGCACGGTCGAGCCGCGGAACACCGGCGGGTTGACCATGCCCGAGAAACGCACCGGATCGCGCGCCGCGTGGCCGATCAGCGTGTCCTTGTGGCGGCTGCCGCGCTGGTCGCGGGCGTTCGCGCCTGCGTCTGCTTCGGTGCGGGTGCTGTCTGTCATTGCCGGGCTCGCCGATGCTGTGGTCCAGGAGCCCCGAGCGTACGCTGGCCCTCCGGCAGCCTCAAGCGCTGCCGGCAGGGGCGTCCACCATACGGCTGCCGGCGATCGCGCCTTCACCGACGGCCACTTCGAGCGCGTCGCTCGCCTGGAACACGCGGCGCGCATGCTGGTCCGCCGCCCCGTCGTCGACTTCGACCGCCACCCGCATGCCTTCCCGGATGCGCGCCGCGTCGGCGTCGGCCGGGTCCGCAGGCCCGGACACGTTGCGCTGGCCGTCCGCTTCCATTCCGTCGGTCGGATCGTCCTTCATGCCGCCCAGCGCGCCATACAGCGAGCCGACGTAGGCACCGATGCCGGCGCCGCCGGCGATGCCCAGCGGACCGAGCAGCGGCGTGGAGATCGCGCCGACCGCGCCGCCGATGACCGCGCCGATGCCCGCGCCGGCGGGGCCGGTGCTGCGGGCGTCCTCGGCACCGGGCGATGCGTTCGAAAGGTCCACCGGTGGCGCGTTCACTTCATCGCGCGGCGGCGTGAGATAGAACACCGCGATCTTCTGCCGGGGGAAGCCGGCCTGGACCAGGGCTTCGGCGCCCCGGTCTGCATCGGACCGGGACTGGAAGCCTGCACTGACGATTCGGCCCATGGTGCGTCTCCTCTGACGATCGCTGGATGTGCCCGGGGCGCGCAACGGACATGCCCGGACGCCCGGACGTGCCCGGTTTGCCGGGGGCAGCCGGCGGGGTTAAAGTCGCCGCAGACGCGCCCCTCCAGCGGCGTGCGACAGACGGGCCGCAGCCCGCACGGGAGGAGACCTTGCTCGACCTGCATCGACCGGCACGCATGGCAGGCACCGCCGCCACCTGCGCCGCCCTGTCCATCGTGCCGTTACTGCTGCCCGCCGCCTGCATCGCCCAGGCCTGGCCATCGAAACCGGTGCGGATGATCGTCGCCTTCCCGCCCGGCGGCGGCACCGACCTGGTCGCGCGCATCGTCGCCCCGCGCCTGGCCGAATCCATCGGCCAGGCGGTGATCGTCGACAACCGTGCCGGCGCGGCGGGACTGGTCGGCACCGAAGTCGCGGCGAAGGCCGCCCCCGATGGCCATACGCTGTTCCTCGGCACGCTCGGCAACCTGAGCGTGAACCCGCTGCTGTACCCGAAGCTGGCGTTCGACATCGAACGCGACCTGCAGCCCGTGACCAACGTGGTGGCCGTCACCTTCATGCTGTACGTGCATCCCTCGGTGCCGGTGCGCAGCGTCAAGGACCTGGTGGCGCTGGCGAAGGCGCGTCCGGGCCAGTTGAACTATGCGTCGAGCGGCGCCGGCGGCGCGCCGCACCTGGGCGCCGAACTGTTCAACCTGCTCGCCGGCGTGGGCCTGGTGCACGTCCCCTACAAGGGCAGCGCGCAGAGTTTCACCGACGTCATCGCCGGCCACGTGCCGGTGACCTTCGACAGCCTGGTGCAGGGCCTGCAGTACGTGAAGGACGGCCGGCTGCGCGCACTGGCCACGCTCGGCGCGAGACGCAGCGCCGTGCTGCCCGACGTGCCGTCGGTCGGCGAGACGCTGCCCGGTTACGACGTGACCAACTGGTTCGGCCTGGTGACGCAGTCTTCGGTGCCGCGCGAGATCGTCACGCGGCTCAACGCCGAGGTGGTGAAGCTGCTGCGCACGCCCGATGCCCGCGACCGGCTGCTCGCCCTGGGCGCGGAGCCGATCGGCGACACGCCCGAGCAGTTCGGTGCCTTCATGAAGGCCGAGTCGCGCAAGTGGGCGCGCGTCATCCGAGAAGCGAAGATTCGGGCAGACTAGGCTGCTCCATGCTTCAACCGTCGCCCCCAATCCAACGCTCCAGCGAATGCACATGACCCGAACCGTCGATCCAAAGACCCTGAAGACCTGGCTGCACGATGGCGCCGAGATCGCCTTCTTCGACGTGCGCGAGCACGGCCAATATGGCGAAGGGCATCCGTTCTACGCCGTGCCGCTGCCCTGGAGCCGGTTCGAACTCGACCTCGAACGGCTTGCGCCGCGGACGGGCGTGCGCATGGTGCTGCTCGACGACGGCGATGGCGTCGCGCAGCGGGCCGCGGCCCGTGCCGAGGCGCTCGGCTATTCGAACGTGCACGTCCTCGAGGGCGGCGCGCCCGCCTGGAAGCAGGCAGGCTTCCAGCTGTTCGCGGGCGTCAACGTGCCGAGCAAGACCTTCGGCGAACTGGTCGAGCATGCCTGCGACACGCCGCGCATCACGGCCGAAGAACTGGTTGCGATGAAGCAGCGCGGCGACGATTTCGTGATCGTCGACGGCCGGCCGTGGAGCGAGTACCGCAAGATGAACATCCCGGGCGGCATCTGCTGCCCGAACGGCGAGCTGGCGCTGCGCATCGGGCAGCTGGCGCCGGATCCTTCGACGACGGTGGTGGTCAACTGCGCGGGCCGTACGCGTTCGATCATCGGCGCGCAGACCCTGCGCCATTTCGGCATCGCCAACCGCGTGGTGGCGCTGAAGGACGGTACCCAGGGCTGGTTCCTGTCGGGCCTGGAGCTCGAGCGCGGCGCGGATCGCCGCTACCCGGCAGCGCCGGCGGACCTCGCGCCGCAGCGTGCGCAGGCCGCGAAGCTGATGCAGCGGTTCGGCGTGCCGGTGATCGATGCCGCCGAGGCGGACCGACAGCTGGCGGATGCGGCGCGTTGCACCTTCCTGCTCGATGTGCGGACCGAAGAGGAGTTCGCCACCGGCAGCCTGCCGGGTGCGGTGCATGCCCCGGGCGGCCAGCTCGTCCAGTCGACCGACCAGTGGGTGGGCGTCAAGGGTGCGCGCGTGATCCTGGCCGACGGCGATGGTGTGCGGGCGCCGGTGGTCGCGATGTGGCTGCGCCAGCTCGGCCATGATGCGCAGGTGCTGCGCGACGGCGTGGCGGCGAAGCTCTCGGCGCGTCCGGCCGGCGCGAAGGCGGCAGCCTCGTTGCCCGCGCTTGATGCGGTCGCACCGGCCGCCGTCGGTACCGCGCTGCTGGTCGACCTGCGACCGGGCATGTCGTACCGCAAGGCGCATCCGCGCGGCGCCCTCTGGGCGATCCGGCCGCGGCTGGATGCGGTGGTGAAGGCGGCGGCAGGACGGCCGCTGGTGCTGCTCGCCGACGAGGAAGCCGTCGCGCGCGCGGCGGCGCTCGACCTCGCGGCGGCCGGCGCTGGACGAGTCTCCCTGCTCGCCGGCGGCATGACTGCCTGGCAGGCCGCCGGCCTGCCGGTCGAGTCGACGCCCGACGTGCCGTCCAATGCGGACTGCATCGACTACCTGTTCTTCGTCCACGACCGGCATGAAGGCAACCGCGAGGCGGCGATGCAGTACCTGGCGTGGGAGACGCACCTGATCGAACAGCTCGACCCGCAGGAACTCGCGGGCTTCCGGGTCAGCGCAGGCTGAGCGCGGCAGGCGCTGCCTGCGCCCCGCCCCGGGTTCAGGCGGCCCTGGCGCTCGCCGTCGAACCGGTGATCGCCGCATTCACCCGCGGCATCACCTCGGTGGCCATCAGCTCGATGGAACGCCGCGCGAGCTTCTCGTCGACCCAGTCCATGTTCGCGTAGACGATCTCGCCGAACGGACCGGCTTCCTCGCGCAGCGCAAGGATGCGCTCGGCGACGCGATCGGGGGTTCCCCAGAGCACCAGCTTGTCGAGCATGTACTCGATGGTCAGCGCCGAGTCGTCCTGGGACTCGCTCTCCTTGAAGATGGCATGCCGCTTCGACAGCATCATCTTCTTCAGCAGCAGGTTCCAGTAGTAGCGATACGGGCTGTGCTCGGACTCGATCGCATAGCGCCGCGCGGTTGCTTCATCGTCGGCGACGAAGATGGTGCGTGCGATGCGCCAGTCGGCGACGTCGGCGACCTGCCCTGCATTGGCCTTGCCCTGCGCGTAGTTCGTCCAGTGGCTCTTCAGGAACTTCGACAGCAGGAAGTTCGCCGACAGCGGATGGAAGTCGCGTTCGCCCATCGCGATGACGCCCTTCGAGAACGGCGCGACCACGGTGCCGACGATCTCCGGGCGCGGAAGCTGGTAGGGCTTGTACATCTCGCCGCGCTCGATCTCGGCGACCGAGGTCTTCGCGGTGGATACCTTGAACCGGTTGCCCGGCAGGTCGATCTCGTAGGGTGCGTTGCGCTTCCAGATCTCGAGGATCACGTCGATCGACTCGGCGAACAGCTTGTTGCGGTCTTCCGACAGCATGCCCAGCGCCTCGGCGTCGGACGACAGCGCGCCGGGCGAGATGCCGAAGATGAAACGGCCGCGCGCCATGTGGTCGAACATCGCCGCGTGCGAGGCGATCAGCGTCGGATGGCTGTGCGACAGGTTGGACGTGCCGGTGCCGAGGCGGATCTGCTTCGTCGAATGGATCAGCGAGGCGAGGAAGATGAAGCTGTTGGTGACGTTCTCGCTCTTCTCGGTCAGGTGCTCGCCGACGAACGCATCGTGGAAGCCGAGCCGGTCGGCGAGGATCACCGCTTCGCGGTCTTCTTCCAGCGTGACGGAGGGAGCACGGTTGGCGGGGTGGAGCGGCATCATGAACATGCCGAGGCGCATCGGTTTCGCGGACATCGGGAATCCTTCGGTTCGAGCAGGTGGCGTCTGGCGCATCACGCAGGGCCGCATTTTGCGCGTCCCGCCGCCGCGGCGCCACCGCGGCGGCTTCGTTCAATCGGGCCGCGGCGCCACCGCGGCGTTCAGCGCAGCAGCGCGTCGATCGGCTGCAGGTCGTCGTCCTGCAGGTCACCGACCGCCGCCTGCAGGCGAAGGCCGGACAGCAGCGTCGAATAGCGCGCCAGCACCAGGTCGCGGCGCGCGTTGAAGAACGCCTGCTGCGCGTTCAGCACGTCGACCTGGGTGCGCACGCCGACCTTCAGGCCGAGCAGGGTCGACTCGAGCGATACGCGCGCCGATTCCAGCGCCGCCTGCAGCGCGGCCACCTGGCTGATGCCGCTGGTCACGCCAAGGAACGCCTGCCGCGTGGCAAGCACCGCTGCGCGGCGCGCGCCTTCGACATCCTGCAGCGCGCGCTCGCGATTGGCGACTGCCTCGCGCACGCGGGAATCGATGGCGCCACCCTGGTAGAGCGGTACGCTCAGTTGAAGGCCGAGCACCAGCTGGCTGATGTCGGTGCCGATCGACGAGGTCGCGCTGCCGCCGGCGCGATTGTGGCCGATCGTCCCGACCGCATCGAGCGTGGGCAGGTGGGCCGCGCGCTGGCGCTGGATCTCCCGGCCGGCAAGCTCGAGCGTGGCCTGCTGCAGGCGGACCGCGAGCCCGTTCTGCTGCGCCTGCTCGGTCCAGCGCTCGATGTCGGCCGGCAGCGGCGCGGCGAGCACCGCCGTGTCGCGCAGCGGGCGCAGCTGCGCGGGCGGCGGGCGGCCGATGATCTGTTGCAGCGCCTGTCGCCGGACTTCGAGGTCGTTGCGGCCGGCGATCTCCTGGGCGGTCGAAAGGTCGAAACGCGCACGTGCCTCGTTGAAGTCGACGATGGTGGACGTGCCCACTTCGAAGTTCGCCTTGGCCTGCGCGAGCTGCTCGCCGATCGCACGCGTCTGCGCCTCGAGGACGGCCAGCGATTCCTGCGCCGAGAGCACGTCGAAGAACGCCTGCGCGGTGCGCAGCGTGAGGTCCTGTCCCGCCAGCAGCAGCTGGAGGTCGGCCTGTCCTGCCTGCAGCCCGGCCTGTTCGAGCTGCACCGCATTCGTGCGCCGGAACACCGGCTGGATCACCTGCACGGACAGCGCGGTGGTGTCGAAGCTGCGCTGGCCTGGCTGGAAGAAAGGGTTCGACGCGCCCCTGAGCGTCGTGTCGGTCTCGTTGCGGTTCGCATTGGCGTTCAGCGTGATCACCGGCAGCAGGAGCGCGCGGGCCTGCGGGATCCGCTCGCGGGATGCCTGCCAGGCGGCGCGCGCCGATGCGAACTGGGCGTCGTTCTCGCGCGCGAGCCGCTGCATGTCGCCCAGGTCGGTCGCCCGTGCCAGCCCCGGCGGCATCGCCGCGCAGAGCGCGAGCGCGACGAGCAGGCCGGTCGCCAGTCCTGGCCGCTTCAACGGCGGCGACGCAAGCCGTGGTGGCTGCGGCAAGGGTCGCGGATCGGAGCGGTTCATCGAAAGGGCGGATTCCTCAGGGCGCCCGTCCCTCCGGCTGGAGGTCGGCACGCCGCCGGATTATGCATCGGCGCGGGCGCACTGCCTGCCCGCGCCGCATGGACGGTGCGCCACGGCAGCCCGACGGCCAGACTGCCGTAGACTGCAGGCCTGGCGGCCGGGTTCGCGGCTGCGAACCGGGCCGGCGCTGCGCCGATGCGGCGGATCCGTCGATTGCCCGAGACCCTTGCCCGACACCTGTTGTCCGAGACCGTCCATGACCGCTGCCGCGATGCCTTCGTCACCGACCCCACCGCCGCCCGGACCTACCGCCACGCTGGCTGCATTCACCGCCGGCCTGCATCACGACGATATCCCGCGACGGGTGCGCGAACGGGTTAAGGACATCCTCCTCGACACGCTGGCCAGCGCGATCGCCGGCCGTGCCGGGGACGAGACTGCGCAGATCGGCGCACTGGCCGGTGCGCTCGGCCGCTCGGACGAAGCCACGGTGCTCACCGGCGGCGGCAGTTCCCTTGCCGGTGCCGCGCTGTCCAATGCCTACCTGGTCACCGCCGTCACCGTCTGCGACGTGCACCGGCCCACGCTGTTCCACACCACGCCGCAGGTGGTGCCGCCCGCGCTGGCGATCGCCGAGCGCGACGCGTGCAGCGGCAGCGCGCTGCTGGTGTCCGTGGCGGCGGGTCTCGAGGTTTCGGTTCGCGTGGCGCGTGCGATGGACTATCCCGAATTCCGGCGGCGAGGCTGGCATTCGCCGGGCGTGGTCGGGCCGTTCGGCGGCGCCGCCGCCGCTGGCAGCCTGCTGGGGCTGGACGCCGCCCGCCAGTGCCACGCGTTCGCGCTCGCCGGCAGCCAGTCGGCGGGCACCTTCGCCCACTGGGGCACGCCGACCATCAAGTTCCACCAGGCGCGCGGCAGCCTTTCCGGGCTGATGGCGGCATTGCTCGCGGCCGAGGGCTTCCGGGCAAGCAGCGAGATACTCGCGCACCCGGACGGCGGGCTGTTCAACGCGTATTCGAACGGCGGCCTGCCGCAGGAAGTCACCGGTGGATTGGGCGAGACCTGGAAGCTGGAAGAACTCGCCCTGCGCCGCTGGCCGGCGGGCAGTTCGCTGCAGGCGATGATCACCGCGCTGTTCGCGCTGGTCGATGCGCACGGCGTGCAGGCGGGGGGCGTCGAGCGGGTCCGCATCGGCCTGTCGCCGGCGGTCTTCGACATGCACGGCGCCTTGCCCTGGCACGACAAGTTCAAGGCATTGCTCTCCGCGCCGTACATCGCTTCCATCATCCTGCATGACGGCTGCTGCTGGCTCGAGCAGTTCCTGCCCGGCCGCTACGCCGATGCCGGGGTGGATGCGTTCACCCGGCAGCGGGTACGCATCGAACCCGACGCATCGCTCGCGGGCAATGCCGCAACGGTGGAGGTCACGATGGCCGACGGGCGGGTGCTGCGCGAGTCGCGCAGCGAGGCGCTGGGCGATCCCGGCAACCCGCTGGACCGGGCCCAGGTCGTCGGAAAGCTCCGCGAGGCTGCGGCAGGCTGGTTCGATGCAGGCACCGTCGACCGTCTCGCGGCCATGGTCGACCGGCTCGAGGACCTCGCCGACGTGCGCGAACTGATGGCCATCTTCCGCGCGGGGCAGCGATGAACCGCCGCCGGATCCTGGCCCTCGCACTGGCCATGCCGCTCGCAGCCGCGGGTTGCGCGTCGATCGACAGCGAGGCGCTGCGGGTGAGCCTGGCCAGCGTGTCGGTGGCCGAGGCAGCATTGCTCGAGCAGAAGTACCTGCTGCGCGTGCGGCTGCAGAACCCGAGCGACCGTCCGCTGAAGCTGGATGGATTCGTCTACGACCTCACGCTGAACGGCCGTGCGTTCGCCCGGGGCGTCAGCGACCAGCAGGTGGTGGTGCCGCGCTTCGGCGAGGTGGTGATCGAACTGCCTGCGGTCGGCAGCACCGGCTCGGCGATCCGGCAGATCCTTGAACTGGGCGGGGGGCGCCGGCAGGTCGACTACCGGCTCACCGGACGCGCGAACGAAGGCGGCGCGCGGTTGCGTTTCGACGGGCTGGGCGACATTCCGATCCCGAAACAGCTTCTCGACCTCGCGAAATAGCCGATCCAGCAGGCCGGGCTTCGCTCGGACCGGCCGACTGGGTGATAATTCAAGTCCCAGTCGACTCCGGACGAGCACGCTCATGCCCGATCACGCGCACACGCCCCACGCCCCGTTCCAGCGCAAGGAGGACCGCCGCCTGGTGACCGGCCACGGTCTGTACACGACCGACCGCACCTTCGCCGGCGAACTGCACGCGGTGTTCCTGCGCAGCGATCGCGCGCATGCCGACATCGTGTCGCTGAAGACCGATGCCGCGAAGGCGATGCCCGGCGTCCATGGTGTATTCACCGCGGCGGACAGCACCGCTGCCGGCATGGTCAAGGTGATGTGCATGCTGGCGCTCAAGGGCACCGACGGCGAGCCGCCGCGGGTGCCGGCACGCAGCGCGTTCGCCAATGGCCGCGTGCGTTTCGTCGGCGAGACGGTCGCGATGGTGGTGGCCGATTCCGTCGCTGCAGGCCTGGATGCGCTGGAGGCGATCGAGGTCGAGTACCGCGACCTGCCGCATGTGGTCGATGCCGGCCGCGCGCTCGACGCGGGCGCCCCGGTGATCCACGACACGGCGCCGGGCAACCTGTGCTGGATCGGCGAGGCGGGCGATCGCGCCGCGGTCGACTCGGCGATGGCCGCCGCCGCCACCGTGGTCGAGCTCTCGGTCGAGAGCACGCGCGTGATCCCCAGCCCGATGGAGCCGCGCTGCTGCGCGGCCACCTACGATGCGGCGAACGACCACTACCATCTGTACTCGGTGACCCAGGGCGTGAACGCGATGCGCATGCAGGTCTCGTTTGCCGCGGGCATCCCCGAGAGCAAGCTGACCATCCATGCACAGGATGTCGGCGGCAGCTTCGGCAACCGCAGCCCGCACTACCCGGAACACTGCGCGGTGATGCTCGCCGCGAAGACGCTCGGTCGGCCGGTGCGCTGGGCCGGCACCCGCTCCGAATGCCTGGCCAGCGACTACCATGGCCGCAGCAACCAGATCGCCGGCAAGCTGGCGATCGACAAGGACGGCCACTTCACCGCGATCCAGCTCGACTGGGTCGCCGACATGGGCGCGTTCATCACGCCGGCCGGCATCGCCAGCCACACGCGCAACCCGGTGGTGCTGCTGTCCGGCGTGTACCGCATACCGGCGATGCATGGCCGCTGGCGCGCGGTGTTCACCAACACGTCGCCGATCGCCCCGTACCGTGGCGCGGGCCGGCCCGACGTGAACTACATGATCGAGCGCCTGGTCGACGAGGCCGCGGCCAGGCTGGGCATGGATCCGGCCGACCTGCGCCGGCGCAATGCGATCGGCCTCGACCAGTTCCCGTACAAGACGCCCACCGGCACGACCTACGAGGCGACCGACGTCCCCGGATCGCTCGAGAAGGCGGTGCTGCTCGCCGACTGGAAGGGCTTCCCCGCCCGTCGAGCCGAGGCGAAGGCGAAGGGCAAGCTGCGCGGCATCGGCATGGCCACCTTCATCGAGAACACCGGTGCCGGCGTGTTCCCGAAGGACCAGGTCGACATCGAGGTCGATGCCAAGGGTGTCGTGCATGCCTTCACCGTCGCCCATGCGCAGGGCCAGGGTCACGAGACCACCTTCACCCAGGTGATCGCCGATGCGATGGGCATCGACACCGCGAACGTGCTGCTGCATGAAGGGTCGCCCGACCACGTGCTGATCGGAAACCACACCGGCGGATCGCGCTCGCTGGTCGGTGCCGGCAGCGTCTGCAAGCTCGCCGGCCTGAAGCTGGTCGAGGTGGCGAAGTCGGCCGCGGCGGCGATGTTCGACACCGAGCCGTCGCAGGTCGATTACGTGGCGGGCACGTTGACCGACCGGGTCAGCGGCAAGTCGACCACGCTGGCCGAACTGGCGCGGCGTCCCGAAGGCCTGAAGACCCAGGCCGAGGCGACCATCGGTTCCACCTTCCCGACCGGCTGCC